>ERZ1027231.380-NODE-380-length-12983-cov-58.046643_pt1 | contig 12983 bp, 10 predicted proteins | sample MGYA00520866_ERZ1027231 | MGnify/ENA primary metagenome ERZ1027231 (study PRJEB33311, sample SAMEA4378411) | marine metagenome | biome: Marine biome; feature: Fjord; material: Water | collected 2014-07-20T08:00:00Z/2014-07-... | depth 75 m ...
CTACCTGAAATCTGAACCTTCAAGTGGTTTGGGTATAAGTTGTTTTTTTTTAAATAAAACAACTAAAGTTAATAACGGCTCCTATGCAAAGTGCATTAGGAGCCGTTGCTTGTTTTTAGCAATATCATTTTTAACTAAGCTGACTGAGTGGTTTTGCTTTTAAGTTTTGGTATTTAGTTTTTATATTTGTTTGAAAAACCATGCATTACTCGCTTGCATGGTGATTCCTTTGAGGTGCTCATGCTTCCTGTAGTTGCTCTAGTTGGCCGTCCTAATGTCGGAAAATCAACGTTATTTAACCGTTTAACCCGTAGTCGTGATGCTCTTGTAGCCGATTACCCTGGTCTAACTCGCGATCGTCAATATGGCCAAGCTGAAGTAGAAGAACATCCTTTTATTGTTATTGATACCGGTGGTATTAATGGTGATGAACAGGGCATAGATGTGCTTATGGCTGAACAATCATTAATGGCAATAGAAGAAGCTGATGCCGTGCTGTTTTTAGTCGATGCACGTGATGGTTTGACCGCTGCAGATCATGGTATTGCTGATCACTTACGTAAACAAAATAAAAAAATATTTGTGGTTGCCAATAAAATTGACGGTATCCATGGTGATTCTGCTGTTGCAGAATTCTACTCGTTAGGGTTAGGCGAGCATGTTCACCAAATTGCTGCTGCCCACGGTCGTGGCGTTACACAGCTACTAACGTTGGCACTAACACCTCATATTGAAGAGCTTGGCCAACCTAAAGTAGAAGAAGGTGAAGGTGAGTTTGATGATGCTTTCTTTAATGATAAAGAAGTTGAACTAACAGAAGAAGAGCTTGCTAAAAAACTTGAAGATGAACCGCAAGAAAATGACAAAATAAAATTAGCGATAATAGGGCGTCCTAATGTTGGCAAATCAACGCTAACTAACCGAATCTTAGGTGAAGAGCGTGTTGTTGTTTACGATATGCCAGGTACAACGCGCGATAGTGTTTATATTCCGATGGAACGTAATGGTCGTGAGTACACCTTAATTGATACTGCTGGTATTCGTCGCCGTAAAAATGTTACAGATGTTGTAGAGAAATACTCAGTGATTAAAACTCTACGCGCTATTGAAGATGCCAATGTTTGTCTTCTCATCATCGATGCTCAAGAAGGTATTAGCGATCAAGATTTAAGTCTATTAGGCTTTATTCTCGAAGCCGGTCGTTCGTTGGTTTTAGCCGTCAATAAATGGGACGGATTAGAAGATCATGAGAAGGATCGTATTAAGACTGAACTGGATCGACGTTTAGGTTTTATCGATTTCGCTCGCGTACATTTTATTTCGGCTTTACATGGCACGGGTGTTGGTCATTTATACGAATCAGTTGAAGAAGCATTTGTTTCTGCAACTAAACGTATTTCAACGGCTATGGTAACCAAAATACTTGATATGGCTGTATTTGATCATCAACCTCCATTACATCAAGGGCGACGTATTAAACTTAAATATGCCCATGCAGGGGGTTATAACCCGCCTATTATTATCATTCATGGTAACTCAGCAAAGAAATTACCTATGTCTTATAAGCGTTTTTTAATGAATTATTATCGTAAGTCATTAAAAATGATGGGAACACCTATCCGTATTCAATTTAAAGATACCTTGAATCCATTTGCTGGTAAGAAGAAACTGAGCTACACAGAGCAAAAGAAAATTGCTCGTGCTACGCAAGGTTATAAAAAAGATTAGGCTTTACTGCAACGCCCATATTGCCGTTACTAATCGATTGATATGTTTCAGAGTTTTTTGAACATTTTGAAAGGTAACGGTGATATAACTAGCAAGTTGCAATCATGCCTTGATTTTACTAAGGTACAAACATGCTAAACGTTTTATCTCATCGAAGAATATGGCTGAACCAGAAATCTTAACTGATCCAACTAAACCCTCTGCGCGTAATTTGTCTTTTTTGAAAGCGGGGGCACCTATCATTATTGATATTTCTACGCCTGCTGGTCAAAAAAGAAAGTTTAATACCTACTTTATTGGCTACTTACCTAAAAAGTATGTCTTAATTGAATACCCTGACTCCTCAAAGCTTGGTGCTTTTTCTCAATATATTGGTCAAGGCACTGTCATAACCGTTCGTGGTCTTATTGAAGGTCGATACGGTGCTGCCGTTGCTTTTATTAGCACCGTTAGACAAACCGTGCAAATCCCCTCTCGCATAATGGTGTTAGATATACCAAATACCGTGACATTACAGCAATTACGTTCCTCTGTTCGCATTGAAACTCAGATAGTAGCAAAAGTTAAAATTGATGACGTCTACTGGCAAACAACCATGACAAATTTATCTGTTAATGGTGGGCAGTTAGATATTATCAACGGTGAAAAGTTGGCATTAGCAGAAAATAAAACAGTTGAGATTTTAGTAGAGACAAGTGAGGGGGAGGACAACATTAAATTTAACGCGACCGTTTGTAATTTTAAACACCAAGTTGATGGTGTATCTTTTGGGGTTAAATTTAACGAAGTGAATAAGCAGCAGGTAATAGAGTTACTCTATCAAGCTTTAGCTTGAGACAATACAATTTTTTCCTTCTGATTTGGCCTTGTATAGAGCTAAATCAGCGCGTTTTAAAATAGTATCAACATTATCTTTGTCAGTGACAGAGGTCACCCCTAAACTAATCGTCACTTGCTGTTGGGCGTATTGGGCTAATTGATTGTTTTGCGCAATTTGTGCGCGTAACTGCTCTGCAATGGCCTGAGCTTGGTTGATATCAGAATCGATCAGCAGGATAATGAATTCTTCACCGCCCCATCGTGCAACAAAATCACTTTTTCTAACGTTAGTGTTTAAAGTTCTTGCTAAAGATATTAGTACTTTATCACCAACGTCATGTCCCTTAGTATCATTAACGTATTTGAAGTTATCAATATCAATAAAGACTAGTGACAGCATGCTATTATTGCGTTCTTTGAGCAATAACAACTTTGCTAACTCTTCATGAAAGCAGCGTCTGTTTGGCAAACCTGTCAGGTCATCATGACTGGCCAACTTATCTAGTTTCAAATGAATTCTCCTCACATATAGCACAATGATAACGCTGATAAGTAAAGTTATGATTGCCGAGAAAAGTATGTTGAGATAAAAAGTTTCTTCTGCATCTTTGGTAAAGTTGTTAACTTTGGCTTCGACAATAAGATATAAGTCCAACTCCTCAATATATTTTCTGTTAAGTAAGAAAGCCTCTCCCGCCTGGGTGAAATCAAATACCTGACTTCCTTTACCAATAATGTCGGAGAGTAGGCTAGCTAATTCAGGTATATCTTTAAGGTTTTTTAATTTTTTGACGTTTTGTTCAGCAATGACAACCTTGCCATTAACATCAACAAAGTAAACTGAAAACTGATAACGTTGCCTAAAAACTTTCAGCATGTCATTGATATAAGAGGTTTTCAGCCCAACACCTGTAGCGCCTATCATATGGTAATCATTATTGAGAATTTTATGGTTGATAAACATGATAAGTTCACTGCCCATATTGGTATTGTAATCAATGTTAATTTCGTTCAATTCAGAGTTTTTTTGAAAATCTAAATACCACTGACTATTAGGGCTTTTATCATCAATTTTATCCAGCATTCCTTTGGCTGAGTAATAATTTCGGCTTTTATCTGAAACTAAAAATGCAGTGAACATTTGGTATTTATGCTGAATGGTTTCTAAGTAACGCACAATTTGTTGTACGTCATCTTCTTCGTCTGAGAGCCAGTCAATTAAAAAGGTATCGTGCGCCATCATCGAGGCAATTAGATTGGGTTCAATGATATTTTTCTGAATTTCAGTGTAGATATTATCTATAGTTAGCGGCAAAGCACTATTCTTTAGGCGCTCCCGAGTTGTTTCCATTGAGGTTAAATAATTAATTGTCGTTAAGGTAGCAGACAGGGTAAATACTAAGGCAGTTATAATAAAAACAATTCGGTAATTAAAACGCATAACAAGGGCTGCCTTTGATAATATATTGAAATTATATCAGTTGTTTAGTGATATAACAGTAAGCTTGATGTCGTAAGGTTAGTGCTGATAAGTTGTCGAAAACTAGCTAAATAACTCTAGCATTAATTCGCCCATCACTAAGCTGCAAGCTGATCTCTTCATTGATAGAAACCTGTTCAACCTTAGTGATCACTTCGTTTCTACTATTACGTGTCACGCTGTAACCCCTTGCTATCGTGGCAAGCGGACTCACTAGCTGTAATTGCTCGATCAAATGCACAAAATTGTCACTGCTATGTTGCAATGAATTTTGCATAGCTTGAGTGATCCTATGTGTATTTTGATTAATGTGTTCTTGCTGTATTTGAATGGTGCTTAAGGGGGACTGCTGAAGTAGTCGCTGGTTAAGCTGAACAGGCTTATTCTGCAGTTGCTCAATGTTACGTTTCATTACCTGCTTTAAGCGTAAAGTTAATTCATCAGCTTTTTGTTGTTGCAACTGTAATTGCTGCTCTGGGTGTACTTGTGATAAACGGTGCTGCAAATAACTTGTTTCATTGTTTAAATAATTAAACTTGCCTTGTTGAGCCTTGATTAGGCGCTGTTTAAGTATGAGTATTTGATTCAGTAATTCACTGCTATCACTTGAAACTAACTCTGCCGCAGCAGAAGGGGTTGGAGCACGTAAATCGGCAACATAATCGCTTAAGGTTGTATCAATTTCATGACCAACGGCGCTAATGATAGGTAGGGCACTTCTATAAATAGCTTGAACTACACTTTCTTCATTAAATGGCCAGAGATCTTCTAATGAGCCACCACCTCGGCCAACAATAAGCACATCACATTCATTGCGACTATTCGCACTCTCAATAGCATGGCAAATATCTCCCTGTGCATACTCGCCTTGTACAAGTGAAGGATAAATAATAGCTTTGATATTTGGATTACGACGTTTCAGCACCGTTAAAATGTCTTTTACGGCAGCACCTGTTGGTGAAGTGACTATACCGACACAGTTGATATGCTCTGGTAGCTGCTTTTTATGCGATAAATCAAAAACGCCTTGGCCGTTAAGCTTATTTTTTAATTGTTCGAATTGCTGACGCAATAAACCCGTGCCAGCATCTTCCATATGCTCAATAATTAACTGAAAGTCACCACGTGGCTCATATAAAGAAACCTTTGCCCTAACTAATACTTGTTGACCATTACTTGGCGCTGAACCTGTAGTTAATCGAACACGTCTATTACTTCCCTTAAACATGGCGCATTTAACTTGCGACTTCGCATCTTTCAATGACAAATACCAATGACCAGAGCTAGCGGCAATGAAATTTGATACTTCGCCAGTTAACCAAACAGTGTTTAATTCGCTTTCTAGAATAAAACGTACTTTTTTAGTTAATTCGCTGATTTGTAAAATATGCTGTTGGCTCATAATAAAGAGAAATTAAGGCTTAATAATTGAGAATGTTCACTATTATTTATTGAATAGGACAGTCTTTCAATTCATTTTCATCATTTAAAACTATTTAGCATTTATTTTTACGAATTTTTAATAAAAAGTTAATAAAAATAGGTTTACCTAAAACAATAAAACAGTTAAAATTCTGCCGCAATATTCACTCCCTAACCAACCCTTTTAGAGAGATGTTGCGATGCTAAGAATTGCCCAAGAAGCTTTAACTTTTGATGATGTATTACTTGTACCTGCTCATTCGGAAGTACTCCCACACACGGCTGATTTAAAAACTAAATTAACCCGTAAAATTAATTTGAATGTACCTTTGGTTTCTGCGTCTATGGACACAGTAACAGAAGCGCGCCTAGCAATTAAGTTAGCGCAAGAAGGTGGTTTAGGTTTTATTCATAAAAATATGACCATTGCTGAACAAGCGAAAAACGTTTGTAAAGTGAAAAAATATGAAAGTGGTATTGTTTCAGATCCTGTAACAGTAAGTACTAATTTTACTATTGAACAAGTCATGCACAAAGCTGATGACTTAGGTTTTTCAGGCTTCCCAGTTGTTGATGATAAAAACAACTTAGTCGGCATCATTACTGGCCGTGATTTACGTTTTGAAACAGATTTAACTAAATCGGTTTCTTCACTTATGACAGTGAAAGAAAAGTTAATCACGGTGACAGAAGGTGCTGCACGTGAAGAAATTTTAGGTTTAATGCATACTAACCGTATTGAAAAAATATTAGTGGTTGATGATGCATTCAAGTTAGTTGGTCTTATTACTGCAAAAGATTACCAAAAAGCTGAAAATAAGCCTGATGCTTGTAAAGACGAATTAGGTCGTTTACGTGTTGGTGCTGCTGTTGGTGTTGGCGCCGGAACGGACGAGCGTATTGATGCATTAGTTACTGCTGGCGTTGATGTTTTATTAATTGATACTTCTCACGGTCATTCTCAAGGTGTTATTGATCGTGTCAGTGAAACACGTCAAAAATACCCTGATTTACAAATCATAGCTGGCAATGTTGCGACAGCTTCGGGTGCAAAAGCACTAGCCGAGGTTGGTGTTGATGCAGTTAAAGTTGGCATAGGCCCAGGTTCAATTTGTACTACGCGTATTGTTACAGGTGTTGGTGTGCCACAATTAACGGCTATTTCAAATGCAGTTGAAGCTTTAAAAGGTACAGGTATTCCTGTTATCGCTGATGGTGGTATCCGTTTCTCAGGTGATATTGCTAAAGCACTAGTTGCTGGCGCACACTGTGTCATGGTTGGCAGCATGTTGGCTGGTACTGAAGAGTCGCCAGGTGAAGTTGAACTTTACCAAGGTCGATATTACAAATCTTATCGTGGCATGGGATCTTTAGGCGCTATGGCGCAAAAAGATGGTTCAAGTGACAGATATTTCCAAAAAACCGATGGTGAAGCAGACAAGTTAGTACCAGAAGGTATTGAAGGTCGTGTGGCTTATAAAGGTCCAGTTTCAGCGATAATCCATCAGCAAATGGGTGGCATACGTTCATCAATGGGCTTGACAGGATGTGCCACTATTGAAGAAATGCGTACTAAACCAGAATTCATGAAAATTACATCAGCTGGCATGGGCGAGTCGCATGTACATGATGTGACAATCACCAAAGAAGCACCCAACTATAGAATGGGATAAGCTTTGTTGAATTATTGTTGCCCAATTTCGGCGTTGCAAGTGCTCGCCTAGTGAACTAGGCTGCGCGCTAGCGCCTTGAACTAGGACCACAATATTTTCAACTTGGTGTGAATAGAAAATACAAGCATTGATGAAAGAATTTTTTCATCAACAAATTCAAATAGGCTGAGCTGGAATCTCACAAGAGAAAGCTCGGCCTCTTTATTTATACACTCGCTCTAAATGAATAAGCTTTAGGTAAGGCTGTTGAGTGATTAAACAAATGACTTATCTTATTATCAATAAGGTTTATAAATGATTTTGTTTCATTACGAAAATAACGCAGTATAAAGTTTATTCATGACAAGCGCTAAAGGTAGGAAAACACACATGAGCAAAGACATTCATGACCACCGCATACTAATATTAGATTTTGGTTCTCAGTACACTCAACTGATCGCACGTCGTGTACGTGAAATTGGTGTTTACTGTGAGCTTTGGTCTTGGGATGTAACCGAAGAGCAAATTAAAGGCTTTAACCCTACAGGTATTATCCTTGCTGGTGGCCCAGAGTCAGTAACTGAAGCTAATTCACCTCGCGCACCTGAGTATGTTTATACGGCTGGCGTACCGGTTTTAGGTATCTGTTATGGTATGCAAACTATGGCTGAACAACTTGGCGGTGGTGTTGAAAGTTCTGAGCATAAAGAATTTGGTTATGCTGCGGTTGAGTTAATTGCCCAATCTGCTTTATTTAACAAAGTTGAAGACAGCATTGGCGATAATGGCAACGCTTTACTTGACGTATGGATGAGCCATGGCGATAAAGTCTCTGCTATCCCAGAAGGTTTTGTTACCGTAGCACAAACACCAAGTTGTGCTTATGGTGCAATGGCGAATGAAACGAAAAAATTCTATGGCGTGCAATTCCACCCAGAAGTAACTCACACTAAGCAGGGCTTACGAATTTTAGAAAACTTTGTTGTTGATATTTGTCAGTGTGAAAAGTTATGGACTTCAGCAAGTATCATTGACGATGCTATTGCTAAAATGAAAGAACAAATTGGTGATGACGAAGTTATTTTGGGTCTTTCAGGTGGTGTAGATTCATCAGTTGTTGCCATGCTATTACATCGCGCTATAGGCGATAAACTTACCTGTGTATTTGTTGATAACGGTTTGCTTCGTTTAAATGAAGGTCAGCAAGTTATGGATATGTTTGGTGATCATTTTGGTTTAAATATCATTAAGATTGATGCTGAAGATCGTTTCCTTGACCGCTTAGCTGGTGAAAGTGAGCCAGAAGCTAAACGCAAAATTATCGGTAATGTATTTATTGATGTATTTGAAGAAGAGTCTAACAAGTTAGAAAATGCTAAATGGTTAGCCCAAGGTACTATTTACCCTGACGTTATCGAGTCAGCTGCTTCAGCCACAGGTAAAGCACATGTCATTAAGTCTCACCATAACGTAGGTGGATTGCCTGATTACATGAAGTTAGGTTTAGTTGAGCCATTACGTGAGTTATTTAAAGATGAAGTACGTAAAATTGGCCTAGAGCTAGGTCTACCATACGACATGCTTTATCGTCACCCGTTCCCTGGACCTGGTTTAGGTGTGCGTATTTTAGGTGAAGTGAAAAAAGAATATGCCGACTTATTACGTCGTGCTGACGCTATTTTCATTGAAGAATTACATAACCACGACTTATATACCAAAGTAAGCCAAGCCTTTACCGTATTCTTACCAGTACGTTCAGTTGGCGTTATGGGTGATGCTCGTAAATACGATTGGGTTGTATCGTTACGTTGTGTTGAAACTATAGATTTCATGACCGCACGTTGGTCACATTTACCTTACGATTTCTTAGGCTTAGTCTCTAACCGTATAATTAATGAAATTGATGGTATTTCGCGCGTAGTTTACGATATATCAGGTAAGCCACCTGCAACAATTGAATGGGAATAAAAATTAGCTCTCTTTTTTGCTGCTTTACCTAATTTCTTCGTTGGAAGTACTTATTGACTAACGTCAACTCCGTGCTTCCGCCTTGAACTAAGGGAAATCATCTGCAAAGAGAACTATTTTCCGACAATTAATTTATTGATGTGAAACCTCATTGTTGAAAAACACTGGGGTTTTTTTATGTGTGACTAATAATTATTTTGTTCAATTCACATAAACGATATACCATTAACAGTGATGTTGTACTGTTTATCTTGGGATGATGAAAAATAATTGAATTGGTATTAATCCGCTTGGTATAAGTGAAAAAATTACAATAATATTAGGGAATTTATATGTTCAGCTTTAGTCAAAAATTATGCGTGATTGTCAGTCTTATCGCGTTAACGTCATGTTCGAGCGCCTATTACTCTGCTATGGAAAAAGTAGGTATTCACAAAAGAGATATCATGGTTGATCGCGTTGCTGATGCCAAAGAATCTCAGCAGGAAGCGCAACAACAGTTTAAGTCAGCTCTAGAAGAAATGACTGCTCTGACTAATTTTGAAGGTGGCGAACTTGAAGCGCAATATAATGTTATTCAAGAGCAATATGAAAACTCGAAAGAAGCAGCAGCCTTAGTTAGCGCACGGATTGAAAAAGTTGAAGATGTCTCAGAAGCTTTGTTTGATGAATGGGAAGATGAAATTGGTCAAATATCGAGTGCAAGCCTCAGTCGACAGAGTTCAGTTAAACTGAAGGAAACACAGCGTCGCTATAAAACATTGATCAAATCAATGCACAAAGCAGAAAGCAAAATGGCTCCGGTGTTAACTGCATTAAAAGATAATAGCCTGTTTTTGAAGCATAACTTAAATGCTAAAGCGGTTGGTGCTTTACAGGGAGAAATGCTGTCTATTAAAAAAGATGTTAGCGTGCTAATTAAAGATATGAATGTTGCTATTGAACAATCACAAAAATTTATTGATATGTTGGAGAACTAAGTCGAATGACGATAGAAAGACAAGAAACGAAACAAAGAATGAGCCGAATTGTAAAACATAACGGCACTATATATTTATGTGGTCAAGTTGCAGCGGATGCGACGAAAGATATCACAGAGCAAACGCAAACTATGCTTGATAAAGTCGATATGCTGCTAACGCAAGCGGGTAGTGATAGAAAGCACATTTTATCGGCAACCATTTATGTTAAAGACATGAGTTATTTTGCTGAGATGAATGCAGTATGGGATGCTTGGGTACCAGAAGGGCATGCACCAGCACGTGCCTGCGTAGCAGCAAAAATGGCGAGAGATGCATTATTAGTGGAAATTTCTGTGGTTGCAGCAGAAATATAGCATTGTATATAAACGTGTTAAATAAGGTGAAATTGAACAGCTAACAACGTTAGCAATAAATGATATCCCTTTACTTTAATACTTGTTAAAAAAGATCAATAAAGATACTGTGTAAGTATACAGTTCTGTTGGTCTTTTTTTGTTTCAGTATTAGTAAGGGTTATCGATGATTACACTTTATGGGTTTGGTAAGTGCTTTAATGTGATGGATGCGAGTCCGTTTGTTGTTAAAGTCGAGCTTTTCATGCGTATGGCAAATATTCCTTACCAAGTTAAATATGGCGCCAAATATTTAAAAAAATCGCCAAAAGGTAAATTACCTTTTATAAATGATGACGGTATTGTGGTTGCTGATTCTGAAGCAATTATAAGCTATTTAACAGACAAGTATCTGATAACATTAGATGCGGAGTTAACAGCAGAGCAAAAAGCACAGGCTCATTTAATGACTAAGTCGTTAGATGAAGGTCTTTATTGGTGTATACTCATGATACTTCAAAATGTCTGTTTCAGGATGCCTGAGCGATTCATGATCAAGGCGCATGTTTTTATTAATGGTTGTTCCCTTAAAAAAATATGTCACGCAGCGCATGATTTGCTCAGTCGTCCCCGTAGGGCGAGTTTAAAAGGCTTATATTCAGCGTTACTGATTTAAACAAGGGAGCAACCATTCTCTTCAATCAATGCCTTGCCTCTAAGCCTTTTAATTCTCGCTGAAACGAGTATTTCGAGGTAACATGAGTATATGCTTTATTCTCGTTGGATAATGGATGAAAGTTGGCCATTAACCAATGAAGCTTTTTTTGGCTCTTTACCCATACCACTACGTTGGTTTTTACCTAATATTATTCGAAAATCAGTGAAGAAAAATCTTCATGGTCAAGGTATTGGTCGACACACAGCAGAAGAAGTTTTAGCTATTTCAGATAAAAGCTTAGCGTCTTTATCGACACTTCTGGCAGATAAAAACTGTTTCTTTGGTGATACTTATACTTCATTTGATGCCATTGTTTATTCGCATTTGTGTGAATTTATTTCGGTACGTTTTGAGAATGGTTTTGAAAGTAAATTTACTAAAAATGCCAAAAGATATCAAAATCTAGTACAATTTTGTCAACGTATTGAAGACAAATTTTACCCTGAGAAATAAATGTCCCTAAATCTTTCTAATAACTACCAAGCACTTGGTGATAGTTTTTCACAACAAACCTTACCTGCGCCTGTGGCTCAGCCATCCTTATTATTATGGAACGAGCCATTAGCCAAGACGTTGACTATTTCCTTAACTCAAGACAAGGATGCTGATCTACTCGCACAATACTTTTCAGGTAATCAATTAATTGAAGGCAGTAAACCTATTGCGCAGGCTTATTCTGGTCATCAATTTGCGCATTTTAATCCACAATTAGGTGATGGTCGTGCTCATTTATTAGGGGATATTGCTGATAGTCAAGGACAACGTTGGGACATTCAATTGAAAGGTTCAGGTACCAGTAATTTTTCACGTCAAGGTGATGGGCGCTGTGCGCTGGGTCCAGCATTACGTGAATACATTATGAGTGAAGCAATGTTTGCGCTTGGTGTCCCCACTACACGTTGTTTAGCAGTCGTTACTACTGGTGAAAGTGTTTATCGCGAGCGGCCATACGATGGTGCAGTGGTTACACGGGTAGCTGCAAGCCATATAAGAGTTGGGACTTTCCAATATTTTGCGGCGCGCGGTGATACAGACTCGCTTAAAAAGTTAACAAATTATGCCATCAAGCGTCACTTTCCCGAGTTAATAGCTAAATCACCAGAAAGTACCAGTGATAAGGGTGATGCTAATAAATCTGACAATGAAATTAGTCGTGAACAAGTGCTTAAGTTTTTCTCGGCTGTTTTGGCCAAGCAACTTCCACTGGTATTTTCATGGTTAAGAGTGGGCTTTATACATGGCGTATTGAATACCGATAACACCACGATTTCAGGGGAAACTCTAGATTATGGCCCCTGTGCCATGATGAATGCTTATCATCCAGAGACTGTGTTTAGCTCAATTGATCGTAATAGTCGTTATGCTTTTGGTAAACAGATCAGCATTATTCAGTGGAATATGACTCGATTAGCCGAAACGTTATTACCTTTAGTTGATAGCGATGAAGACGATGCGATAGAAAAAATTGAGCCATTATTAACTCAGTTTCATCAAGACCTTCAGCAAGGTTATTTGGCAATGATGGCGACTAAAATAGGTATAGCAGAGCCAGCGGAGGGTGATGGTAAGCTGATCAATGACTTAATTACCTTGATGAAAGATCACAAGTTAGATTACACACAAACCTTTGTCTCATTAACGGCTTCATTGACTCATGATTCAACTGACTCAGACAATGCGATTGAAGCTTCTTTAGCTCAATTACTTAAGGAGTGGTTACCACGTTGGTCTAATCGTATTGAGTCATTTAAAACCGCTGCACATAACTTAATGGCGAGTAATAACCCTGTTGTTATTCCAAGAAATCATCATGTTGAAGCGCTATTAACGTCTTGCCAAGAAACGGGTGACTTAATTGCGCTAAATAAATTCTTGGCAGTA
>ERZ1027231.381-NODE-381-length-12974-cov-243.606548_pt1 | contig 12974 bp, 12 predicted proteins | sample MGYA00520866_ERZ1027231 | MGnify/ENA primary metagenome ERZ1027231 (study PRJEB33311, sample SAMEA4378411) | marine metagenome | biome: Marine biome; feature: Fjord; material: Water | collected 2014-07-20T08:00:00Z/2014-07-... | depth 75 m ...
GTAACAGGTGTGGGTATTAATCGCTTTGCTAGAAGTGAATCTCAAGAGAAGTAGACAGGCCCTCAAGAACAGATTTCGGGAAATCTACTGCATTTAATGTAACGATAGAATATTCAGCTCTAATAGCAATCCATGAGGTGGGCTTCATAATAATCCCGTAACCGTACCAAAAGTCTAACGCTTGATGTTTTTTACTTCCTAGGCTTTGTCTGCATGTGCCAAGTGTTCCACAAGGTGTTTGGTTGGTCGCGTTTGCTTCGGTTACTGAGTCGCCTTCATCGTTTTCAGGTTTTCTAGTGCCATATAGCTCGAAGTCTTCAGTTGTAGATTCCCACGCTAAAAAACTTGCACGAGCAAAGACTTGAAGCCAGTTATTGATATCTTTTTTTATTTTAAGTCCGCCAGAAACGCCAAATGTGTCAATGCTATCAATACCTGTATATTTTAGACCACCGCTTGATCGGGACACTGAACCAAAGCCTATATTTTCAAATGATCCATTATCATCTAGAGCATCTGTCTCTGGAGGCAGTATTTCAGGGTCATCGTAGCTTGATGTGCCAAATTCAACATAATTAAATTCTAAATCAAGGGCGCTATTTATATGGCTCCCAAAATTCACTCTAAAACCATCGGTTCTGTGGTCAAAGCTTTTCGAGCTGTTAGATGAAACGCCCCCGCCAAAGAATCCTGCATGAGCAAAACCAGAGATGACGATTAGAGCGGTAAATGTAATAAGGCGTTGGGTTAGCATGACTAGCTCAATTATTTTTATTTTAAGCCATTTTAACGAGCTATTGCTTTGCTGTCATTGCTTAGGAAGCAGAAACTGCTGGGATTAGCGGAACGTTAGTGTGAATTACCTAGGTATTATGAAATCGTGTATGAAATATGATCTATTTTTATGCTTTTTAAGATCTTTTATTATCTGGGTGGCCTGTATTTATGCTTGTGTTGTTACAAGGAGGGGCTTGATGGGTGGGTTCAGGTTGTAGAATGGTTCGAGTGCAGGTACTTGAATCCCATGCTAAAAAGAAATTTCTCTAATCCAGGATTGATTGTTGAGGAGGAGTAGAACCTAGAAATGGGTTCTAAATTAGATTCAGGGATTGTCTTGAGTAGATCTTCAGTTCGCTTGGCGATGGCGCTTCCTGAATCGATCCAATTTATGTGCGGGGCGACTTCAGACAGCTCTTCAATTAAAAGGGGGAAATGAGTGCAACCTAGAACAATATGGTGGCAGTTATTTTGAATAAAGGGCTCTAATATTTTGTGTAGTGGGACGGTAGAAAACTCTATTCCGCTGAGTTTACTTTCAGCCATGCTGACTAGGTTGGATGTACCGACCTTGATTACGGCTTTATGTTTTGAAAAATCTTCAATCAAGCCATTGGTGTAGTCTCGATCAATAGTTGCAGGTGTCGCTAATAAGCCTATGGGTTGTGAACCTGCTTTTTCTGCTGCTGTTTTGATAGCGGGTACTACACCGATAATATTGGTCTGGATACTTGACCTTAGTGCTTTTAAAGACAGGGTGCTGGCTGTATTGCAAGCAATGATAATAACGTCTGGGGATAGTTTTTTATTCAGATTTGAAACTAGGGTGTTTATGCGTTGATTTAACCAGTCGTCATCCTTTTCACCATAAGGTGCCGCCTGATGATCTGCAAAATAATGATATTCAGAGTTGGGAAGGTGGGTCCTTAATTTTTTAAGGATACTTAGTCCGCCAACGCCGGAATCAAAAAGTAAAATACGTGACAATCTGTTACCAATAAAAAGGGCTCGTTAGAGCCCAATTGTATACGAAAGTAAGTTTGAAAATAGTGATCTATGTTTAATTAATGGGCGCTGCTTAAGAAGAAGGTGTTTCAGCGACTACCTTAACTGGAGTTGATTCATCAATTTCAGAATTGCTTGGGGTCTCACTCTCTTGAACGTTAGGTGTTTCAGTTACGATATCACTAACAACAGGTGTATCGGCTTTTTCCGTGGCGCTTAAGGTTTCTTTAGTGCTTTTCTCGGCTAAGGGTTCTGTAGATGTTGCTAGGTTTGTTGTTAATGCTTTTGCATCTTCAGGGGCTGCAGTAAGGCCTGTGTCAGGCTTAGGGTTTAAAGTGGTATCAGCTTCAGCTTCAGTGGTGTTATTTGGTTGGGGGACTTTCTCGTTAGTTTCAAGTTTGTTCATTGAAACCGAATCGATCGGAGAAGGTGTTTGTGGTTTTTTTAATTCATCAATGGTTTTTAGTAGTTCAGCTTTTTCGGCATCCCATGTTGCGGGTTTGCTCGCTATTTGTGCTTGGGTATTAGCACGTTTATTAATTGTTTCTGCAGTTTGTGCGATAGCAATGGACTGGCTATTTAGGTTCAAATTCAATATATCACCTTGATTAAGCGCAGTTGCGATGCGGTTCATCAGGCTCTCAATGAATAGGATGTGATCTTCAGCTGTTTCAGTATTTAATTTAAGAAGTGGCTGAGCGGCTTTGGCAACGTTTTCAGCGTGCTGCGCTAAATGCACTGCTATTTTAGATTTTTCTTTGATTAAAACTCTTTGTTTCGCTGATGTTTCAATGAATTTTTCAAATGTATCAAATGTCTTTTGTGCTTTATCAAATGATTTTGCAGCAAAGTCTTCAGCGTCGGCATCTTCTGCTTTATCTAATGCATGCTCTACAACAGATAAGTAGGTTTTTTTCAGTGTCTTGACTTCAAGTTCAGCGATGTCACTTAAAAGGTCTTTTTGTTCATTTATTGCTTCGGTAGTTTTGCCTTGTTCTATTAATATAATAAGGTCTTTAGTGTCGTCTTGAATATCTTGGAAGTCTGATGTGAGTACTTTATTTGTTTCAATTTCACGAAGCATCTCTATGCCATCAAACGTTGCTTTTAATTGTTTCAGTACGGTGGGTTTGTTTTCAAGGCCGCGTTTGAAGAGTTTTTGTGCGGTGAGGGCGTGAGCGATTATTTCATGGGGTAATTTTTTAGATTTTATTGCGTCTTCTGCGTCTTCAAGTGCATCTTCAGCTTGCTTCATGTAAGTAGGGCTGAAGAAATAAAGGTCTTCTCGTTGCGCTTCAATCTGAAGGTTCTGGCTCTCAGTAATGACAGTTTGAGGGTCAAGATTTACGGATTTAGCCTGTTGAATGGCTGACTGTTGAATGCTTTCGCTATCTTTTACTGAATTACCCGCACAAGCGGTTAAAATAGATAGGCAGATAATCGGTATTATGCGTTGGCTCATGAATCAATCCGTATAAGTGTGAACTGCTACTAGTTTATCAAATATCCGTCATGGTAGCACCTAGAAGTAAGTAAAGAGCAGTGTCTAAAATATGTGTTTTAGTAGGGTCTGACAGTCACTTAATACAGGCTCTTTGTTTTTGGCTTCTAATTTTAGTCTTTTAGAGTCTAATTTGAACTGCTCTTTTCTCGATAATGCTTGGTAGGCCTCTTTAATGGGCATATTTGAAGTTAACGAATAGTGTTCAAAAATAGATGGAAAATTAGATTTAATGACTTCTGAGTCATCTACTTTAGGTATTAAATACCCAAGCCTCATGCAGCCTTCGGTTATTTCACATTGCTGCTGTAGCATTGAATTTGCAATGAATTTAATGTCTTTTATCAGGGTGTTTTTATGCTCTAACCAGGCTAAGTGGTTTTCTTCGATTTGTGCCTTTTCAGCGTTTTGTGATTTTTGAAGTTTGATTAGGTAGTAGGCCGCAACAGAAGCCAATGCAAGAATGATGAGTAGAGCTAAAGTAATTAAAATAGTCATTTTATTCAAATTTAGTTAGTTAAATGGGCGCAATAGATGCTTTGAAGTACTTGAATGACTTCTTTGGCTTTAGTGCCTTGTAGCGAGTAATAGATGGTCTGTGCATCACGACGCGTTTGAACGAGGTTTTCTCTTCTAAGCCAAGCAAGGTGTTGGCTTAGAGCTGACTGGCTTAAGTCCACTCGATCATTTAGCTCAGAAACATTTAATTCAGTTTGTACAAGGGAGCATAAAATCATCAATCGGCTTTCATTCGCCAATGCTTTAAGCAACTGAGCTGCATCTTGTGCATGTACTTTCATTTCTTGAGCGATGTCTGGATTTTCCACTCGGAACCCCTAAATAATATACTTTGGTAATTTAACATATAAATTAAACAGTAAGCTAAATTAGCATATTCTAATTTAACTTAAGGTAAGAATCTTTGGTTATAGTACAAATTTAAGAAATAGTGCTTTGTTTGTGCCATAAGAGCAGGGGTTCTTGTGCAATTTGATTATAATCTGCTAGCTTTATTAATGGATCTAATAATAAGACAGGGATGGCTATGGCCTTTTCAAATCGTTGGGTTTTGGCTGATGGTACGTTAAATGATCAGCCCATTACTATTCGTTACCGTGATGATGTTCAGCAAGAGCTTGATTCAGGAGACTACGGTCAATGTATTCAAATCTCTTGGGAGGCTGAGGATGTGGATGCTGAAACAGGTTATCCTTCTGCAGCTGAATTAGACAAAATTGATGAATTTAATAAAAAGCTGATGGATGCCATTGAACCCCATGCTCACGGGATAGTTGTTATGGTTCTCATGGCGCAAGGTGTTAATCAATGGATTGTATATGTTCGTGATAACGAAGAAATTCAAAAGGATCTAAATACTATTCCTACGGATACCGGTTTATATCCCATTGAGGTTGTATCTGATGAGGATGCTGGTTGGGATATCTTTACCGAGTTACGAGGTGCAATTAAAACCCATTAATTGCCATAAAAATAATGGCTAGCTTTGATGTTTATAAGCTAGCCAATTTTTATAGTTATCTCTTTCGTTTCTTCTTTTTCTTTTTCTCTGCCTTCTCTAATTCTTGTTGCTCTCTAAGAGCGGCCGTTTCCGCTAATTTAGCTTCTTCTTTTAGCATTATCTCAGGTGTTTCGTAGCTGATATGGCCAAATTTTAGACTGCGTAGCTCATGAATTAATATCTCTGATGCCTTGTATTCGTCTACATGCCCGCCTGCTTTAACACAGCCACGCTTGCGACCAATGGCTTCTATAATTTCGTAACCCTTATCAGGTAGAGGGTCCAGATTAAAGCGCTCTTGAAGCTTTTCAGGGTAGAGCTCTCTTAGCATATCAGCAGCAAAATCGGCTACTTCATAATAATCTAATGCAGTGTCTCTAACAGCGCCACTGGCAGCCAAGCGAAAACCACTGGCAACGTTATGGATTTTAGGCCAAAGAAACCCCGGCGTATCGGACAATACAATGCCATCGTCTATCCGAATGTGTTGTTGGTGGCGGGTAAGGGCTGGCAAGTTACCTGCTTTAGCTATCGTTCTACCCGCTAGTGTGTTGATCATTGTGGACTTACCAACATTGGGTATGCCCATGATCATTGTTCTAATCGCTTGTTTTTTCTCTCGGCGATTAGGCAGCATCTCATGGCAATATTGGGTGATAAGCTTGACCTGTTTTTGGTCGATGCCGGATAGCGCAATTGCCTTGGTGTTTTCTAGGCTGTTGAAGTGGTCGAGCCACTTTTGGGTGATAGCAGGATCAGCTATATCCATTTTATTTAGCAGTTTAAGGCATGGCTTGCCTTTTAATAAGCCAGGAATAAGGGGGTTTTCACTTGAATAGGGTAGGCGTGCGTCTAGAACTTCTATCACAAGGTCGACCTGTGGCATTGCTTCAGCAATTTGCGTTCGAGCCCTATGCATGTGGCCTGGGAACCATTGAATGGCCATAGATTTCCTAGAGTAATGATAAAAAAGGCATTTTAACCTTTTGTAGTGGGGTGTGAAAGAAACTTGATGACACAAATAAAAAAAGGCCTATGAATTACATAGGCCTTTTTGTTTCAAACTAGTAAGTTCGGTTATCCGAAGATGCTTTTTGAATCAGTTTCTTGTTCTGATGTTTCTTCAGTGGCTTCAGGTGACTCAGAAGCGTCTGATGATTCCAATGGGGCTGAGTAATCATTCTCAGTCTCGGCATCAGTTTCTTCTTCTGTGTGAAGCTCTGGCTCTTGTGAAGAGCTAGTGTCTTCAGTGCTTGTATCAGGGCTTAGAACCATTTTTGCGGCCATTGCTTGCTGCTGAGCCAGTTCTTTTTCAGCTTTTCGCTCTTCTTTTACACAGTTTTTATCTTGTTGTACCCAGTTAGTACCTGAAACTTCAAGGCTGTCTAGTCCTTGCTCTTCAGCAATTTCAGTGGCGATGCTTTTGGCTAATTCATCCGTATCTTTAGCCAATATTTTACGCTCTACAGGATCAAGTGCGCTGAACATGTCTAGAAGTGCTTGCCCGATCGCTTCACGAACCAGAAGGTTCTTATCTTTGCTAAAGCGCTTTGATATGGTGCTGATAACAGCCATGTCGGCACTGCTAACGGTTACATCAAGTGGCGTAAAAGTCGCTTCTTGAGCTTTACGCTCTATTTCTTCTTGATAAAATTGTTCGATTAATGTTTGGGCTTTGCTCATCTTGAACCTCTTACTTTAGCGTTGGGCATTTATACCTTGGGTGATGACCGTCGTCAAGAACATCTGTATATACATACAGAGTATTGGATTTATCTTCAATGTATAATTCGACCGTTTTTAGAAAAAAATAATCTGGTTGAATAAGATGTTAAAAGATACGATTGAACAAAAAATACACAGTGGCATTAAGGTTGAATACTTAACTGTTGAGAATGAAAGTCATAATCACAATGTCCCAGAAGGCTCTGAGAGCCATTTCAAGGTTGTTTTAGCGAGTGATGACTTTAAGGGTTTGAATAAAGTAAAGCAGCATCAACTTGTTTATAAAATATTATCAGAAGAATTGGCAGGACCTGTACACGCACTGGCATTGCATATTTATGATGTTGAAGCTTGGAAGCAAAAAGGAATTGCACCTAATTCGCCAGATTGCATGGGTGGCAGTAAATCGTAAATGAATGAGAGAATAGGTCATTGCCTTCGAATATGTTGGCGGTATACTCCAAAAGCTACATCAACTAATAAAAATAAAAGGAAGGGTATATGAGTTTACTAAAAGTATTTACGGCGACTCTCGCTGTATGCGCATCATTGACATCAATGGCTGAAGTGGGTCCTTGGGAATTAGAAGCCCATGATGAAGATAAAGATATAAAGGTATTTACACGAACAGTTGGCGATTCTCCTTTGAGAGAGTTCAAAGGCGTGACAAACATTAAATCAGATGTAAGTTCATTTGTTGCCCTATTACGTGACGATGAGGTCGCTACTAAGTGGATGCATAACGTAGTTGAATTTAATGTGATTGATAGCCCATCTGATGTAGAGAATCTAGTTTACACCGTAAACCATACTCCTTGGCCTGTAACAAATCGCGATGCATATGTTCGCTCTATCATGACGGCTGATGCCAATGGTGCGGTTGTATCTTCTATTACTGCTGAACCTGAGTTTGCAGAAATGAATGAAGATTACATTCGTATGCCTGAATTGTTAGGCGCTTGGTCGTTTACGCCAAAAGAAGAAGGTATGGTTGAAGTTGTTTACCAAGTACACGCAAATCCAGGTGGATCACTTCCAGATTGGTTAGTGAATGCCATTGTTGTTGAGACACCTTTGGAAACACTGGCTAATTTACAAGATATTATTACTGATGAGAAATATCAAAATCAATCATTCGCTTTTATAAAAGATGCAATGGTTGGAACTGATGAAGCAGTAGCTGGCGCAACTGTAGAGTAATTATTTATCTTAAACAAAGAACGGAGCTTAAATAGCTCCGTTTTTTTTGAGAAAAATTTAGTCGTTAGCTTAATAAATCTTGATTGCCACCAAATGCGGTTAGGTTTGTTGTAAGAGTAAATTCCTTCACAAACTCATGAACATAAGCAGGGCCACCAGATTTTGGTCCAGTACCAGATAGACCGTGCCCACCAAATGGTTGTGCTCCAACTTTAGCCCCGATCATATCTCGATTAATATAAATATTACCCACGACTGCGTTATTAGCAATGTAGTTAACCCATCTTTGATTTCTACTGTGAATACCTAAAGTTAATCCAAATCCAGATTGATTAACTTGATTTAAGGATTGGTCTAATTCGTCATGAGTGAAAGGGATGATATGCAAAATTGGGCCAAAATTCTCCGTAGTTAAATCGCAGAGATTGTTGATTTCATAGACTGAAGGCTCAAGGTAGTTATCACTTGGCATGCCGTTGTGTATCGAGCCTTTAGCAATAAAGGTGGCATGTTCAGATAACCAGTTTAGATGTTTAATTAATTTTTCCTTAGCTTCCTTGTCAATGATAGGGCCAAGGTCTGAGTCACGTAAGAAGGGTGACTCAATATTAAGTGTGTCCAGTCTACCTTTTAAAGCTTCATAGAAAACATCTTTAATATCCTGTTGAATGTATAGCACACGTAAAGCGCTGCATCTTTGGCCGCAGCTATCAAAAGCTGACTTTATTACATCTTTCACCAATTGCTCAATGTGGGCTGTACTATCAGCAAACATAACGTTTTGTCCGCCTGTTTCTGCCAGTAAAGGTGTAAATCTTTCATCATATTGAAATAACCATTTCTGAAGTGTTTTTGCAGCCCGTGTCGATCCAGTAAAAACAATCATGTCTATGGTGTTACTTTCAATTAATCGTTCTGAAATTTCACTGCCATTACCTGGTAAGAAATACAGTTGTTCTCGACTAATGCCTGCTTCATAAAAAATTTCGACAGCCCTTTGTGCGATAATGCTGGTTTGTCTAGCAGGCTTTGAAATGACTCTATTTCCGCACGCTAAAGCAGCTGCTATTTGCCCTACAAATATAGCTAGGGGGAAGTTCCATGGGCTTATGCATAGTACATTGCCTCTAGGGTGATATTTTAATAAGTTCTCCTCCCCTGTTATTGAATCGAGTATTGCTGGGTCAGAAAAATTCTTCTGTGCTTGCCTTGAGTAATAACGGCAATAATCAATGGATTCTCTTACTTCATCTAAAGCGTTTGTTAACGTCTTGCCTGCTTCTTTCATGCAAAGATATGCAAGCTCGTATTTATGGCTTTCAAAGTAATCTGCCGCTTTTTCAATTATTTGAGTGATGTCTTCAAGGTCATCATACTTAAATGTTGTCGACTTTAATTGCGCAATACAGAAGTCAATGCTCTCATCATTTGCGTAATGTACGTGGCCAATTGTTTCATTATCAACAGGGCTAACTGAAACAAATGGAGTATCAGATAAAAATTCATGTCCGTTAATGATAGGAGCGGATTCGTAATGCTCTTCATGAAATGGTAATACTTTATCCATCGTGTGGTAATAGAAATTATCATGCTGGAGTTCTGTTCCTGAACTGTTTAGATAATCTACGAAGATATCCTTTGGTAATGGGATGTTCGGGTTTGATATAGAAGATTGAATTAAATAGTCAGCAGGGTGTTCTGTTAGGGTATGTAAAGGTACTTGAGGGTCTTGTACTTGAAATACAAAAGAACTATTAGCACCATTCTCTATGAGTCTGCGTACAAGGTAAGGTAGTAGTTCGCTGTGTTCACCTATGGGGGCATAAATACGACACGGTATATTGTATTTTTCATTTATCAGATCGTATAGTGATTCCCCCATTCCCTGAAGTCGTTGAAACTCGAATTCCACAGGGGAGTCTAAGCCGACTATGTAATTCACAGTCCAAGCATTATGAGTTGCAAATCTAGGTGTCAGCCATTTTTGATTTTTATCCAATAAAAACTTACTACAAGCCATGTAGTTCAAGTCAGTACTGGCCTTTTGAGTGAAAACTGGGTATTCGTCTAAGCCGAGTTCTTGAGCCCATTTGACCTCACTGTCCCAATAAGCGCCTTTGACGAGTCTGATTGGGATGTGTTTTTGAAGCTTACTGGCTAGAGAGTGTAGCCAGTGAATGGTGCTTAAAGCTCGTTTACCATATGCCTGAATGACTATGCCAAAATGACTCCAGTTATTTAAATCTTGGTGGCTCAAAACAGATTCAAAAACCTGTAGTGATATATCCAATCTGTATTGTTCTTCAGCATCAATAGTAATGGGTACATCAAGTTGTTTTGCTTTTTTAGCAAGAGAAAGTAGGCGATCTATTAACTCAGGAAGCACACGATGCTGTTGGCTAGGCTCGTATCTAGGGTGTAGGGCAGATAATTTAATTGAAATATTATCTTTAAGGGATTGTTTTCTTCGGTTTCCAATCGCAACAGTCTCAAGTGCGTGCATGTAAGAAGCCATGTAGGCTTTTGAGTCTGATTCTGTAAGCGCCTCTTCCCCAAGCATATCGAATGAACAGCATTGATTGAGTTGCTCTAGGTCTTTAGCATTTTCAATTGCTTCATCAGGGCTTTGGGCAAAAATGAATTGCTCTCCCATGATTCTTATTGCCCGTGCTACAGCTTCTCTTGTGATGTTGATGGTCAGTTTGTTAACCAAGCCTTCAATTGCCTCGCTGGGGTGGCTCTTTTTTGGGTTGAGAAGCTTACCGCTGATGGCTAGACCCCAACTTGCAGCATTTACCCAGAATGACTCACTCTTATTAACATGATGTTGCCAGCCACGTTCAGATAACTTGTCGATTAATAAATCGTTGGCTGTGGCGATATCGGGGATGCGTATTAAGGACTCGGCTAGGCACATTAGAGTGATACCTTCATCTGTGCTGAGGTCATACTCTTGTAGCAGTTGGTGCAGTATCGATTGATTATTCTGCTCTCTCATAGAGTGAATTAATTCGGATACATTTTCTAAGAATGACTCCTCTATGGTCTCTGGGAATTGTTCGATGAGCTCTTGAACATAGTCTTGCTCATCGCAAAGGTAGAGGGTGTTGATTTTAGCCCTTAGACTGGGCGCTTTTTCGGCCTGAAGAGAGCTTGGATCAATGTTGAAGTTCTGCATGTACCAAACACCCTATATTTTGAAACTCTATGTAATAAGTGTAGGTTGTGGGATAAATTTTCCAAATTTAACAGACAATATAGTGACTGAAAGCTCTAAATAATAAGCAATGATGTAGTTTGTGTTTATTGTTGGTTGTTAAGTGATCAGTTTTTTGATTGTAACTCTGAACTCTTTCGAAGCTGTATCAATTTTGACTGTACTTTAGTGGCCCTAGCCAATTTTTCTTGTATTGAGGAGAGTGAAGGGACCAGGTGTTTTGCTTGTTTCCAAAGGGCTATGGCTTTTGATACATCTCCGTGTCGGTAGACAGAGTCGGCCTGTTTTTCTAGTAGCTTGGCTTGCTTGAGGCGTATAGCTGAAGATCTATTGATTGCAGCACTGACTTCTCGTCCTTTGAACGGAGCATTAGACAGGATAGTCTGTAAGGTGATGATAGATTGATAGTCTTCTTCAGCCAGGGCTGTATCAAGTTTTGTTAATAGTGATTGTTGTTGAGATAAGATTGTCTTGTGATTCGATTTATTGAGACCTGCATTGATTGTTTTAGATAGCTCAAATTTTTGTAATTCACTATTAAGTTGTAACGCTTGGCTGTAGGTGCTTTGAGCGTTGGCATAATCTTGTACCGAGAGGGCTTGAACGGATAAGTTGTAGAGTGCTTTAGCCAATTGATTCTTTTCGTTTGACAGAATTGATTTAGAAAAAGACCAGCCATGATCACCATTTTGACTTCGAATATTAAAATCATATTGGGCTAGTTTTGACTGCAATAAACTTGCTTGAGCAAGTTTTATATTTGTTTGAATTATTCGACGCTCTTCATTACTTAATTTTTTAATGGAGTCTTTTAATAGGGGGAATTGTTTTTTCCAAGTGTGATTTTCAATTAGGTTGTAGAGTAGTTCGTTCGCCAATCCCCAATTTTGATTGCTTAGTTCTTTTTCTATTCGGTTTATTTTACTTTTAGCGTTTAAGTTATCCCGCTTAGATATCCTTGAATATAGAGCTGTATTCTTTTTTCCTTCTATTTCAAGTTGTGATAAGGCTTTTTTGAAATTGCCCTTTGAAATTAAATTATCTGTAGATTCAAACCAGATTTTTGGAGAGTTTGTGCTGCACCCAATGGTAAAAATAATCGTTGAAAGGATTAGTGCACGTAGAATAAGGTTAAACATAACTTTGCATAGCCTCCATTTCTGCTTCTTGTTGCATCAAAAGCCTATTAAACTTAGGGGCTAATCCAGTTACTTGATAACAATTGATGTAGCCAGTTTTCCCCTTGATGATCATCGGCATTTTATCACCAGTGATGATCAATCCCTTTGTGGCTGGATTCTTGTATACCGATTCGCTAATTAATAAGCTGCCAGGTGTAGATTGTTCGCACATTCTTGATGCCAAGTTAACCGTGTCACCACTGATAGTTGATTGCATACGCTCACTGGAACCAATCGTTCCAGCCAAAAGGTCACCGCAATGTAACCCTAGCCTGAACTCTAAAGGAGACATGTTTTGCTCATGTCGTTGGGAGTTCATTAAATCCGTTAATCTAATGAATATTTCAGCTGTACAAATAGCATTTATACAATGTTTATTGTCATCCTTGTGAATGCCAAATGTAAGCATTGCACCATCGCCAATGTAGTTGTCTACCGTGCCTCTATACATTTTTGCAGCCTGGTGTAGCAAAAAGTAATAGTTGTTTAAAATATCAGCCACATGATTTGGTGTTTCTTTTTCGCATAGTTGCGTGAACCCAACTATGTCAATAAATAAAACAGATCCATTGGTGGGGCGCAGTGGTTTAGTAGGGCTATTGATATTTGATAAGATGTCTTTGGCGATATCTTTGGAAATATAGCTGCTAAATTTATTCTCAATTGATTCTTTATCTCGAAGGCCTTGAAGCATTTTTTTAAAACTTAATACTAAATCACCAACCTCGTCATTTTTATAAGGTGGTAGGGAAGGGTTTAGCTCTCCTTTAGATACCTTGACGGCAACTTTTTGTAATCGATGTAGAGGGGCTGTTAAAGAGCTCGACATGAATACTGATAGTAATAGAG
>ERZ1027231.382-NODE-382-length-12941-cov-22.956542_pt1 | contig 12941 bp, 12 predicted proteins | sample MGYA00520866_ERZ1027231 | MGnify/ENA primary metagenome ERZ1027231 (study PRJEB33311, sample SAMEA4378411) | marine metagenome | biome: Marine biome; feature: Fjord; material: Water | collected 2014-07-20T08:00:00Z/2014-07-... | depth 75 m ...
AGGATACCGCTCATCCATGAGCATAATTTTAAGCGGCTTTTCGGCTGGCAAAATTAACCAGCTTCTGCATCACCCAGGCTGATGTTTTAGGGAAGCAACGGGCTTGCCAGTAAGTGAATTTAGCCATGGCACCAGGGACAATCATAAACTGATTTTTTCGAATACCTTTTAAGGTAGAGCGTGTAACCGTTTCTACATTTAACGTACCACCCACATCCTTAATGAAGCGGGTTTGCGGCAAAATATTATGTGCTTCTTGTGCCACCATGGGCGTATCTACCTCAGGCGGACACAACACACTTACTCCAACTCCGGCAGCAGACAATTCTTGTCTCAAGGCGCCAGCCATTCCCACCACCGCAAATTTGGAAGCACTGTAAGCGCTATAACCATAGGTGGAAATGAGCCCACCTAAAGAGCCTACAAAACACAACTGACCTCTGCCCTGTTTTACCATGTCGGGTAAAAATGCTCTGGCCACCGCACGACTGCCAATAACATTAATTTGAAAGATATCTTCAAAACCATCGTCGCTTTGCTCTAAAAAACGCTCACTTGCCACAATTCCCGCACTTAATATCAGTATGTCTGGCACGCTGGCTTGCGCTTTAATCTTGTCAACACAAGCATTGAGCTGAGCCTGATCGGCCACATCCACCGAAAATGCCAGAATTTTTTGGGCGCTACTGCTACTCACTGACTGACAATCTTTCACTGCCGCATCCAGGCGTTCTTGGTTACGAGCCAGCAAAACAAGATTCGCCCCTTGTTTGGCATATGCTTTGGCAAGGTCTAGGCCGATGCCACTTGAACCACCGGTAATGACCACTGTTTGTGCTGACATGTATTGTTTCCCTTTATTATTTTGCCTTCAGCATACTTATATTGGTTGTAATTACACTGACAATTAAGGACGCTAAATTGGGCTTTCGCGACAAAATTGCCAATAAAAATCAGCCCAAAACTACCTTTCGCTCCAAGAAGAAATAGCCGACTCAATTGATTGTTTAAAATAAAGCTTTCACTCATTATGTGGGCCTATTGAGCGACCGCGCAGATCAACTGCCGCTTGCTAACCATTTTTAGAGCACCTTAAGGCATTCCTGTGGAAACAGATAAAAAAGCAGCCAAGCACAAGGCCAGTATGGAAAAGCAAAAATCCAACGTGGATGCCAGTATTGAACGGGCCGACGTGGAACGAGGGTTGGTTCTTTTGCTTACCGGTGATGGCAAAGGAAAGTCCAGCAGTGCCTTTGGCATGGCCATTCGCAGCCTAGGTTATGACTACAAGGTAGGCATAGTACAATTTATCAAGGGGGAGATTTTAAGCGGCGAAGAAATCTTCATTCGAGATAAACACCCCGAAGTGGCCTTTTATCAAATGGGCACCGGTTTTACCTGGAATACACAGGATCGCACTGGCGACATTGCCGCCGCTGAACGCACCTGGCAACAGGCCCTAACCATGCTGCAAGATGAAAGCCTGCACCTGGTCATACTGGACGAAATCACCTACATGCTGGCGTATAAGTACCTGGATGAAGACATGATTATTGACGCCATTAATAATCGCCCTAAAGAGCAAACCGTTGTCATGACGGGCCGCGGTGGTGGTAAGGCGATTCGAGAGTTGGCCGATACCGTCAGTGAGATTAACGATGTAAAACACGCTTTTCGTGCTGGCATAAAAGCCCGTAAGGGTGTGGATTTTTAATTTAAGCTGGTCATTTAAGAGCATATATTTAGAGCTATCCCAATAAAGCCCCCTAAACATTCACAGTGAGTGGTTAGGGGCTTTATTGGATTTCAGTCAAAATTCGTCAATATCAGATCTAATAACTCACTCCTACTTCTGCTTCCCCTTAAGTATGTAAGCGACTCTTTTTCACATTTACTAATAAGAGTATGAGAACTTATTCCTTTTAGTTACAAAAATACTATTGCCAATCATTCTCATTTGCACTATCGTTAGGCCCATGAAGTGATGTTATTGAGAATTATTCAGGGTGTAGCCATGTTTGTATGTGTTTGCAAAGGAATTACCGACAGCCAGATCCAAGGTGCCATCGATAAGGGTGCCGATTACAAAGAGCTGCGTGAAACCTTTGGTGTGGGCACAGACTGTGGACAGTGTGGCAATACCTGCAAGCAAATGATCAACACTCATAAACTTAACTGTGAGTTTTATGAAATTAAGGCTGCTTAACAAAGCCTGTTACCTATTAAATCCACGTAATTAAACAACGTAAAAATATCTATTTACTCTGTAGCCTGTTTAGGGCCACACCAACCTTATAAATTCGACAGACCTTCTATCCTTTACCATACTCATTAAACTTACTAAGCATAATTAATGAGAATGGAATCATCAAAGACGCCCCCAACATAATCAATCACCTTAATACTGTGTTAGGCAATGAATTAACCGCCATTAACCAGTATTTCCTCCATGCCCGCATGTATAAAGACTGGGGCATAGATGCACTGGGTAAAAAAGAATACTTGAAGTCCATCGATGAAATGAACCACGCCGATCAGTTGAGTGAGCGTATTTTATTTCTTGATGGCCAGCCCAATGTACAGAAACTGGGCAAACTCAAAATTGGCGAAAATACCAAGGATATACTGCAGTGCGACCTTGATCTTGAAATGGAGGCTAATAGCGATTTAAGAGAAGCCATTAACTATGCAGAATGTAACCAGGATTTTGTCAGCCGAGATTTATTTCAACTTATTTTGGAAGATGAACAAAAACACATCGACTGGCTAGAAAATCAATTAGGTTTAGTTGGGGAAATAGGCATAGAAAGTTATATTCAAAGCCAGATGACCCCTAATTAGCTCACCATTTAAAACCACTCTAATTCGTACTAGTGTGGTTTTACAGCATATACTTTTTTCATGCCTTGCTGGTACAGCCCAATCAAACCCCTTAGAATAAGCAGCAGTTTTGGCCAATCTCCTTTTGGTTCTTTCTTAATAAGGGCGTTAACAGACACAATATGCTGAAAGAAATTCACCGTAGTACTGATGAATTTGGTGCCATTCAGGTATTGGATGACGGCGCTAAACGTTATCTAGCATTTGGAAACGAGCACGAACAAAGCTGTCAAATTAAAGCCACTCCCCATATTCCGCAGCACGAATACAGCCGCGCCATTATGATGGCGCTGTTATTTTGTAAACCTCATTCCGTTTGTATTATGGGCTTAGGTGGCGGCACCAGCGCCATGGCATTTTTACACGCCCTTAATGAACAAGAAGGTAGTCAGGTAGTGGCAATAGAGCTGCGCCCTGCTGTGGTGAAAATTGCCCATCATTATTTTCAATTGCCCAAGCACCCAAGCCTTACCATTCACGAATCGGATGCGCTGACGTTTTTGCAAAATAATCAGCAAGCCTACGATGTATTAGTGGCCGACTTGTATCACCACCATGGAATTGATGAGGTGCAACTGCAAAGTGAGTTCATCACCACTTGCTGCCAGCGGGTCACTGAACAAGGTTGGCTGGTATTAAATTATTGGTTAGACCATGAAATCCCTCAAGAATTGTTAGAGATTCTACATGACAACTTTGCACAGATTTTTGTGTGTAATAGTGGTGGCGGCAATTGGATTATCTACGCGGGAAAAACACAGGCCGATAGTGATTATTTAGATGCCAAACGCGTAAAGCCCTTGGCAAAAAAATTAGGCTTTTCATTAAACTATTATTTAAAGCGTTTAAAGATACTCACATAAAAACAGGTATTTATTAGGCTTTGGTTCTGCCGTAGGGTCGCATTAATAACAAAAGCCCGCCTATTAATAACCAAGCAATAGCGCCCCCTCCCCCAGATGAAATACCTGCCGGGCTTGAAAAAATCACGTCTCCATCGGTACGCCCAGCATAATTAATTTCACTATCAGCATAATCCACCGCCTCACAGACCGACGTCCACTTGGCACTGACTTCAGGATCATCCTGAAGCGATAAATCATCTATATTGTAAAATGCATCGGCAGCTGAACAACTACTGGCTTGAGAGGGGTCTGTACAAATTTGTAAGTTATCAAGATAGGCGCTGTTGTCCTGTGAAGTGAATAATCCACCACGATAATAAATAAACATCACATGATTAATATCATTAGGTAATTCAATTGACTGAGTGACCCAGCCAGACCCAACCCCACCACTGGTGTCTTGTAATTGCAGCCAGCTATCCAGAGATTCATTCACATACACCAATAACAAACCCACTGAGCTGTCGACTTTATAATCAAATTTTAAGTAATGCGGCTCTTGCCCGCCTGAGCCGTTTAAATAGGTCAGTAGAACCGAGCGCTCTTCTTCATCAATTTCACCAGACGCCAACATAGAATCACCTACAACACCGGCCTCCAATTGTTGCAACCAGCTTTCGCTGTGCTCGCTGTTGCTATTGGTACCACTGAACCAACTCCAGGGTGTATCCAGCGCACTGCCATCCACACTGCTTAATACTTTACTGTTAAGTTTATGCAGCGCTGAATAGCCTTCAAAGTCTAATTTTACCTGCGCATTGTGCTCACCTACTACTCCGCCCAGAGCATTCACCTTAAAGTCGCATTGGAAACCCGGGGGAATGGCATCATTTAACAAAGCCCAGTTGGCCTCATCAATCTCAAACAAGCCAACAGTACGCTCCTCTATTGACTTGTCTTGTACTACGGCAGTGGTGGTGCCCAGGTTTAATACGCTATAGGTTTCGGGTTTACTGCGCCCAGCCCCCACAAAGCCAATTTTATCCGGGCCCAAGATGGTAATACCGCGACGACGTTGCTCTATCCAGTCATGAAAATAGGCCACTTCACTGTAAGCCCCGTATTTTTGGGCTTCAGCACAACCGTCCCCCCAACTCACTAACCCGGTTAATGCCCACTCATCGTTGGCTTTCACCACTAATGGGCCACCACTGTCTCCCTGGCAGGCATCCTTGCCCCCACTTACCTCACCTGCACACAGGCTACGTGCCCAATAGTTACTCACATTAATAGGATAGGTATCCTGACAAACCTCATCGCTCTGAAAGCTCACATCTACTTCTTGCAAATCAAAAGACATACTGGTGATATCGGAACTGTCGGTCAGACCCCAACCGATGACCCTGAGCTGCTCGTTGGCCTGTAGGTCGCTATTGGCTTGTTGGCTTAATAGCGGAATGGGTGTCTTATCTGAAGAGGTGCTTAATTTTAAGATGGCAATGTCGCTGAAAAAACTGTCGCCTTTATAATCAGGGTGCGTCTCAATCCAGTCTACGCTGCGTTGTTCGGCACCATTTAAATTACGTAAATCCTCTGCCCCCACGTACAACACCAGCTGACTGGCTGAAACACCTTCCATACAGTGAGCAGCAGTTAATACCCAATCTTTACCAATTAAGGCGCCGCCACAAAAGTGCCCGCCAGTTTGAATAGAGACCATCCAAGGGTAAGCTTCACTGCTATTGGTGCCCCCTATTATTCGGGGTTGCAATGAGGTATCCGCTTCCGCCCACATTTGCTGGCAATACAGAGCACATAACAGAATAAAGGAAAATATTTTAATATGGGTTATCAAGGCAATTACCTTTTCACACATGATTGCTTACAACTGGACGGTTTATTTATTGTTTTTACCGACCAGCATCCACTGCTTTCAGTATAGTCATTAAAGGTTCTGCCTGTCTGCGCCGATATTAATAATTATGTAAGCGCATTCACAAAACCCGCCAGCCCAGTTTAATGAGGCTGCTATGCTTATTAGTATAGGCATGAATTCAAGGATGGTTATGCACTTTTCAGTTTGGCATTACGTATTGCACAGGCACTTAAGGCAGGTATTTCTGCTCATTGGTGTGTGCTGGGGCCTTTTAGGCTGCAGTAGCGATAGTGGCTCTGAAGAAGTGATTATCCCTAAGCTGTCGGGTTTATGGGTAGGAGAGACCACAGAAAACATTGGCGCCATTAGCGTCACGGTAGACAGCTACATATTATTTTTTAACGACCAGGTATACGTGTTTAGAACAGACGAAGCCCAGGTGGGCAGCTATATAATTGAAGACACCAGCCATAGTAATTTATTGGTGGATGTTCACCCCTACTCCAGCCCTGATGCCACCAATCAGTTTTTTATCGGCCGCTATAACAACCTTAATCTCACTTTGGATGCCTTGTTTGCCAGCGATTTAGACCTAGTAGTGAATTACAACAGCATCACTCGGGCCGGACGCATGACATTAGAACTGGATGTAGAGCAACAGTTAGAATTACCCGTTTCCCGTATAGTTGGGGAATGGGATACAACAGATGCCACCATGAGCATCGCCGCCGATGGCGGGTTTTCAGGCTGGAATGAACTCACTAGCTGTCAGTGGGAAGGGGAATTAACTCCACTGACCAGCAACATATTAACCCTTACCATAGAAAGGGAAAATTGCGCACAATTTAACACCCTTACTCAAGGTTTGGCCTTGGTAGATGGTGAAGGCATATTACACTTCATTGCCACCGCTTCTCCGGACATATTATGGATGCGATTTGATCCGGTTGCACAAACCACAGTGGTTGAAGTCGCCGAATAAACACTTCAAATTTTTATCCTACGTTTATTATTAATATGGAAATAAAAGCAGTTCGTCGCCTTCTTTCCAGCCGGGATTTTTTTTCATAATATTTTTAAATAAATCGCTTTCAAGCCAATAATTTGTCCAATTAATTAAGGCCTCATATTCACTAGTAAAAAACCATTTTTTATCAACATGGGCAAACTGGCGAATAAAAGGAAAAATGGCTAGATCGGAAAAACTGATATTTTCCCCCATTAAAAAAGCATTTTTTTGCAATTTTTCATTGAGCTTGTGTAAAAATTTTTCTCCAAGTGCACGATAATACTCTTCACTTTCTTCATGGCGATCACTGTATTTATAATGATCCAGCGCCCATTTGAATTCACCGTCATTTTGCGTAACCAGTTCACGCACCTCGCTCTCTTTATCCGTCAAGAGCCAGTTACCTGGATCATTTATGGAAAGAGCCCACTGCATGATGTCCAGACTTTCATCAATCACAGTTCCATCCACCAATTGCAACACAGGTACTGTGGCCTTAGGGCTAATATCCAGCAGCGCTTGAGGCTTGTTTTTAAGTATTACTTCTCTTAATTCAAGAGCATTAACTTCAAGCGCATACGATAAAGCCAAACGGGCACGCATGGCATAAGGGCATCGGCGAAAACTGTAAAGTATAGGGAGCAAAACGAACGCCTTGGGCAAATAAAAACATTATACCCGCACACTCCAAATAATGGAGTGCTTAGGAGTGTTTAGACCTACAAGACGTTTTCATTATTGGCTTAATGGCTTAAGCGCATTCTTTTTGAACCGGAGGTCTAGAAGCTGGCTCTTCTTGCTGAACTTCAGGCTCTTGATAGTTTTTAAACAAATCCATTACCTGCTTGCCTTTTTTAAGACCCAGTAACGACATGGTACTCATGACGCCGCCCATTAAGGCACCACCCACTCCTGCCGTCATGACATCTGATCCTGTCATGTACAGGTTTTTAACTGGCGTTTGTGGGTGCAAGCAAGATTGCTTAAAGCGCTCCACAAAATGATCAAGTGCCAGCATTTCACCACCACTGGTCTTTTGATACCAGTTAGTAGAAAGCGGCGTAGACAATTCAAAATAATCCAGTTTGTCTCGCAGTTGAGGATGACGTTCAAACAGTTTTTCTAACAAACGCTGGGAAAGCCTTTCTTTAAAGGCATCATAGTCTTCACCACGCTGCTGCCATTGAGTGCCTTCCCACTGTTTAAACCAGTCCATCTTGGCTGGTGTGACGATTTCCACTGTGGACTTACCTGGAAAACGATTTTCCCAATCAGGGTCTTTAGAGGATGGGAATGAAATGTACACCAAGGGAAATTCAGCTTCAGGGTCGGCATTGTACTTAGCCAAGTTGCCTTCATGGTCCCCATCAGGGTATATCCATAAATTGGTGCTGTTTAAACCCAACTCTTCCGCGGTGCCTTTAAAACCTGCATAAATACACAAGTGAGCGCTGGAGCGATGAAGGTTATCGGTCCAAGTATTAACCTTATGCTTTTGCTGACTTTCTTTTGGCAACAGCTTCTCAATGGTATTCATGAAGCCTGCATTACTGATGACTTTTTTGGCTAAAATCTCACTGCCATCGGCCATACGCACACCATAAGCGCTGTTGTTTTTAACCAGTATTTCATCCACATCGGCGTAGCTAAAGACTTCACCGCCACTTTTTTGAATGGTGGGAATAATCGAGCGGGCAATATCTGCAGCACCGCCCACTGGGTAAGCGCCACCGGCTAAATAGTGTTTGGCAATAAGCGCATGCATTAAAAACGAAGCATCGGCGGGGGCCTGACCGTAATTGCCCCACTGCCCTGTTAATACAGAAATCAGTTCTTGGTTTTGGGTCATGCCTTCCAGCACATCACGGGTGGTTTTAAAGAATTCTTTAGAGACTAAAAATGGACGCACTAGGTTATAGGCTTTGCTCATCCAGCTAGGCATGGCCTGACCGGCAAAAAACTTAGGGGTCTCGGAGCTGATTTTACGAATTAGCTGCACATAATCTTCAATGATTTTGCGTTCATTGGGGAAATGCTTGGCAAGCTCATTAACGAAGTTTTCACGCCCAGCAATAAAGTTAAATTCCTTACCTTTAAGGATTACCTTATCGTAAACAGGGTCCATTTCAGCCCACTTTAAGCGCCCTTCAGAAATCACATCAAACATACGGCGCATAGTTGATGGTTTATGCACCTCACCAATGTAATGCACACCCACATCCCACTCATACCCTTCACGTTCATATGCATGGGTATAACCACCAGCCGTGTAGTGCTGCTCGAGCACACAGACCTTCTGACCTAACAAAGACAAAAGTGCCGCATTGGTTAAACCACCAATACCAGAACCCACCACAATCACATCATACTGATCGTCGGTTCGACCCGCGCGATAACGCTTACCTGTGCGAACCTTTACCTTTTTTACTCGAGCCATGGGTTTGCCCTGTCTTGTAATTATTGTTGAGTGCTAATTGCATACTTATATGCAATTAGTTGCATAAGAATGAAATCATATTAGTTCAGCTCACCACTAGCATGCAAGCCTTTATGCAACTTATTGCATATAAATTGGGTTATTGACATAAAATAGGCTGTATACTGCCCCTCACTTAGATATACCCAGTGCCCGTTTCAATGGAATCAACATGTCACTTAAACACGCCATCCTCACCCTATTAGAAACCGAGCAGGGTTCTGGCTATGATCTATTAAAGCGCTTTAAGGAGCGCTTGGGCTTTTTCTGGAATGCCAGCCATCAGCAAATTTATCTGCAATTAAAAAAAATGCACGCCGAAGAACTGATTGAATTTGAAACTCAAAAACAACAAGGCAAGCCCGACCGCAAGGTCTATCACATTACCTCCCAGGGCCACGAAGCGTTAATGCAATGGATTGAATCCCCCATTAAAATCAGCAAGGTCAACGATGGTTTATTGGTTAAGTTGTACGCGGGCCACCTGGTGGATATCAGCATTATTCAAAAGGAAATTGCCGAGCATAAAGAATTACACACGCGCATGCTGAATACGTTTCTTGAGTTTGAAAATGATTTTAAAGCCTTGGAGCAGGATCAAAAGAAACAGTTTTCATTGCCTTATTTAACGCTACGAAGGGGAATATTAGGGGAACAGGCTTGGTTGCAATGGGCGCAAGAAGTGGAAGATTATTTAGCCTAGCTGACTGTAAAGAATACAGAAAATTAACTTAAAAAATAATTCAATGGGCGTTTTCAATTAAATGAAAGCGCCCTATTAAGTAATGCTATTAGTTTGCCTCTTCTACTTTTGAAGCACCCTGAGTTTGAAAGCTCATCCAATCCAGGCTCTTCTGCCACAAGCTGTTACGAAATTTTTGCTTAAAAAATCCCATATGATCGATGGCACCTAACCCTAGGCTGTGCTGGGAAATATATTCATTTTCAATTTTGGCTGCTTTGTAAAAATCCAGTAAATAATCAACGTTCACCTTGGGGGCAAAGTCATCATCGTCAAAGGATAAACTTAATATGGGTTTATCAAATTCCTTGTAGCCAGCTAAAGGCAAACCAAATTTAGCGCCAAATAAGTAGTCCTTATCTCGCATCCACTTCCCCCAGTCTCGGGCACAACCGGCAGGAAGATCCATGGATGATAATCCCACGGCCCTGGCCGGATATGTATTGCGAGCAAACGACAACAGCGGCAACATCACCCCACAAACAAAGCCTATGTAGAGTTTTCTAGGGTGAGGCCAGCGTCGCCAATAAGGGGCAGAGGATGCCACAAAAATAGCCGCCTTAAGTAAGGAGGCATTTTCAGCCAAGCCCAATACCTGGCCTCCAATGCTGTGCCCCACTAACAATAAGTTGTCATCATTGCCCTGATTCTTTTGCGCCAATTCGTGGGCGGTTTTGATGGCGGCATTCAAATCTAACCTGCCCCAATCGGACAATTGAACATCACTTAGGTCACCTACAAATTTAGATAACCCAGTGCCACGATAATCAAACGTCACGCATTGATAACCGTTTTGTGCTAGAAAATGTCCGTAATGCTTATAAAACTGCTGAGGTACGCCTAGGGCACTGGCCACTAAAACTGTGCCTAAAGGATTTTCGCAAGGATAAAAAAAGCCCTGCAACTGTTGGCCGTCTTGCGTTTCAAAATTAATTTTTTGCATCAATCAAGCTCACTAAATTCATACCATTGAAGATCAATTACCGCCACCACTTGAAACGAATATTATTTAACAGCACTTTTTCATGCAAGCGCCTTTTCCCAAAAGATATGGTTTCGTGCCACTTATGAATTGAAAAAGCCCTGAGCCCCTGGCTATAAACCCTAGGGAATAAGCCGGCAGCCAATACCTAGCATCAAGCTAAATGGCTTAATTTCGCTATGGGCCTGAAAAACTGGCAATACACGCTAGACTTAAAGCAATTGTATAAATGCCATGGCGAAACCGCATGAATGATCTAGCCAAAATATTCCAGGGTGTTTTAAGGCCCGTTATTTTAATGCTTAGTTGCCTTGCCCTGTTACCCGCACAAGCCGATGAAAAAGAAGCCATTGCCTGGGTGAACTTTAATATATCCCCTGGCGGAATATTAAATGGAGAGTTTAAAGGTCAGGGAGTGGGTGACCTGTTTTACCAAACCTATAAGGCGGCACTGCCTGAATATCAGCATTCATTTAGTTACGCTAACCCGGCTCGTATGCGCAGAATTATCAGGGAGTCTAAAAACACCTGCATCGTGTACATTTTCCATTTGCCCGAATATTCCAAGTACAGGTATTGGGGCCCCATTAATTACATTGCCCCGCCTAATCGTATAATCACCACTCCCAAAGTAGCGCCCAGGCTTGCCAAAAAAGACTTATCACTGGCTAAAATACTAAAAATGGATTCCATGCGTCTGGGCGCCATGGGCGGCAGAATGTACCGAGTTCAGGATGTTCTTGAAGCCAATAAAGACAATCCCAATTTACTAAGGCTTTCCACCCCCAGTAAAAACCTTTACCAAATGCTGCTGGCTGGGCGTTTAGAATATACCCTGGGAGACTGGACCGAGTTGACCTTCATGGAAAAAACTCTGGCCCTAGAAAATGAATTTGTGACCTTTCCCATGCAAGAACTCACCGGCTACACCCCCAACTTTGTTAGTTGCACCAAAAATGCCTGGGGTAAGGAAGTGGTTAATAAGCTTCACCAACGCTTTAATAACGCCGATGTCATTGAGCAAAAAATACTGCCTTCCATCTTAAACTGGGTACGCACACCAGACCGCCAAGCTTATGCTGCTGAATATAAGCGCTTTGTGAAAGAGCATTTTAATAAACAATAAAATTTCTATTACAGGGTTACCGCTACTTGAAAATTGTCTCATTGATTTAATGAGGCAATTTTTCAGTTTGTAACTTTCAGCTGATTATCGACTTGCCTGACTCCTCTCTCCTCTCTCCTTTCGCCTCTCCCAGTAGCTAATTTACCGGCATAACAGACAATCAGCTTGCCACTGGCCACAGCTCACCATTCCCCCTTATTGTATATTAGCCAACACTAATTTATACTTTGCTAATCAACCATTATCAATCAAAGACGTCGTTAGAGAGCCCTGCCCATGCTCTACACTAAAATAGTCCGCTAAAGCTTTAAGAGGATATCCTATGAAGATAATTACAGCGCTCACTCTGACTCTGCTTGCCAGCGTTAGCCTGGCTGAACCAAGCGTCAGTGATAGTCGTTCCCAGGCAGCGGGCCTGCTAACGGTGGCCAAGCGGGATTACCAAAACTGGCTCCAACTGGAGGCCACCATTGAGGCTGTAAATGAAAGCACTTTGAGCGCCCAAACCAGTGGCCGTGTTCAATTTATTCATTTCGATGTGAACGACTATGTAAGAAAAGGCACGTTATTAATTCAATTAAGAGACAAGAATCAAAAAGCCTCTCTTAGGCGGGCCATGGCACAGTTGGTTCAATTTAAGGCAGAGAGTGAAAATGCCCAATTGGAGCTCACTCGAAGCCTTTCTCTTTATGCCGAACGTTCTTTATCTAAACGAAAACTCGATTCAGTTAAGGCTCAAGCTATTGGCAGTGCCGCCGCGGTAAAAGCAGCCCAGGCTTTACTTGATCAAGCACAAGAACAAATGGCATACACTCAAATACACGCCCCCTACTCTGGCATTGTTAAGTCTCTAGATGTGCAGGTGGGCGAGTCGGTCAGCGTAGGCAGCAAACTCATGACAGGTTTATCTTTGGATCAACTGCGTGCCGTGGCCCATATCCCCCAGCGCTTGGCGGCACAAATTACTCAACAACAAGATTTCCAAATTATTCATCAGCAACAAAT
>ERZ1027231.383-NODE-383-length-12927-cov-18.601305_pt1 | contig 12927 bp, 12 predicted proteins | sample MGYA00520866_ERZ1027231 | MGnify/ENA primary metagenome ERZ1027231 (study PRJEB33311, sample SAMEA4378411) | marine metagenome | biome: Marine biome; feature: Fjord; material: Water | collected 2014-07-20T08:00:00Z/2014-07-... | depth 75 m ...
TCCATTTTGTTACGTGTTAAGTAAAAAACCCAGCCTAGGCTGGGTTTTTTTATGTCTGTTTAATCTGTTTGTCGAAGATTAGCTTGGTATTGTGTAGGAGCGTGCTCGCACGCGAAGATGTAAATTCCATTGAATGCCTATCGCCCGAAAGCAGGCTAAAGCAAATTTCAGTACCTGTAGGAGCGTGCTCGCACGCGAAGATGTTAACTTTTCTGGATGTTTATACCTGCGGGCAGGCAGTGTAGTTATGTGTGTGCAGGGCCTTGGACTTTATTATGGTGTCCGAAGGCCGGAGTACATGTAGGTTTGCGGTGAAGAGGTAGGATAAAGTCAAGCAGAAAACTCTATGGAGTATACAAAGGGTTGTCATATTTTATCGGGCCAAAACCCCTCTGGTCGCTAAGTTCTGCCCTTTTTTTGATGCAAGCCATACAGCTTGGCTTCTTTAATAAAGGCATAGTGAGCGTAAAGAGCTGAAAGAATAAACCCTCTAAATCCAAACAAAATAAAGCGTTGAAAAATAAGCTTTCTTAAAAACTCTAATGGAAAAATTAAGGCTAGCTTCAGTTTACTGGCTTTTTTATTTTTAATGAATTTCTCTTTAGCCTTGAGGGTTGAATAATCATTTAACTTAGCCGCAAGGGTGTCTATGTTGTCATAACCAAAATGCAAAAACGGCGTCTTAATAAAGGCTTGTTTGCCTTTTACAGTAGCGCTTTCGTGTACTAAAAAACTCTCATCAAAGCTTGCTTCTGACTTTTTATAAAGCCTTACATTACTGAATAAGCTACAAGCCTTAGGCATGGGCTTGCCTAAAAAGTAATCACATCGAGCGAATTTGGCAGACGTGTATTGCCCGTTGGATACAGTGCTTTTGATTATTGGAAGAAGTTCTTCAGGAATGTATTCATCTGCATCTAGGTTCATTACCCAGTCATTAGAGCAAAGGCTCATGGCAAATTGTTTTTGCTTGGCATATCCAGGCCATTCATTGAAAGTGACTTTGGCGCCAAAGCTCTTTGCAACTTCAACAGAGTTATCTGTGCTACCTGAATCGATAATAATTATCTCATTAAAGCTGCTTAGGCTCGGTAGTAGCCTTTTAAGATTCTCTTCTTCATTAAGCGTAACGATAAAAATACTGATTGGAAGCTTCATAATTATTCTTATCTCACATTTAAATCAGTTTGATTCTGGCTGGTTTAGTTATTTATCTCTGTTAGAATTATAATATCTAAATGTTGTAGTTACTATGCCTAAAACAATCCCCCATATTATCCATCAAATTTGGCTAGGTCCGTTAGAGCCGCCTGAGCATGCGATGGAATCTTGGAAAAAGCTTCATCCAACTTGGGAGTACCACCTTTGGACAGAAAAAAACCTACCAAATCTTAAAAACCAGCAAGCATTCGATGCATCAGATAATTTCCCTCAAAAATCAGATATTCTTAGGTATGAGCTGCTTTATGAGTATGGCGGTATATTTGTCGATGCTGACGAGTACTGTCTAAAGCCAATTGATAGATTGCTTGAAGGCTTCGCGGATGATATTGAGGTATTTGCTGCTTATGAAGGCCGAAAAGGTGATTCTAGCCTAGTTGCCAACGGAATCATGGGTTGCATAAAGGGGGGTGACTTCATTCAGCGGTTGGTAGGCGGTATTAATGTCGATCAGCCAGGGGCCGCTTGGGAAATAGTAGGACCTAAATACCTGACTGAAATGTTAAATAAGCACCAACCTAAAAGCCATATAATTCCCTCAAAGGCCTTCTTCCCTGTGCATCACCGCCAGAAAAATAAAAGAAAAATTAGCGTATTAGAATATAAAGACGACCCTGATGTGTACGGTATACAGCTTTGGGGGAGTACTAATTTTGCATATAAGCCACATTTCCTTAAAAACCCTATCAGTTTTTTGCGGTATTGGAGCCGAAGATTACGAGGAAAGATGTTTATTGTCACTGATTTGGAATAGGTTAAGGCTAATGATATGTGTCAGCTTGTATCTATCTGAAAAATAAGGCAAAGTTGATTGGACGGCTAACTAGTCTGGTTGAATGATGTACAACTTGCTAGCCTGATTTACGTTTACATATAGGGAGAGCCCTTTTATGACTAAATCTGAGCTAATTGAACGCATAACAGATCGTCACCCCGATTTATCCAGTAAAGACATTGAGCTGGCAGTTAAAACAATTTTAGATACCATGTCTCAAGCTTTGAGTCAGGGGGATCGCATTGAAATACGCGGTTTTGGAAGCTTTTCGCTGCATTTTCGCAACCCTAGGGTTGGCCGGAATCCTAAAACAGGTGAATCAGTGAGTTTGAAGGGCAAATATGTGCCGCACTTCAAGCCAGGTAAAGAATTGCGCGAACAAGTTAACCACCCTGAATAGATCATAATGCTTAGCTGTCTATCCTGGGATTGGCTAACGATTTACGAGTAGCTTTAAAAGGTTAGTATGGATAAGCCAATCCCTTTCAATCAAACCCCTGAATTTAATCAATTGATGGTGCATTTCGAGAAAACTCGAAATGAGACCATGCGTCAGCAATTCGCAGGAGACCCGCAACGCTTCAATCAATTTACGCTTCAAGCGGCAGGCATTACGTTAGATTATTCAAAAAACCGTATTAATAAAGATACCCTGCCATTACTGGCTGCCTTAGCAAGCAAACAAAAGCTAGCATTCGCTATTTCATCCATGTTTAAGGGTGATCTAGTCAATAAAAGTGAGGCTCGGCCTGCACTGCATACAGCCTTACGTAATTTTTCAGATGACCCTGTTTATGTAGACGGTAAAGACGTGATGCCAGAAGTGCGCGACACCTTAACTCGCATGAAAGAGTTTTGCTGGCGTATCCGGAATCAGCACTGGCGTGGCTTTAATAATAAGCCATTTACAGATGTTGTCAGTATTGGCATTGGCGGCTCTTTTTTAGGGCCAAAGCTAGCCTCGCAGGCGTTAAAACCCTATTGGGGAAAAAAGATTAGTTGCCATTATTTGGCAAACATAGATGGGTCAAACTTAACCGAAGTTTTGCAAGGTTTAAGTCCAGATACCACGTTGTTTATCATTCAATCAAAAAGCTTTAATACACAAGAGACATTAAAAAATGCCACCGAATGCCGCCATTGGTTTTTAGACAACGGTGGGCAAGAAAAAGATTTACCAAGGCATTTTACAGCGGTCACTGCGAATGTAGAGAAGGCCGTAGATTTTGGCGTGGCAAAAGAAAATATTTTTCCCATGTGGGACTGGGTAGGTGGTCGCTATTCTCTATGGAGTGCTATTGGCTTGCCTTTAATGTTAACCATAGGTCATGAAAACTTTCGGCAATTGTTACAAGGGGCTTATGAAATGGATTGTCATTTCAAATCGGCACCGCTTGAAAAAAACATGCCCGTAATAATGGGGATGCTAGGAGTTTGGTATAACAATTTTTTTGGTGCTCAATCTCATGCTATTTTGCCGTATGACCATTACCTGAGTGGCTTTCCTGCACATATTCAGCAGTTAGACATGGAAAGTAACGGTAAGTCTGTCGATAGTAATGGGCAGCAAGTGGATTATCAAACGGGCCCAATTATATGGGGTGGGGTAGGCAGCAACGGCCAGCATGCATATCATCAGCTTCTGCATCAGGGTACACAGTTTGCCCCAAGTGATTTTATATTACCTTTAATGACGCATAACCCGGTGGACAGCTTTCATGCGCTGCTTGTTTCAAACTGTTTAAGTCAATCTCAGGCACTCATGACAGGTAAAACCCTTAAAGAGGCTGAGCAAGAGCTCCGTAGTGATGGTTTTAGCCAAGAAGAGTTAGACACATTGGCGCCCCAAAAAATGATTCCAGGTAACCGCCCTAGTAATACATTATTTTTTGATAAGTTAACTCCAAAAGTTGTAGGGTCCTTAATCGCACTTTATGAGCATAAAGTTTTTGTGCAAGGCCAAATTTGGGGGGTGAACAGTTTTGATCAGTGGGGGGTTGAGCTAGGTAAAACATTGGGAGAAAAAGTACACAGTGCATTATCTCAAGAGGGTTTTATCGATGAAAAAAATCAGTTTGATTCCTCTACACTTGGTTTGATAAACGCGTTTAACTCAATGAAAGATAAGTTGTAGTAACGAGGTATGAATATTCTCACTGCATGGGGTTATCGCCCAGAAACTGGCCTCCTACGTTAGGTTGGTCACCGTAATAAACACAAATAATAAAAAAGCGCATCTAACGTGAGCTTTAAAGTCAAGATTAATAAGTAGGAGCTTGCTTGCAAGCGAACGAAAGATTATGAAAATATTAGTAACCGGCGGTGCAGGCTTTATAGGCTCTGCCGTGATCCGTCACATTATCGAAAACACACAAGACTCAGTGGTTAATGTTGACAAGCTTACCTATGCGGGAAATCTTGAAAGTTTAAAAGAAGTGGCTACAAATCATCGCTATGCATTTGAGCAGGTTGATATTTGTAATGCGACTGAAATGGATCGTGTTTTTGAAGCTCATAAGCCCGATGCGGTAATGCACCTAGCCGCTGAAAGCCATGTGGACCGATCAATTGATGGCCCTGCAGCGTTTATTGAAACTAATATCATCGGGACCTATGTATTACTTGAGGCCGCGCGTAAATATTGGAATGATCTTGAACAAAATCTAAAAAGTTCATTCCGTTTCCATCACATATCTACCGATGAAGTATATGGTGACTTAGAAGGGCCAGAAGACTTATTTACCGAAGAAACCCCTTACGCACCAAGCTCACCGTATTCGGCAAGTAAAGCCAGTTCAGACCATCTAGTTCGCGCATGGTTACGCACTTATGGTTTTCCGACAGTCGTAACAAACTGCTCAAATAATTATGGGCCTTACCACTTTCCTGAAAAATTAGTGCCTCTGGTTATTTTAAATGCCCTAGAAGGTAAGGCATTACCTATTTATGGCAAAGGCGATCAAATTCGAGATTGGTTGTACGTAGAAGATCACGCAAGAGCATTATACAAGGTAGCAACAGAAGGTAAGATAGGCGAAACCTATAACATAGGTGGTCACAACGAAAAGCAAAACCTAGAAGTTGTACATACCATTTGTGATCTACTAGAAGAACTGGTTTCCACAAATCGTCACTCTCGCGAAGGCGGGAGTCCACAAGGCTTTAAGGGTTTGATTACCTACGTTCAAGATCGCCCTGGCCATGATATTCGTTACGCTATAGACGCACAAAAAATTGAAAAAGAACTAGGCTGGACCCCAGAAGAAACATTCGAGTCAGGCATTCGTAAAACCGTAGAATGGTATTTGAAAAATACAGAATGGACATCCCACGTTCAAAGTGGTGAATACCAGCAGTGGGTGGATAAAAACTACAGCCAACGCACAGATTAAGATGAAAATATTATTGCTAGGCAAGAATGGGCAAGTTGGCTGGGAGCTTCAGCGTGCACTCGCTCCATTGGGTACGGTGATCGCGCTAGATCGTAATATATGCACGGCTGCCGAAGAGGTTACTGGTGCCGAAGGCATAGAACTATGCGGTGATTTATCTAACTTAGCACACCTTGAAAAAACCGTATTAGCCGTAAAGCCAGATGTGATCGTAAATGCAGCGGCTTACACAGCCGTTGATAAGGCCGAATCGGATGTTGAGATGGCCACATTAATCAACTCAGACGCACCGGTATTATTAGCCAATCTATGCAAGCAACTTAATGCGCTACTGGTTCATTATTCTACCGACTATGTGTTTAACGGTTCGGGCACAAACCCATGGTTAGAAGATCAGCAGGCCGAACCATTAAATGTATATGGCATAACAAAGCTCAGCGGCGAGCAGCTCATTCAACAAAGCGGTTGCCAGCATCTGATCTTCCGCACCAGTTGGGTTTATGGTTCTAAAGGGAATAATTTTGCCAAAACCATGTTAAGGCTAGCATCAGACCGAGATACCTTGAATGTAATAGGGGATCAAAAAGGCACACCAACCAGTGCAGAACTGATTTCAGATGTAACTGCACACGCCATTCCATTGGCTTTAAGTAATAAATCAACATCAGGTGTTTATCACCTAGCAGCAGCAGGTGAAACATCTTGGTATGAATATGCTAAATATGTGATTGAACAGGCTCGATTAATGGGTCAACCGCTGCAAGTATCACAAATTAAAGAAATACCCACCTCAGAATACCCCACACCGGCAATTCGCCCATTAAATTCTCGTTTGAATTGCGATAAACTGCGTGCCAAATTTGGCCTATTCTTACCACACTGGAAATCCGGTGTAGACCGTATGTTACAAGAATTATAAGGAACACATATCATGGCTCGTAAAGGCATTATTTTAGCGGGAGGTTCAGGTACACGTTTGCACCCTATAACCATGGGCGTGTCTAAGCAGTTGTTGCCTATTTATGATAAACCAATGATCTTTTATCCCTTGTCAGTTTTAATGCTGGCAGGCATGAAAGAAATCTTGGTAATCAGTACCCCCGAAGACCTTCCAAATTACCAAAATCTTTTAGGCACAGGTGAGCAGTTTGGTATCAAGCTTACTTACGCCGAGCAACCGTCTCCTGATGGCCTGGCTCAAGCCTTTATCATTGGTGAAGAGTTTCTTGGAAACGATGATTGCTGCCTGATTTTAGGTGACAATATTTTTTACGGGCAACACTTCTCTGAAAAACTGTTGTCAGCCAGTGCCCGAGAAGGCGCAACTGTATTTGGTTATCACGTACGTGACCCAGAGCGTTTTGGTGTGGTTGAATTTGATACGACAGGAAAAGCCATCAGCATTGAAGAAAAACCAGCAAAACCAAAATCCAACTATGCGGTTACCGGTTTGTACTTCTACGATAACTCAGTGATCGAAGTGGCAAAATCCATTAAGCCGTCTGAACGCGGAGAGCTAGAAATAACAGATGTAAACAAACACTACCTAGATCAGCAAACACTAAATGTTGAAATGCTAGGCCGCGGATTTGCTTGGTTAGATACAGGCACACACGAATCGCTTTTAGAGGCTGGATCGTTTGTTCATACAATAGAACAACGCCAAGGGCTAAAAGTGGCTTGCCTAGAAGAAATTGCTTACCACAATGGCTGGTTGAATAAAAAGCAGGTATTAGCCCAGGCTGAACTGTTTAAAAAGACAGGATACGGACAATACCTGTTTGAACTGGTTAAAGAACAGTAGGCAATCGTCATAATGAAACTGATACAAACCGCCATACCAGACGTCGTTATTATTGAGCCACAAGTATTCTCGGATGAACGTGGCTGGTTCATGGAAAGCTTTAACGAGCAGCGATTTCATCAAGGGTTAATAGATCTGGGTTTACCGGCCCCAAGACCGTTTGTTCAAGACAATCACTCTTGTTCAAGTAAAGGTGTATTACGTGGCCTGCATTTCCAAACGACACCTCATGCACAAGGCAAGTTAGTGCGCGTGATAAATGGTTCTGCATTTGATGTAGCGGTAGACATACGTCCAGATTCAAAAACCTATGGTCAGCATGTATCCATAGAGCTGACCGCTGAAAACCAAAAAATGTTCTGGGTACCAGAAGGCTTTGCCCATGGTTTTGTTGCGTTAGAAGACGATACGCATTTTTTATATAAAACCACCGACTATTACGCTAAAGCCTGTGAAGGGGCCATTGCTTGGAATGACCCTGAGTTAGCAATTCAATGGCCTAAAGTTGATGGCAGTGACGGTCTGTTGGTTAATGATAAAGATCGTGAAGCGAAGACTTTTCAAAATATACGTTTTTAGATTTTTGAAATATATAATATTTGGTATGTGATTTTATGAACTTTGAAGAAAAGTTTGATAGTTTTTCAAAAAAGATAAAAAATATTGGATTATCAAAAGATGACTTCCAAGAGGCCTTAGAGTGGGGCGAGTTATATGGTCGCGTTTTGTATACAAATTACCCCGATGTTTATAGGGATGATGAATTTGAAAAAACGTTAATCGCTCGTTATTTGGAATCTAATAAATTGCCAGTGTTAACTTTGCCTGATAAAGGTGATCTGCATATTATTTCAGAGCCTTACTCTACTGGAGGGCATACAAGACTACTGGAAAAAATTTTAAAAGTGAGGGGGGAGGGTGATGTTTTAGTGACACGACCTCTTTCTAGTACTGAGGGTTTATTGAAAGTACTTGATGCAACTGAAATACATCATTCTGAGATAGGTTATGATATTAATGGCATATTGGGGATTTCAAATAAATATAAAACGATTTTTCTTCATATCCACCCTGATGATTTAACTACAGCAGTAGCTATGGGTGTACTAAAAGAAAAGTCGAATAACCGTACTGTATTCATAAATCATGCGGATCATATTTTTTCGTATGGCTATTATAGCTCTAATGTCATTGCTGAAATGGGTCCTTTTGGTGATAAGTTAAGACAGGCTAAAAATAGAGGTGACGCGACATATCTAGGTTTGCCATTCGACTTTGAGGGCTTTAAATTAATTGAGCGAAGAAGTCTATCTGGCGAGATAACCATAATGTCTGGTGCGACGAGCTTTAAATACAAAACGGTAGCTGGGCTTTCTTTTGTAAAATTAGTTAGCGAAATATTAGGTGCGATACCAAGAGCTAAGTTAATAATTATTGGGCCAAATCTTACTTTTGAATGGTTGAAAGTTGTTCTTCGTTACCCAAAAAGAATTAAAGTGGTCCCTAAGCTGCCTTATGATGAATATAAGCAACTATTAGAGCGTGTAGATGTATATTTAGATAGCTTTCCATTATCCGGGGGGACTACAGTACCAGAGGTGCGCTCTAAAGGTATCCCTGTTACAGGGGTTATGTGTGGGTCTTATGGCTACACACCGTGGGATAAGACAAAATACAATTCTAATGCTGAGCTTGTATCGGCATTAAAAGAATTGGGTGAAGAAGGTGTTTCCGATATTATTCGACGCAATAACGATGAAGTTTTAATTGAAGAGTGCAATAAGGCTCATTCTTTTTCAAAATTTGAAGAGCGCTTATTAAATATTGCATCAACAGGGATTGGAGGTGAAATGAAATTTGATCATGAGGTCAACCATTCATACTTTAATCTACACTGGAAAATGCAAAAAGATCTCGTTTTAGGTAAAAAGTCGTATATGTTCTTGATGAAGAATTGGAGTGCTGGTGGAAAGGATGTTATGAAGTTAGCAATTTCAATTAACCCGTTGAAATATGGCGCTAAGGTAATTGCAGGCTTCTTAAAATTAATTACTCGTTAGTATTAATGAGGCAGGCGGATAAGTTAGATGGCGTATTATTCACAAGAACAGCTAGGTGCAATGGGATTTAAATACATTGGTCAAAATGTAAAGATCAGTGATAAAGCAGTTATATATAATCCAGATAAAATTGAAATAGGAGACAGCTCTCGTATTGATGATTTTTGCATTATTTCAGGGAAGGTAACTATTGGTAAGTATTGTCATATTACACCAATGTGTTTAATTGCGGGAGGGACACCCGGAGTGTATTTAAAGGACTTTTGTACACTGGCCTATGGTGTGAAAATTTTTTCTCAAAGTGACGATTATAGTGGCGAGACAATGACAAATTCATTAATTCCCGCCGAATTCAAAAATGAAATCCTTGATCCTGTGTACCTTGAAGAGTTTGTGATCGTTGGTGCGGGATCGACTATTCTTCCTGGTGCAAGTCTGCGAGAAGGCTGTTCAGTAGGGGCTATGAGCCTAGTCCATAAGCCTACTGATCCTTGGGGGATTTATGCAGGGGTACCTGCCAAGCGATTAAAGGACCGAAAAAAGGATTTGATAGCCTTGTCAAAAAAATTTATGAGTGAAGACCGTGATACCTTTTAATAGACCACCCTATACGGGTAATGAAGAGCAATATGTTATTCAGGCTATGAGTAGCTCAAAAATGTCCGGTGATGGACCTTATGGTCGCAAGTGTCAGGAATGGTTTGAAAATAAATTAAACTGTACTAAAGCATTGTTAACGCCATCTTGTACGGCTGCACTGGAAATGGCAGCTATATTGATTGATATTCAAGCTGGTGATGAGGTGATCATGCCTAGCTATACTTTTGTTAGTACTGCGAATGCTTTTGCGCTTCGAGGGGCCAAAATAGTATTTGTTGATATTAGAGAAGATACAATGAATATTAATGAGAAATTAATTGAAGCTGCCATAACCTCAAAAACAAAGGCAATTGTTCCTGTTCATTATGCGGGTGTAGCGTGTGAAATGGATTTTATTATGGACATTGCTAAGCGACACGGTTTATTCGTAATTGAAGATGCTGCACAAGGAATGATGTCTACCTATAAAGGGCGACCACTTGGTAGTATTGGGCATTTAGGTACTTATAGTTTTCATGAAACAAAAAACTATACCAGTGCAGGTGAAGGTGGATTACTGATTATTAATGATAATCGGTTTAGTGAGCGTGCGGATATCATTCGTGAAAAGGGAACTAACAGAAGTCAGTTTTTTAGAGGGATGGTTGATAAATATAGTTGGGTTGATATTGGAAGTAGTTACTTGCCATGTGATATTCAAGCGGCCTATTTATGGGGGCAGCTCGAATTATCGACAGAGATGAATGAAGCGAGACTGGCAACCTGGAATAAATACAAAGACGCTTTTAAAGTGTTGAGTAAGTTAACGCTACCAATAATCCCTTTTGACAGTGTGCATAATGCTCATATGTTTTATTGTAAATTAGAATCTCTTATTGAAAGAGATGCTTTTATTAAGCATTTAAAAGAGGCGGGAGTGATGGCTGTTTTTCACTACATTCCATTGCACAGTTCGGTTGCCGGAGAGAAGTTAAGTCGCTTTCATGGTGTTGATGTACATACAACAAAAGAAAGTGAAAAGCTGGTTCGTTTACCTATTTGGTATGGAATGTCGCCGTCAGAGGTTGATAAAGTAATTGCAGCAGTAAATGCTTTTTATAAATAGATTGAATAATGGAAAATCTGGCTAGCTTTAAAAGTTATGTTTAAGTTTAAGTGCGTTTTCCTCAACTAAAATCCACGATAAATAAGCAGCGATTACCGTGAATAGAAATGACAAACTTATCATTTCTATTATGCTACAGCCTGGCAATAAGTAGGCAATTACTTGCTGTATAGGAAAAGCATAAATATAAACGCCATAAGAATAATCACCAAATCGATTATAGCGCCTGATAAACCCCTTTGGTATATAAGCTAGGTAGAAAACAATGTAGGCCAAAAACAAGGTGTAAGCTAAAAAGAACGCTTCCTTGTTAAGCGTTGATATTAATAAAACGGCTATTAAAGTTAATCCGACTTTTGAATTGATTGAAATTTTATCTTGTAGGAAGTAAAAGCTACTGCCCATAAAAAACATTGTAAACAGTTTGAGGGATTGGCCAGAATAGAAAATTAAATAGTGATTGCTTATGTGCAGAACTAAAGCAAGAGCGGTTATGCCAATAAAAAGTGCTTTATCAAGTTTCCATGAAATATTTAACTTTTCTTTAATAACTGAAAATAAAGAGCAGAAGACCACCAATAAAAAATACATCTTTATTTCTTGAGGCAGTGTCCAAAGGGATCCGTTAACGGCCAGCGGGTAGGGATTACTCTCAAAAACACCTGGAAGATTGTAATCGATTCCTGTAATAATTAATGAGTTTTTAATTAAGTATTGCGCCCAATGATAATCAGAAAAATAGCCTGCTAAAGACAGGGTTGTAAAAATAGGGCCCAGTAGAAACACAGTTAACAGGGTAGTGATTATTAGAGCAGGATAAATACGTAAAACCCTAGCCGCGATAAAGGATTTAAAGCTGTTTTTAAAGCTAAAACTGGCGGCGATAAAAAAACCACTGGCAACAAAAAAAATATCAACAGCAATAGATCCCCAGGTCATTCCAAGGCTATCAGATAGAGGTTCAGGATAACCAATCCCCATTGATAGCGGATAGCTATGGCTAACAAGAACCAAGCTAGCCGCAATAAAGCGAATCAAGTTAAAGTTATTGTCACGGCCAGTGGCCAGCTGGGCTAAAAGCATAATTAATTCAGATATTCTAAAGCGTTAAAAATGGAACGATTATACCCAAATTTCAGAAGTTGTTCTCTAGTCTTTTTATGTTGAATTTTAATGGGTGGCACCTGCAGAATATGTTATTTGAGTTGGTTGATTCTTATGCACTTTGTATGGAGGGTAGCTAATAACTTTAGGTCGTAAAATTAGGGTGATAGCAGAAAAGGCCGCTGGGGCGTAAGCCATATAAAGTCTGCAAGTAGTTACAATTTAGCTTAGGTGGAGGTGAGGCATCGGGGGGCAGCCAAGGCCAATGTGTATCAACGCTAAATTAACCAATAAAACGTAGCCAGGATATAGCGAAGCGCTAACCGGGAAACTGACACTCCAAGCAACTCCCCAAGCACATGCCACTTAACAATTTGGCAATAAATATCAAAACGCGTAATATTCCGAATATAGTCTGGATGCTAAGTTACCCGCTATGGATAGAAACATGAATCAACAGGCTGCAGCCACAAAGTATGAGTCCTAGATCACAAAGAAGTTAAGCCAGCCCCATTACGATATTAATCATCATATAGCTATCACAGGCGTAACCGGTTCATGTCATAAGCTTAAATATAGAATACTCTGGCTAGTGGAAAAAGAAGTAGAAGGTATTCTAATCAATTGCGGTTTATTCTAGAGCATAGAAGTTAAATAGATCACATGGGGCCATACCCTCACAAATAATATAAAATGTTGGGTGTATTAAGCAGGGCGTAATACACCAAAAAAATAAACCAAATTGTAAAAGCATGCTCCTACTGGGTCAGGCAAATTAATCAAATAATAGGCGCTTCGGTGTTGAATCGGCCAAGCGAAAAACTATAAATATGACAGTATTAGTAACAGGCGGAGCAGGGTACATA
>ERZ1027231.385-NODE-385-length-12888-cov-25.550456_pt1 | contig 12888 bp, 10 predicted proteins | sample MGYA00520866_ERZ1027231 | MGnify/ENA primary metagenome ERZ1027231 (study PRJEB33311, sample SAMEA4378411) | marine metagenome | biome: Marine biome; feature: Fjord; material: Water | collected 2014-07-20T08:00:00Z/2014-07-... | depth 75 m ...
TAGCGTGGCGAGCATCCAGCATGTTAAAGGCGTGAGAGGCTTTTAATACTTTTTCATAGGCTGGAAGAGGAAGGCCTGCGGTAATTAAACGGGCGCAATCTTTTTCATGTTGATTAAAAGCTTGGAAGAGGAAATCTACATCGGCGTGTTCGAAGTTGTAAGCCGATTGCTCCACTTCGTTTTGATGGAATACATCGCCGTAGGTAACTTTTGAGCCATCTGGGCCGTAGCACCAAACCAGATCAAATATGCTGTCTACTTCTTGCAGGTACATGGCGATACGCTCAAGACCATAGGTGATTTCACCCGTTACTGGGTAACACTCTAAGCCGCCCACTTGTTGGAAGTAGGTAAACTGAGTTACTTCCATACCGTTTAGCCAAACTTCCCAACCCAGACCCCAAGCACCTAAGGTAGGGGATTCCCAGTTATCTTCCACAAAGCGTACATCGTGAACGTTGGTATCTATGCCGATCATTTTTAGGCTTTGCAGGTACTTATCTTGAATATCGATAGGCGATGGCTTCATGGCCACTTGGAATTGGTAGTAGTGCTGCAGGCGGTTTGGGTTTTCACCATAACGGCCATCAGTTGGGCGACGACAAGGCTGTACATAAGCCGCGTTCCAGGTTTCTGGTCCAATGGCGCGTAGGAAGGTAGAGGTGTGAAAAGTACCCGCGCCTACTTCCATATCGATGGGCTGATTAATTACGCAGCCGTTTTTTGCCCAGAAATTTTGTAGAGCGGCAATAAGCCCCTGAAATGTTTTTACGTCGTATGTTTGATCTGACACGGTGGCCGCCAATTATTAGTATTTATTAATAGTATTCGAAAGCGCCCGATTATACGGCCCTGAACAGAAGCTGACCAGTAGCCCAAGCCCCAATAAAGAGGCTTAAGCTAGGGATATGCGCTGGAAACTCAAAAATGAAGAGTATTCACCCCTCAGGGGAATATCAGTTGAACACAAGCCCCTTGGGTGGGGTTGTTTTTAATATGGATACTGCCAGTGTTGCCATTACGTTTATGGGCCATTAACGCCTGTTGAATTAAATACAGGCCTAGACCATTTTTAGTACCTTGTATGGTAAAAATGTCTTCATAAAGTTGCTTGTCTTTGAAGCCTGGACCATCGTCTTGTATATCGATTAACCAATGGCCATCACTGAATTCCTGCACCGACACTTGCAGTTGGTTGGCGCCAATTTGTTTAGCGTTCATGAAGCTATTGTGGAGTGCAATTTCGAGCAATTGTTCGTCATAAAAACCGTTGAAGTCTTTGTCTATATGGTGGGTTATCCTCAGACCATGCAGTTGGGTAAATTCATGGATAATTGGGTTTAAGGTATCGAGCAGCCAGTGCTCATCTTCATTAGGAGTAAATGCCTGGTTTTGAATTTTAAGTATGGAAAGAATTTCCATAAGCTTGTGATTAAGTAACTGGCTATGTTGGTTCACGTTATCTATATAGCTTTGGTATTGATCCTTATCTTTAAGTACCTCAGCTAAATCTTCTTGAGCGCTCAAGAGGGCCTGCATCTGGTTTTTAATATCGTGTAATTCGGCACTGAGCAGGGTGTTGTAATCGAACGCCATGTTAGATAAATCCCGAATGAAAGGTTGAAGGTTAAAGGGAGCGCTTAATTCGTTCTTGTGATTTTCGCAACTGAAGCCAGCGGTCGTAACGTTCATCACTTTCAGGAAGGCTGCCCAAGCGAGACATTAATTCATCTACTTCCTTGGCCATTGCCCTAGTGGGTTCGCGCTGGTCCATGAAGGCAATTTTTGCCTGAATAGCATTTACAACCACAGTATGGCCGGCCTCTTTATAGGCGGTTGCTTTATCAAACAATTCAATGGCCTGGGTGAGTTGGCCTCGTTCAAAAAAGCCAATGGCCTGGTCGTTAATTTCTGTGGTGTATTCACGCACCACCACTTCACTAATTTCACTCTTGGTACGGTTTAACTCTCGGGTTTCGGCGCGGCTTAAATCTTTGCGAGTGCCAAGGGTACCTAATAAATCCTGAGCCTTGGCGTGTTGATTGGTGGCCATAAACACATTCACCATGGAGAGCTGCATGGCACCACTGGGATCGTTTACCTCCATTAACATAGACTCGGCTTTTTCTGCCACCGCTTTGGCATCGGCTTCTTTGCCTAAATTAGAATAGGTGGTGCTCTCTATAATAGTGGCTTCAAACACGTAATCGATATTGTCTTTATAAAGAATCTTGGCTTCATCCACGGCTTTAAGGGCTTCCTGACTACCGGCGCGGCTATCTTTATTATTTTGCGGGGTAATTTTATGCTGAAGGCTCTTGGCAAAAAACAGGTAGTTTTTCACCGAACGATAACAGCTGTGTCGGGCCAACTTGACCGACATCTTAAACGCGCTTTCCGCTACGGCGAAATCTTTATTTGCATATGCAATTCTGCCCAATTCCATTTGTCTGAGTACTTGTTTAGGAGAGACTTTGGCCGCTCTTAGCAGGGTGTTTTGGGCATTTTGCAATTTCTTATGTTTAAGGTGAATCTTGCATAATAGGTCATAACACTGCACATATTTGGGGTGTTCTCTGATGGTATGCTCGAGTACTTTTTCGGCAGCGTTCAGTTCTTCAAGATGAAACAGGCAGGTAGCTTTGCCCAGCAAGGCCCAATTTACTTCTCTTTCTTTGAGTATGTTCTGATACAGGTTAAGGGCTTCTTTAAACTCCTTTAGCGCCATGAGGGAGCGACCTTTAATGCGCTCGATACGCAGCTTTAACCTAGGCTGCTTTTCTATAAGTGCATCACACAAGGGCAAAACCTTGCGTCTCTCTTGACGATCGATTGACTCGTTAATGCCTCTAAGTTGTTCCTTTACATTAAGAATACGGGTAAGACGCTGACGCATGACATCTATGGTGAAGGGCTTGGTAACGTAATCGTCGGGCTCATATTCAATGGCGCCCATGACCATGTCCATGGCATTTTCACCAGTGAGCATCACGAAGGTGCAGGTGGCCTTTATTTGGCGAGTAAAGCGGGCTTCTTCGAGGATTTGCTGGCCATCGCGACCTCGCCCTAAATTGTAGTCACTGATGATAAGGTCGTAGTTATTGTTAAATATGAACTCGCTGGCTTCGTCTCCATCCATGGCAATATCAACTTTATCGGCACCTAGAATCATCAGCATTTTTTTCATGGCACTGCGCGACTCTACCAAATCATCGATGGCAAGAATGCGCATTTTTCCAAGTATTGCGTCCAATTGAGACATGGCAGATCCTATTTTCCTGTTTTAAGCATAGCAATAGCTGGCTAATTCGCGATCTGCTGGTGAATTCTTTCGGAATAAGGCAAGGTGCGCAATTTTAGGTCTAAAATAGTAGTTATGGACATTAAATCAGCAGTTGCCCTGTTTGTGATTCGCAGCCTTGCTTTGTTAAACCTGCCATTGGCAAGAACCTTAGGCAGTGGTTTTGGCCGGCTTATGGCGCGAACCAATAGCTCCATGTACAAGGTAACCCTTAAGAATATACAGCTGTGTTTTCCTGAGATGTTGCCCCAACTGCAGCGCCGGTTAGCCCTTGAAAGCGTACAGGAAACCAGTAAAACCATGGCAGAAGCAGGCTTGGCTTGGGCTGGTACGAATGAAAAGTTTCAGCGTAATGCCAGACAAATTATTAGCGTTAAAAATGCTCACCTGTTGGAAGAAGCGGTATCGGCTGAAAAAGGTGTGTTATTGCTGAGTATGCACCTAGGAAACTGGGAATGGTTAACCAGTTATCTGCCGCAACGCTGTGATTTGATGGGGCTATATAAGATGGCCAAGATGCCTGGGCTGGAAAAAGCCATGCTTGAGGCCAGGTTAAGCTGCGGGGTGCAGTTGGTGTCGGGTACTAGAGATGGTGTAGAGAAATTTACTCAGCACTATGTGGATAAAAAAGTTTGCATCATAGTGCCGGACCAGGAACCATCACAAAAGTCTGGAGTTTGGTCTGAATTTTTTGGTATGCCGGCACTGACGCCAAAATTTATCCACAGCCTCATTCAAAAGAACCCTGAAGGCGTGGTGTTAAACAGTTACGTATTACGCGTCCCCGGTGGTTTTGAAATGGTGTTTGAAGAAGTGGAGCCTGAAATTTATAGCCAGGATTTAGCCACTTCAGCTAGTGCCATGAATAAGGGTTTTGAGAAGTGTATTCGCCAACACCCTAGCCAGTATCAGTGGGAATATAAGCGTTTTAAGAGAAATAAAGAGGGGTTTTATAGAGGGTTGTGAATAGGCGTTTGGCCCTTTAGTTATTAGGGCCTTCCACGATCTGACCACCAAGGATTGTGGAAATGTAAGTTTTGAATGGATCAAAAACTTACGAGTACATCCCTGCTTGGATCGCTTTCAGGCATCCTGCCTTACACGATCTTAGTACATCCTGTTCGGATCGCTCTCAGGCATCCTGCCTTCCTCGATCTTAGTACATCCTGTACGTCACTGACGCCAGAAAGTTGGGGTGAGTAGTACCAGTAATGTGAATATTTCCAGACGTCCAAGTAGCATGGCAAAGCTTAATACCCACTTGGCAAAATCAGTTATTTCACCGTATTGTGCCGCCACGGCTCCAAGCCCTGGGCCCAGGTTATTTAGGCAGGCTCCCACCGCTGAAAATGCAGAAACAAAATCCAGCCCTGTGGCCAGTAGTAATACTGTCATCACTAGATAAAGCATCAGGTATACACTGAAAAATCCCCACACAGCTTCAACAATTCTATCCTCAACTGGGCGCCCACCAATGCGAATGGGTATGACGGCATTGGGGTGAATTAAGCGTTTTAATTCACGGCTGCCTTGTTTGTAAATAAGCAGAACTCGAATTACTTTTAAGCCGCCACCAGTACTGCCAGCACAGCCACCCATGAAGGCCAAAAAGAATAATAAAAATGGCAGAAAAACAGGCCACAGTGAAAAGTCTGCGGTGGCAAACCCTGTTGTAGTAGCAATGCTCACCAGTTCGAATAAGCCAAAGCGAACGGCTTCATCGGCCTCGTAGCTGTGAGTATTAATCAGGGTGAAGACAGTAATACAGGCCACTACTCCCAGTACAATTAGTAGGGCTTTCACTTCGGCATCGGCTAAATAATGCTTAATAGAGCGGTAGCGCCAGGCATAAAAGTGCAGGGCAAAATTGAAGGCGCTGATGACCATGAAAAACATGGCAACACTTTCAATGAGGCCGCTATCGAAGTGGCCCATGCTGGCATCATGGGTACTGAAACCACCAATGGCGATGGTGCTGAAAGCATGGCAAACGGCATCAAATAAATTCATGCCAGCAAACCAATAACCAAGGCCACAGGCGATGGTTAAAGCAAGGTAGATATACCAGAGAGTTTTGGCGGTTTCGGTGATGCGCGGTGTTAATTTATTGTCCTTCATAGGACCAGGCGTTTCCGCTCGGTATAGCTGCATGCCGCCAATGCCGAGCATAGGTAATATAGCCACCGCTAATACGATAATCCCCATGCCTCCTAGCCATTGCAGGAATTGGCGGTAAAACAAGATGGATTGTGGCAAGTCATCCAGGCCAGTAATAACCGTGGCACCCGTGGTGGTCCAACCCGACATGGATTCAAAGAAGGCATCGGTAAAACTTAAACCGGGATTATCGGCCAGCATTAAGGGCAGCGACCCCGACAGCGCCAGTACCAGCCAAAACAATACGGTCACCACAAAGCCATCGCGGGTGCGCAATTCTTGACGACGATTACGTACCGGATACCAGAAAAAAGCACCGGTGGCGAAAGTGATGCCAAGCGCCGAAATGAAGGCGCCCAAGGCACTGTCTTGATAGATGATACTGATAAAAATTGGTGGTATCAGAGCAATACTGAATACCATTAACAATATGCCCAGAATGCGAAAAATTATAGCTGGATGCATGCTTGGTCCTTAGTTTAGAAAAAGCCCAGCTCAACCTGAAACAGGCGCTCAACTTCAGGAATACGTTTTTTGTCCAATACAAATAGAATCACATGGTCGTCACTTTCGATGACCACATCTCCGTGGGCAATAAGTACCTGACTCTTACGTACAATAGCGCCTATAGTTGCACCCTCTGGCAGGTTGACCTGATCCAGTCTTAATCCCACCACCTTCGAAGTATTTTTGTCGCCGTGAGCAATGGCTTCGATGGCCTCGGCGGCACCGCGACGCAAGCTATGAACACTGGCCACATCACCTCGGCGTACATGGGTAAGCAAACTGCCAAGCGTGGTTTGTGAAGGGCTAATGGCAATATCGATGCCTTGGCCCTGTACCAGGTCTACATATTGAGCCTTGTTAATAAGAGTCATAACCTTGCGTGCCCCCAGTTGTTTGGCCAACATGGAAGACATGACGTTAACTTCATCATCATTGGTGAGTGCACAAAACACATCGGTGTTTTCTATGTTGGCTTCCAGCAGTAGCTCTTTATCGGTGGCGCTGCCGTTCACTATGATGGTTTTGCTTTTAACTTTTTCACTTAAACGCTCACACCTAGGACGGTTATGGTCGATGAGTTTTACGTGATAATGAGGCTCAAGCGCTAGAGCGAGTCGTGCCCCTATGTTGCCGCCGCCAGCAATTATTACGCGTTTATAAGGCGCTTCACTGCGCCGCAGTTCGGCCATAACGGTGCGAATATCTTTTTTGGCAGCAATGAAAAACACTTCATCGTCTACCTCAATCACTGTGGATGCTTGTGGCAATATGGCTTCGCCACGGCGGTAAATAGCCGCCACTCGGGTATCCACATCACTGGTTAAATGTTCGCGTAAAAACTTAAGCTCTTGCCCAACTAATGGGCCGCCGTAATAGGCTTTAGAGCCCACTAACATGACTTTATTGTCGGCAAAGGCCTGTACTTCCAAAGAGCCTGGATATTGTAATAGGCGTTTAATGTAGTTGGTGACTTCTTGTTCTGGGCTAATAAACACATCGATGGGAATGGCTTGATTGCCAAACAGCTCTTTATATTGAGTATATTCTTGTGCGCGGATGCGGCTAATTTTGGTGGGGGTTTTAAAAACAGTATGGGCCACCTGACAGGCCATCATGTTGACTTCATCTGAGTTGGTCACGGCCACCAGCATGTCAGCATCATCACCACCGGCTAGGCGGAGTACATCGGGGAAGGATGCCTTGCCACGCACGGTACGAATATCCAGACGATTTTGCAGCTCTTTTAAGCGATCGCTGTCGGTATCAACAACAGTAATGTCGTTGCCTTCAATGGCAAGGTGTTCTGCCAGAGTACCGCCCACCTGGCCTGCGCCAAGGATAATAATTTTCATTCTGTGATTCTCTTAGCCTTACTTGGCAGCACAATGGCTACCGCTGAACGCCTTGGGCATCTTTAGGCCTGCTTTTTAAGCAGAGCGTAAAAGAAACCATCATGACTATGTTCACTAGGAAAAAGTTGCCAGCCAAAGCCGGTATCAATGCCGCTACTTAGCTTGTCTGTTAAATCTATATTCTGCAATTTCGCCCCCACTTGATCTGCTAAAAATGCCTTTATATTTTGGCTATTTTCTAGGGGTAAGACTGAGCAGGTGGCGTATAACAAGCTGCCACCTGGTTTTAACATGGTCCAAGCTTGATCTAAAATTTCACGCTGTAAGATCGCAAGGTTATCAATATCTTCTTTTAGACGCAGCATTTTAATATCAGGGTGGCGACGGATTACGCCAGTGGCGCTGCAGGGCACATCTAATAAAATCCGGTCAAACAGCTCGCCATCCCACCAGGTTTCAGGGTGTTGTGCTTTGCCCACGACGGTTACGGCTTCAAATTTTAATCGCTGTAAATTCTCGGTGACACGCTCCAAACGGCGCTCATCGGCGTCCATGGCCACAACCTGAGCATCCCCCTGAACAAATTCCAGTAAGTGACAGGTTTTCCCCCCTGGTGCACTACAAGCATCCAGAATTCGATCGCCTTTTTCAGGGGCCAATATTTGAGCTGCCATTTGCGCTGCTTCATCTTGAACTGAGCAAGAGCCATCGCTGAACCCAGGTAATGCAAAGACATCCATGGCTTTTTCTAAATAAACTGATGTAAGTGATAACTTACCTTCTCTAGCCTGAATTTCACTACTTTTAAGCGAATTTAAATAGGTCTCTCTATCTTGTTGGTTAGCATTTACACGCAAACACATGGGGGCTTGAATGTTGGCTTGCTCGCAAATCTGTTGCCAGTGGTCGGGCCAGCTTTTTTTAAGTTGTTTAATTAACCATTTTGGGTGTTCAAGGCGGGTTACATCAGATGTTTTAAGGCCTTCAAGTAGAACTTCTTTTTCTCGTTGAAAGCGTCTAAGAATGGCATTTAACAAGCCCTTAAACTTCTCAAGCTTTAGTTGTCCACAGGCTTCAACGGTTTCGTGAATAGCTGCGTGCTCGGAAACATCAGTGTAAGCCAGTTGGTAAATACCAACCCACATGAGGGCTTGTACCGGGCGGGCGTCTTCAGCCAATGGCTTTTGCAATAACATCTTACTTAATGCATTAAGGCTAAAATAATGCCGACAGCTGCCATAACAAATGTGTTGCAGCAGGCCTTTGTCCGTGGCTGGCACTTTCTCACTTAAGCGTGTTAATACTGGCGTGAGGCTTTTTTGCTTGTCCACTACATCTAACATGGCTAGTGCAGCAACGGCTCGGCAATTCAAATTTGAATTCATTTACAGCTCGCTGGCCAGTAGGTAATTTTCCTGAAAAGGGTGTTTACCATTTAATAAATCGGCTACCGGCATGGGCTTTTTACCCGGTAGTTGAACTTGCTCAAGGGTGATGGCCTGATCTTTACAGGCAATGGTAATGCCCATGCTATTAACGGCTAACACTGTTCCGGGTATAGCTTGATGTGTCTGAGGGTAAACCTGTGCTTTAAGAACACGAATTCGACTATCGCCCAGCAGGGTGTAGCACATGGGAAACGGGTTAAATGCTCTAATTTTTTGCACTATCTCGCTTGCCGATAAATGCCAATTAATAAGGGCTTCTTCTTTACTGAGCTTACGGGCGTAGCAGCTTAGAGAGTCGTCTTGTACTTCACCCAAAACTTGGCCTGCAGCGAACTTGTTGGCTATATCTACTATGGCTTGGCTACCCATTTCTGCTAGGCGGTCGTGTAAGGTCCCACCTGTATCACTGGGCATGATGGGCGTTTCAACCTTATGTAGCATAGGGCCGGTATCCAACCCCAATTCCATTTGCATAACGGTTACGCCACTGGCCGCATCACCTGCTTCTATAGCTCGTTGAATAGGTGCGGCGCCACGCCAGCGAGGTAAAAGAGAAGCATGACTGTTAATGCACATCTTAGTGGGGATATCTAATACCGCTTGAGGTAGCAATAAACCGTACGCCACCACAATAAATAAGTCGGGCTTTAAATCCCTGAGCTGTTGAATGTCTTCATCTAGTTTGAAATTTATTGGCTGAAAAACTTCAATATCATGTTCAAGCGCTAGTTTTTTTACAGCACTTGGATTCAGTTTTTTGCCTCTTCCGGCCGGGCGATCAGGCTGGGTGTAAACTGCCACAATATCATGGTCTGTGTTTAGCAAAGCAGACAGGTGTGTGGCAGCAAAATCTGGGGTACCGGCAAAGACAATTCTCAAGCTTTATTTCCTTCCTAAAATTTGGGCTACTTAAACTTAATTGAGGTGCTCTTAAGCTTGTTTGGCTTGTAGTCTGTGCTGCTTTTCGAGCTTTTTACGAATACGGTCTCGTTTGGTGGTGGAGATGTAATCGACAAACAGTTTGCCATCGAGGTGATCCAGCTCATGCTGAATGCACACTGCTAATAAACCGTTGGCTTCTAATTCAAATGGATTGCCGTCTTTATCAAGGGCTTCTATCTTGCAGTGCTCGATGCGTTCAATATCTTCATAAAAACCAGGTACCGACAAGCAACCTTCTTGCATTAGTTCTAGCTCACCGTCTAAAACTGTCACCTTAGGATTGATAAATACTAGGGGTTCAGACTTATCTTCGCTGACGTCTATGACCACAATTTGCTGATGAACATTCACCTGACTGGCGGCAAGACCAATACCCGGTGCGTCGTACATGGTTTCAAACATGTCGTTAATGATGCCACGAATTTTGTCGGTGACTTCAGCAACAGGCTTGGCTTTAGTGCGCAGGCGCGGGTCAGGAAATTCTAAAATGTCTAATATAGCCATAAACTTGTGACGCCTTAGTAGTCATCAGGGCGCAGGCCCTGCTAATATTGAATACGCCTATTATATATGATGATGATGTCGATTCTATCAATTAGAAGCGATACGAATAAAAATAAGGGATTACCCATGTTCAAACCCTTGCTCAAACCTTTTGTTATGGCCCTGGCTTTCGTGGCCAGTATGGTGAGTGCGCAAACCGTTGATTTAAAATCCAGCCATCCGGTGGAATACGTCGTTCAAGAGGGGGACACCCTATGGGATATTTCTCAAAAATTTCTGGAAGATGCTTGGCTGTGGCCTGAAATTTGGCAAGTGAACGAACAGATTAACAATCCCCATTTGATTTATCCGGGGGATGTTATTGGTTTGGTTTATATTGGCGAGCAAGTAAAAGTTACAATTAAAAAACGTCTGGTGGCATTGGGACCGGTGAAACTAAGCCCAGAAACACGTATTAGTGCTATCACCAACGCCATTCCTTCTATTCCTATTTCGGCTATTTCAAGTTTCATGAAAGATAGCCGAATTATTAAATCGAAGGTAATGAAGGAAGCGCCTTATGTGGTGGCCGGGGATGACCACCGAATTCTCGCTGGCGGTGGCGGCAAGGTATATGCTCGCGGATTTGAGGAAGAACCTAAATCTAGCTACGGCTTATATCGCAAAGGCCAGGTTTTTGTGGACCCTGATACTGGTGAGGTGCTGGGATTGGAAGCTCGTGAAGTAGGGGCGGCGACCGTGGCTTCATGGGATGGCGATATCGCCACCTTAAAATTGGCCAGTACCCGTGAAGAGGTGATCATTGGTGACCGCCTTTTAAGTACCGAAGACCGAGTAAGCGTTGCGAACTTTATGCCGAGCGCACCGGATGAAAAAGTCATGGGTCGTATGATTGCCGTATTGGGAGGCGTGAGCCAAATTGGCCAGTTTCATGTTGTGGTCATTAACCAGGGCAAGAGAGATGGCGTAAAAGAAGGCAACGTACTGGCCATTTACAAAACGGGCAGTGTCATTATCGACCGTGTTACTCGTGCCAAGGTTAAATTACCGGCAGAACGTGCCGGGCTTATGATGCTATTTAGGGTCTTTAATAAAGTGAGTTACGGATTAATACTAAGAGCCAAACGCCCCATGAGCGTAGGCGATGAAGTGAGAAACCCGTAATCTAAAAGCACTACAAAGTTCAGCCAAGAGTCTGATGGCAGCCCAAAAGGGTCTTAACTAATCTTAGTTAAGACCCTTTTTTATGCCCATGGATGGGCGGTATGACGCGGTGCCATGGATGGCAAAGAGCGGCGTTGGTTCAGGTTCGGCTACTTCTCGTGCGGCGTTTAACATATTTAGCTACTACAGCATAAATTGTATTCGGAGCTGATTCGGATTCGTTAACTTTGGGTCTGTAAGGGTAATACACACAAGGATTACTACAGTTTCGAATTAACAGGTAAAACATGGATGTAAGCATATTTGAAAAACCAGAATTCTCCGCCTGGTTAAATCTTGCCTTAGTTCCTGGCATTGGTCCTAAAACAATGCAGGCCATAAAACAGGCAGAAATAAGCGTTCAGCAAGTTTATTGTTTAGACGTTACACAGCTAAAACTCTTGGGAATAAATAAAAAGAGCATTGAGCACCTACAAAAATACCCCCCTAACTCTCCCAGTGCCGAAGTTGAAAAAACCTTAAGTTGGGCCCAACAAAATCATCATTACCTGCTTACTCCTGAGGATACAAATTACCCTGAACGGTTAAAGCATATTGCCACAGTACCGCCGCTATTAATGGTTAAAGGAAGAATGGAGGCGCTTAAGTATGAGCAACTGGCCATAGTCGGCAGCCGTTATCCCACGCCAATCGGTGAGCAGCAAGCTTATGAATTCTCTCAGGCCCTTACTAACTTAGGCCTGACTATCACCAGTGGCCTAGCAAAAGGGGTCGATGCTTCAGCACATCTGGGTGCACTTGAAAGTGGAGGAACTACCATTGCGGTTTTGGGCAATGGTTTGAAGGAAATTTATCCAAAACAACATGTGGCTTTGGCGGAGGAAATTTGTGAGAAGGGTGCATTAGTAAGTGAATTTGGTTTGTGGGCGAAACCTCACCCGGGACACTTTCCCAGGCGCAATAGAATAGTAAGTGGTTTAAGCATGGGGACGTTGGTGGTGGAGGCTACTTTAAAGAGTGGTTCACTCATTACTGCGCGCCAAGCCTTGGAGCAAAATCGGGATGTATTTGCCATACCTGGTCCTATTAGCAACCCGCAAAAAGCAGGCTGCCATCACTTAATTCGCCAAGGTGCCGTTCTGGTGGAAACCCCCCTGCATATAGTCGAAGAGTTAAAGTGGCAGCATATTGACCAAAAAGCAGAGGGAAAAAGTATTGCTCCTGAAATTGAAAATATAACCCATGAGCAGGCAAAACTGATGAAAGCCTTGGATTACGAAGGCGCTAATTTGGATGAGCTAGTTAGACGAACTCAATTACCCATAATGGATTTAAATGTCTTATTAATGGAAATGGAGTTAACGGGGTTGATACGTCAAAACCAGGGGGATTACTCCCTTGTGTGAGTCTTTAAAAAGTGTAATTAAAATTAAAGCTCAGATCTTGCGTACAGGCTGCAGCAATAGTACCTTGCGCACTTAGTCCTTATAAAGTTTATTCATGCGCTGGCCCA
>ERZ1027231.387-NODE-387-length-12747-cov-21.310983_pt1 | contig 12747 bp, 11 predicted proteins | sample MGYA00520866_ERZ1027231 | MGnify/ENA primary metagenome ERZ1027231 (study PRJEB33311, sample SAMEA4378411) | marine metagenome | biome: Marine biome; feature: Fjord; material: Water | collected 2014-07-20T08:00:00Z/2014-07-... | depth 75 m ...
GATAACCCGAAATAAGATTAATGCTTACAAATCCAGGTGTTCCAAATAGGCTGGTTCCTGTCACCCCTAGAATATTATTTTCGCTATCGCGAATAACCGCGCCAGTGGCAGGCTCCCCTTGGGCTGTTAAAACCGTCATCCCCAGAGTCGCCAGTAAATGACCGGTGACCAATGCACGTTTCCTAAGGTTGATATTGCACTGAAGTGTTTGCTGCAATGCCGTTAAGGTAACGTTACTTGAACATATGGCAACCGTATCACCGGTATCATTCTCCACAAAAGTAAGGCTAAACAGCGCATCTTCAAATTGAACATTTTCAATTGAAAAATTAGCCACGCCACCCGATACCGTAAAAGAAGTGTTTAAAATATTATTTTTTTCACCCACCAGGGAAATTAATCCGGTTAGATTACCCTCTCCCCCTACTTCATCGGTTATTTCAAAAGGCACCGTCATGATAATAGTGGCGTCACCACCATTTTCAGTCATGTTTAATTCAGTGGTTCCCGTTAGTGGTGCAATATCCATATTAATAGTTTGGCCGGCTAACACCACCTGATCTTCCTGGGAATCAACTGAGGTGCCAATTAAATTAGAGCCTTCATAGAGGTTTAAAACAATATTCTGTGCACCAGAAACCAGATTTAAATATACGTCAATTGGGTCAATAATTTGATGGGCTTGAAAAACCAGCTCAGCGCTGCCATTGATACTGATACCCAAACTGTAAGCGCTTAAGCCAACAAATTCACTGGCATTAAAATCAATTTCATAACGGGTTAAGCCGCTAATTAAGCTGTTATCGGTGACGCTTAAAGTAGTGGTTATGTCCCCCACTACTGGAGTTAATTCAATGCTTAAACTGTTTTCACCTTCTGTAACAGTATCTTGAAAACTGGCGGCGTAATGTAAATCGCCCTTGGATACCAACAAGCTAAAATCGTATTGATCCGGCGTTAATAAGGCAATGCTATTGGATACAACTGTAAAAGTTTCTGTATCCAGGTACACACTCCATTCAATATTCGTTTCTTCGGCGGTGGTTAATGAGCGTGCTGTTAGCCAACCGGTTAAAACGTAATCGGCTGAGTCGGTGTCTTTAATGCCGGTATTAAGGCGATTACCTGCTTCAAAGCCAAGTTGGCTGAGAGTAAAACCAGTCTCGCTGGTAACGGTAAGGGCAATGGTATTGCCATTTCCACCTTGCTCTGTGCCGGTTAGAGTGAGCGGATCATCACTGGCAATAACATCCAAACCTATCCCAATATTAATAACCTCCATGACTTCGCTGGCCGTGGTGACAGCAGGCACCGCTCCTACTGAATTATCCAGAATGATGGAATAGATATTGGTGACACTGTTTACATCTGTCACTTCGATATCAAATGTCAGGCTATTACTGCCACTGAGGTCAAATGGGCCCACGATGGTACTTACTAGTGTGGCTGGCGTGCCTTCAATAAAAAATGGGGCATTGTCAAAATCCAGCGCCCTTGATCCTCCAGCCACCCAATCCTGCGCTCTACCAGTAGCAGGCAATGTCTTTTGGTAAATGGAGTCGATGCTGTGTTCAAATGATACCTGCACTTGACCACCATCTTCGTTACCGGAGTTTTCAGTGGCAATACAGCCACTTAATCCCAGTACCAATGCCACCAACCCTAATGATTTTCCAATTTCCATATTGTCCCCAATCAACATTGCCCCAATTCATTTTGAAGCTTTTTTAGTGTAGACATAAAATTTGGAAAATTGGGCAGCCGCATTCAAAGCATAATTTATGGCTAGACCAGTATTGCCATGGGCTGTTTGACGCAAACTGGCGTTAAACTGTCTGCCACCATTGCAATATTGCTGAGCCTAAGTAATTTACAGCCTAGGGCTGCATTGATACCCTGCGCATTCATCATTACAAACATCACAAAACTGAATTTAATCTTGCCTTAAGAGTCCAAGCCTAAAGTGCAATTCATGGCCAAGACATGCCAAGGCGTTTTAAAAAAAGCTGCTTATCATTCATCAATATTCAAGCAGCATATTATAAATTTTTTTAGGTACACACATGAAATTCTCTACTAAAGCCTGCCTAGTAACACTGCTAATGGGCGGCCTTTCCTTTAGCCAAGTGCAAGCTGATGAGCAAGCCGATCAATCTGTGGGGCAACAAATAGACAGCGCCTTATCTGCGGTTAAGGAGTTCACTGTCGACAATAAGGATAAAGCGCTTAAAACAATGACTTCAGCCCTTACCCATCTGGATGATCGCATTGATGCTCTAAATGAGAAGATACAAAAAGAGTGGAATTCCATGGATGATAATACACAGAAGGAGGCTCGTGAAAGTTTAGAACGTTTGCAAGAGAAACGCGCAAAAATGGCCAACTGGATCGCGGAAATGAAAACATCCACCAGCAAAACCTGGGATAAAATGAAGAATGGAATCAGTGATGCTTTTACGGCATTTCAGAACTCCGACGAGGATGAAGCGCCCGTAAAGGAAAATGCAAAGCCCGTTAAAATCATCACTATTTAGGGTTCTATCAAATAAGGCCGATACTGAAAAACCATCGGCCTATCTAATTCCCGCCCAAAAAAAATAAAACAATTAATGTGGGATAGGCATGCCGGTAATTTGCTGATGGTAAACAGCAGCAAGAGCATAGGCTATTATCCCCATAACAATACCCAATGCATTCCAAGCAGGTGTTTTATCCACAACCTTAGACGTTTTACTATCGCTATTACGGTTAAGCCTAATGATGGTGAGAATAGAATACAAACCAAATGAGCCAATCAGCAATACCGAAGCCAGATCACCATTTGCAAAAAGATGAGCAATTGAAAACAGCGCAATGCCCTGCAACATAGGGTGACCTAATCGAGTTTTCATACTACAAGGCAAATAGGACCAGCATAGTAATATCAATGCAGGCAACATTAAAACCCGAGGTACCCAGTGAGCCCCTGACATGGGTTCCCACAAAGGAATAAATTCAGCGGCCCCCTTACCAACTATCATTAAGCCCAAGCCCAATGCTGATACTAATGAAAACAAGCCCATGTAAGGGAGCTTACCCAATGTATTTTGCAATCGGCTTTTTAGTGGCAGTGAGGGCACCAGATGCATGCCATAAAAAATAGCCATGCCTGCAATGAGCATATTCATATTATTTCTCCGTTGATTTTAGTTGGTTGATATTTATCATCATCTTGCTTAAAACTTTTTGAGTGACGAGCAAATCTTTTTTACTAATGCCTTTTGTTACCTGACTTTCTAATAAGGTAATCAAGTGTGCTATACCTGAAAAATCAGCATCAGGGTGTATGCGTACTCGCTTTATACGTAAATCATGTTCGTCATTAATTCGTTGTAACCAGTGTTTTTTTTCAAGACTACTAATAGATACAGAAAGAGAAGGGGAACTTATTGATAATTTTTGCGCTAACTGCTTTTGACTAAAGCCCTGCTCCTCCCCCATCAACAACCCCACAATGCGAAATTCGGCCAGAGTAATCTCATGAGGCTTTATGCTCGACTCTAAAATAATTGAAGACAAGCGCTGCACCTTACTGATGGAAGGTAAAATCAAACTATTAAAAGCGCTTAGATAATCTGCTTGGCTGGCCATGGTGCCTCTTTTGCTTATTGTAATACCAACCTTTAATTAGTTAGGCTAACTAACTATAATGCGATCAATCCATAATAACAAGAGCAAAAACTGTACAACTACTTAATGAAGGCCCAATGTCACTTTGAATGAGCAACTAAAGTAAGCCCTATGGATAAGCTATAACCTGAACCTAAAAGGCATCCCTATTTTTAAAGTCCACCTTCATTATTCACCCGCTAATTTTGACAAACCACACTGCTCTGATAGGATGCGCCTCTGAATTTGACAAGGATGCCAATATGATTCACTGCTGCCTGAGATTTACTATCTCCCTCTTACTCTTTGCCCTAGCAGCCTGTTCCAGTATTAATTCAAAGGCCGTAAAGGATGTGCATTCGGTGGCCTTCGTGGGTTTCGATGTAGACCTTAGTGCCGATACCATCTCTCCACTTAAAACCCCTGATCAACTGGCGCGATCACTTCAAGACACTGTTAAAAAAGGCTTTGAAGAAGAATTAAACTGGCACATTACAGAAAATGGAAAACTGGCCAATAATGCCGTTTACCAAGGGTTTTATCATCAATATAAATCTCGATTATTAAAAGGAGGCCTAGTAGAAGATAGCCAATTAAGAGAAATGGAAGCTTCTCGATTGAGTTTTTCAGAGCGCGAGCAATTAATTAAATCTCTCAATGTAGATGCCATTGCGCTTATGACTATATCTTCCCCCTCCCAAAGGGAAGTGAGTAAAAACGGAGTCACCTCTAGGTACTACCAGGCCAGCATTAACTTTGTTCTTTATGAAAAAGGCAATGAAAACAGCATTTGGAAAGCTAACGGCGTGCAAGGATCCAGCCCCATCGCGCTGACCTTTGCCACCACTAAAAATTCAACCGCAACATTCACAGAGCCCAAAGATAAGGAAGAAACGCAATCTCTATCCCTGGCGCAAATGCTTAATGGAGGCGGCATAAAAAATAGCATAGATCGATTTTTAAGTGTCGATAATACGCCTGAACTACAGGTAAAAAAATATCACATAATGCAAGATGCCATCAAAGTGAGCACTCAAAACTTAATTTTTGAATACCAAAACAATTAAACCCGCAGTCACAGTGCTTTTATCTTATGATTTAATTTGAGGAAAAAGCACTTTATTTTCCTGAGTAAAAATCGACTACTTACCTGATATGCGTTCAATGCACGCAGCCAACAAGCCCACTCGTACCGGCTTATATAAAACTTCCGCTACACCAATGTTTAATAATTTTTTAGATTTATCGCTGTCATCTGCGGTCACTGCCACTACTTCGGGATGAATATCTTGTTTATTATTTTTTAGCCAATCCAAAACTTGATAACCATCCACTATGGGCATGTGCATATCCAAGAATATCAGTTTAGGACGCCAGCTTTTAATCAACTCAATAGCTTCTTCTCCGTCACAGGCTTCCTGGCAGTCAAAACCATGATTTTTTAACATTTTGATAAGCAATATTCTGTTAGGTTTAATATCATCGACCACCAATACCCTTTGTTTAACTGAGCTCTTATTTTGATCCGCTTCTTTAGTCGATTCTACTTCGCTTTCATTGGTTAATAAGGCGTTATTGGCTGAGGATTCTTTAGTAGACAAATATTCATATTTAACATCTAACACCTTGCCCAAACGAATTAATAAATCATTTTGATCAAACGGCTTGGCTAAGAACTCATCCACGCCACTTATCCGAGCTTGTTGGCGTTGCTCATCCATCACCGAAGCAGTAATGGCAATAATATAAGCCTCTTTGCCGTTAGGCAGGTCTTTAATTAATTGGGTCGCTTCTAGCCCGTCCATGATAGGCATCCGTATATCCATCAAAATTACCTGGGGCGCCCACTGCTTAAATATTTCAATGCACTGCATACCATCTTGCGCTTCACGCACTTCATAACCTACCGAACTTAACAACTGGCATAGTATTTTACGATTGTCATCATGGTCATCGGCTATTAAGATGCGAATATCCCTTTGATGTTTTTTCAGATTTTTCACCACCTCTGTGCGCACTTGGGCATTGTGTACAAAGTCTTCCTCGGTTGGAATGGTAATGGTTAGAGTGAAACAACTGCCAACATTCTTTTCACTTTGAACAATAATATCCCCCCCCAATAATCGCGCAAACTTTCGACTAATGCTTAAGCCTAGACCCGTACCTTGCTTGGCCAGTTTTTCAGTGCCTACTTGTTCAAACAATCCAAATACCGCTTCGTATTGATTTTCGTCAATGCCACAACCGCTATCTTGAACTTTAAAAGTAAGCTCCAGTTCATCTGAATTATTTTTTTGCTTACAAGTAACACTTAGGTTTACAAAACCCACTTGGGTAAATTTAAGCGCATTGCCCAACAGGTTTATTAATATCTGTCGTAGTTTGGATTCATCGGTTTTAATCCGTCTGGGGATAAATACATGACTGTTATCGTGAACAAAGCTTAATTCTAGCGCCTGAGAATCGGCCTTAATGGAAAACATGGCCTCAAGGTTACTTAACATGTCATGAAGATCAAAACTGCTGGCATACACCTGCATTTTTCCCGATTCAATTTTAGACATATCCAATACATCATTAATTAATACCAACAAATGCTCCCCAGCCTTGTTGATTGTATTTAGGTATTCGATATTTTGCGGTGACATATTGCTATCGGCTTGCATAAGCTGACTAAAACCAAGAATGGCATTCATGGGGGTACGAATTTCGTGAGACATGTTGGCTAAAAAAGCGCTCTTGGCCTGACTGGCTATTTCCGCTTTTTCTTTGGCTTTTTCCTTGGCCTTAACTTCCTTTTCCAAACTGTCATTCAGCGTCCTTAAATGGCGGTTACTGGGAATGGCCACCACTTTAGGAATAAGCGGCCAGATAACAATAGCTGTGGCCAAGGAAGCCAATGCGGTAATCGCCTTAATCCCACCACTTAACCAATAGGCACCATGCCAAACGTTGTAAACCGCCAGTAAGTGGGTGGCACCACAGGCAAATATAAATACCCCAAACAGGAAAAAAGCGTAGTTAAACACTAAATCTTTACGTTTATGGATAAGATAAACCAGCGCCATGGGAATACTGAAATAAGCCAGAAATATAATGCCATCGCTAATTACATGCAGGTACATGAGGTCGTTATCCCACAAATAACAATGCCCATGGGGCGGCATGGCGGGATTAAATAGCTCACTAAGCCAGTCTGGCAGGTTTTCTTTCATAGTGTGGCAAAGCCCTGGGCTTTTCACTTGGCGGATGTTTGGCCCGGCATTACGCCTTCTGGGCCTTTATATTCAGAATAGTTGTCTATATGGCTATTTTCGAGAGATTAGACAAATAAACAGCTACTAAAGAACCAGTTTAAATATGGCCTGGAGATATCGAATAGACTTAAAGCTTCTCGATGCAGCCCGGATATCAGGACATAAGCCATCAATTCCAACACTGCTTAGGGCATATACAGAAGAAAGTGCAGAAAAACCAACAAAAGCCAAAGGGCTCAATAGGCCCCTCTTCTCTCACTCACTGCTAGCTTACAAGCTAGGCAGAAATAGCCTGCTGTCGATATTTTAAAAACGCCATTAATACAACAAGCCCCACTACAGTTTCCACCACAGTGGCTTTAATTAAGCCCTCTGCAGGTACGCCATCCAGCAAGATGGCGATCATGCGAGAACCTGCAAAAAAGAGATACATGACGCTGCCCACCACCGCCGAGGTGAAGGTCATTTTTTCCACAAACGCACCCAACATAATTAATATCCCTGTTCCCAACATCAGGCCACCGGCTCCTCTTATATCATTTAATAAGTTAATATCGCTGCCCAGAATAACACCGTGCTTGGCAGAGAATACTTCAGGAATAAACAGGGTGGCAGCTCCTACTACCATGATTAACAGTCCCGCTAAAAATAAAATAACACTTAATACTTTTGATTTTTTCATCTTGCTATCCAGCCTTTTAATTGAATGTGAATGAATTTAGGTATCGATTATTAAAATAATTAAACGAATTTTTAAGTCTTTTCAAATATGCCCCAAACGGGTCTCAAATATTTCCGATAATAAATCAGGCTAATTGTGCATATTAGAATGCAAATCTCGGTCAACAATACCACCTCGCCACCATAGCTTGGATCCCAATGGCTAATGCGGCTGGTGAAACGACTTTCTAAATCGAAGGGCCAGAACATCAAGGGCCCATCATCCACATGGGTGTATATGTCAATAAAACTATGAACAAAGCAGCCTGCAATAAAGAATTCAAAACGAGCCTTATAAGGCCCTGCCACAAATGAAAATAGCAACAGCATAAGCAAGGAAAGTGGCGAGTGAAAAATATTATGCAGTCCAATCAAAACCACATTACTTTCATATAAACCTCTAAACATCGTCACCGTGCTGGTTAGATCTTGGCTCCATAAAAGTATTGCCGCAAACGCCAAACAAATTGGTACATCCGGCATGGCCCCACCTAACAAAAAAGCCTTGCTGTACTTTTTATCCAACCCCAGGCGCGAAAATATCAGATAATTAATGGCCACATGTGTGGGTGTCTTCATTGTTTGAAAAACCAAGAGGTTATTTTATGACGTAAATATTAACGGGCTTAGCGGCAGCTGTTTTGATATTTTTTGCTGTTTATCTCAGCAATTTAACAAGCCATATTCCTAATGTCTCCGCCAAACGCGATCCTCACCGCAAAAACCTGGGCGCGTATTTGCAATCACTAAACGCACATTCACCCACTTTTAGGCATTTATACGACCCCTATAATGGATTTTGAACTCACTAACTCGTGAACCATCACTATTCAATAGGAATTAATATGATTGAGTTATACACAGACGCCACGCCCAATGGCCTTAAGATCTCTATCGCCCTCGAAGAGTTAGGTCTTGAATACAATGCCCATCGCATTTATCTGGGGGGCGATCAAATGACAGATACGTTCACCAGAATGAATCCCAACCAAAAAATTCCTGTAATTCAAGACGGCGATATCACCCTAAGTGAGTCCGGTGCCATCCTGTATTACTTGGCGAAAAAAACTTCAAAACTGTTACCTACCGAGCTTAAAAAGCGCAGCAAGGTTATGGAGTTATTAATGTTGCAAATGAGTGGCCTGGGTCCAGCCTTTGGCCAACTTATGACGTTTGGTGGTGCTTGGAACAATGAATTTCCAGTGGTGACTCAGCGCTATCAAAAAGAAGTGAATCGATTATTTAAAGTGCTGGATAAACACCTAATGGCGCAGACGTTTTTTGCTGGGGACGAATTCTCAATTGCTGACATCGCATTTTTTCCCTGGGTACGAATGGCCCATGTGCATCCACTTGGTGAAATGCTGTCGTTAGAAGGCTGCGTTAATTTAAACAGCTGGTATGAACGGATAGCCGCGCGCCCTGCGGTTCAAAGAGGCTTATTAAACCCAGAGCCTTTTCCTCCCGAAGAACAATTTAAAGCCTTTGTAAGTGCCGTAGTGGGCTTAGGGGAACTGCACGGTTAACGCCGGCTAAGCAGCCACCCACTGTTAATAGTAATTTTATTCACTGGAGTTTTAACAACACAGTGTTTCATGGGAAACCCTAATCACCGCAATTTTTATCAAAAGCACGGTGAACGGTTTCCCTATGATTATTTCAATGCAAGGGCTTACCGGCTTTTGTCGATAAAAAATTCAGGAGAGAATAATGATAAATACATTAACGGCCAAAAAACTATTGGCCGGGCTGGCCTTTAGCCTCAGTGCCGTATCAAGCTTTGCGTTAACACCACAAGAAATTGGCCTGGATATTTCACAAAAAGTGAAACAGCACGACAGTGGCTGGGTAGACAGTCGTGCCGATATGTTAATGGTGTTACGTAACCAACAGGGTGAGCAGAGTATTCGCGAGGTTAAAATTAAAACCCTTGAGCAAGAAAATGATGGCGATAAAAGCCTCACTAATTTCCATAAACCAAAAGACGTTAAGGGCACAGCTTTTTTAAGTTATTCACACCCTGTTAAGGCCGATGATCAATGGCTTTATTTACCGGCATTAAAACGCGTTAAGCGAATTTCCTCTAGCAATAAGTCTGGGCCATTCATGGGCTCTGAATTCGCTTTTGAAGATCTAAGTTCATTTGAAGTGGAAAAATACAAATACACCTACCTGGGTGATGAAACCATAAATGACCTGGACAGCTTTAAAGTAGAGCAAGACCCTATTGATACCAGCTCTGGTTATACCCGCCGCGTGGTATGGGTAGACAAGGGTGAATACCGAATTCAAAAAATCGAATTTTACGACCGTAAAAACACCCTGCTTAAAACCTTGTCTTATCTGAATTATAAAAAGTACATAGGTCAGTACTGGCGTGCCGACAGTATGATGATGGTGAACCATCAAAATGGTAAAAGCACGGAGCTTAAGTGGAGTAACTATGCCTTTAAGACAGGCCTTAAAAAAAGTGACTTTAAGAAAAACTCATTAAAACGTTCTCGCTAATTCACCTTGTATATTGGAGTAATTTTTATGACAAACAATATTGCAACTAACCTGGTAAGGTGGCGCTGGCTGTTCGCCTTACTGTCTTTGGCTCTGGTATTTACCATGGCCAGTGGTGCACGATTTTTATCTTTTGCCACCGATTATGAAATTTGGTTTTCCGATGATAATCCTCAGTACCTTGATTTTTCATCCATTCAAAAAACCTTTGTAAAATCCGACAATGTGGTTATTTTAATCACACCAAAAGATGGAGAGGTGTTTAACCAGAAAACACTGGTCAGTGTTGAATGGTTAACCAATGCCGCCTGGCAAATTCCTTTTTCAACTCGGGTAGATTCCCTTAGTAATTTTCAATATACCTACTCGGTAGAAGATGACCTGATTGTTGAAGACCTAATAAAGGACGCTAAAAGTTTATCAGCTCAACAGCTAAGTAAGATCAAAAACATTGCCTTAACCGAGCCCCTGCTTTTAAACAGCGCCATCTCAAGTGATGCCAGCGTTACTGCTGTTAATGTAACCATTAACCTACCCAAGGGCGACCCAGAGGGCAGCCCCAAGGTAACCGGGTTTACCCGTGATTTGATCAAACAACTTAAAAAGCGTAACCCCGATATTGAAGTGCGCCTCACCGGTTTGGTGGTCATGGACAATGCCTTCATGGAAGCGTCCATGGGCGATATGGGCTCACTCACACTTATAATGTTTTCGCTTATTTTAGTGGGTTTATTGTTTTTCTTACGCAGCATCACCGCCACCCTAAGTATTCTAGTGGTCATTATCATGTCGATTGTATCCACCATGGGTTTTGCTGGTTGGTTAGGCGTGCAGCTAACACCTGTTTCTGCCGCCGCACCCACTATCGTTATGACCATAGTAGTGGCAAACGCGGTACATATTTTAATTACCATGATTCACAATATGCGCACTGGTTTGGAAAAACGCCTGGCCTTAAGTGAAAGCTTACGGGTAAATATGCAACCGGTAATTTTAGCCACTATTACTACGGTAGTGGGTTTCTTAACTATGCACTTCTCGGATGTACCGCCGTTTCATCACCTGGCTAACATGGTGGCCGCCGGGGTACTGGTATCATTTTTACTCAGCATGACATTCCTGCCTTGGTTATTAATGTTGCTGCCTGTACGCATTAAAGTAAGCGACAACAAGGGCCAGGCCAAAATGAAAAAACTGGCTGAGTTTGTTATTAATAAACGCAAGCAAGTATTAATTAGCATGAGTTTATTAACTGTGCTGGCTGCTGCACTTATTCCCATGAACATAGTGAACGACAGAATTTGGGAATTTTTTGATGAAAGTGTGGCCTTCCGTGTGGATACCGATTATGCCTCTAAGCATTTAACCGGGCCTTATTATCTGGAATACGGTTTAGCGTCTAATCAAACCGGTGGCATCAGTAATCCAGATTACTTAAGCATGTTGGATCAGTATAAAACTTGGTTATACCAACAAGATGAAGTGGTACATGTAAATATCCTGTCGGACATTATGAAGCGTTTAAATAAAAACCTGCATAACGACGATCAGAGCATGTACGCATTACCGGCCGACCGAGAACTGGCAGCACAGTATTTATTGTTATATGAAATGTCTTTGCCTTATGGTCTGGATTTAAATAATCAAATCAATGTGGATAAGTCCTCTACTCGTGTGACGGTATCTCTACATACTTTATCGAATAACGAGATGATTGATTTTAATCACCGCGCCGAAGCTTGGTTAGATAAAAATGCGCCGGGGATTACCCATTCGGTAGGCAGTCCGCAATTTATGTTTTCTCATATTAGCTTGCGCACCGTTACCCAGATGACCTCAGGAGTAGCCTTTGCTTTATTATTGATTTCGGTGCTTATTTTAATTAGCCTGCGTTCATTTAAAATTGGTTTAATCAGCCTGGTGCCTAACCTGGTGCCACCCATGATTTCTTTTGGCTTGTGGGCTCTGTTAGTGGGTGAGGTGGGTTTTGCACTAGCCTTATCGGTGAGCATGATCATAGGTATTATCGTTGACGATACCGTGCACTTTTTAAGTAAGTACATGCGCGGTCGTCGCGAGAAGGGACTTACCAGTGAAGAAGCCATTCGCTTTGCCTTTGAAAATGTGGGCCCGGCTTTGGTGATTACCACCGCCGTGTTAACCGCTGGTTTCTCGGTACTGATGTTATCTACCTTCAAGCTAAACTTTGAACTGGGTTTGATCACCGCCATGACCATCACCATCGCCCTGTTAATAGACTTCCTGTTATTACCAGCCATGTTATTAACCTTCGACAAGGCAGATTATTCATCCGCCAGCCAGGATGATAACGATAATGCCCAGGACCACTTGGAAGCACTTAATTTAAAACAAGCCTAGGCTTAATAAAAATGTAAAGGGCGCATCAATTGATGCGCCTTTTTTAATACATCTCTAAATTATTCAGTGATGACTCATTTCATTTTCATCACTCTCTTCAGCGTGATTTAACGGCGATGGCTTCGAGAGCCAAAACCACCAAACAATGAGCGCAATGAGTAACACACCTAATACATTTATCCAAAAAATATTCATGATTTTTTCTCCACTGCATTTAAGCTAGATGCTAAAGAAA
>ERZ1027231.388-NODE-388-length-12746-cov-58.029548_pt1 | contig 12746 bp, 11 predicted proteins | sample MGYA00520866_ERZ1027231 | MGnify/ENA primary metagenome ERZ1027231 (study PRJEB33311, sample SAMEA4378411) | marine metagenome | biome: Marine biome; feature: Fjord; material: Water | collected 2014-07-20T08:00:00Z/2014-07-... | depth 75 m ...
TGCTTATTTCTATCAGTGACATTGATGCTCACATTCTCTGGGTAACGGCCAAGTAACTTTGATATCTAGTTATCTGTAAGTGTTCTATCATTTTAATAATCTATAACTATCTCCCATTTTGATAAGCCAATAGAAAACTTATCAGCACTTATATAGCGTGCACTCAATAATATTGATAGCCCTGCTGCTTTCTTTTTAATTTTTCGCACTTTTACATTAGAGATTCGATCCCACTATTTCGGCTATTTCCAAGCACACCTTTCCCCTGTGCAATCTGCGTAAATCAATTAGAATTGAAAAAGTACTGTTGATAACTTTATTTTTTTTCAAACGTGTTACGTCTGTTTTAGGCATGGGAATGTCTCTTTTAGGTAAGCCGATATGATCACCAAAACGGTACTCTAAACAGAGTGCTTTTCACCTTAACCAGTCACTATTTCAATAATGATAAGGAGATTGGCTTAGATTCTTAATTAATGACCAAAACAAACCTTAAAAATATTGTTAGCGTTATTTAACCAACAAGAGAGCTTGATATGTGTTCAAATCATGGAAACAGAGGCGTTGTTTATACTGGCCCAGGAAGTGTTGAAATTCAGGATATTGCTTATCCTAAACTTGCCATTGGCAACCGAAAATGTGAGCACGGTGTTATTTTAAAAGTTGTTACCACTAATATCTGTGGCAGTGATCAACACATGGTTCGCGGTCGAACAACAGCCGAACCTGGGTTGGTTTTAGGTCATGAAATTACCGGTATGATCATTGAGAAAGGTAGCGATGTCGAGTTTTTAGACATTGGTGACATTGTATCTGTACCATTTAATATTGCTTGTGGTCGTTGTAGAAACTGTCGCGAAGGAAACACTGGCATTTGCTTAAACGTAAACCCTGGTCGCGCTGGTGCTGCCTTTGGTTACGTTGATATGGGTGGTTGGGTTGGCGGCCAGTCTGAATATGTAATGGTGCCTTATGCCGATTTTAATCTATTAAAATTTCCAGATAAAGATCAGGCATTAGAAAAAATTCGTGACTTAACCATGCTCTCTGATATTTTCCCTACAGGGTATCATGGTGCTGTGACTGCTGGTGTTGTCCCTGGTGCTACTGTTTATATTGCTGGTGCTGGTCCTGTGGGTCTTGCCGCTGCAGCCTCATCACAATTACTTGGTGCAGCTTGTGTCATTGTCGGTGATATGAACCCAGAGCGTCTAGCTCAAGCCCGTAGCTTTGGCTGTGAAACTATAGATTTACGTCAAGATGCCACAGTGCCAGATATGATCGAACAAATATTAGGTGTTCCCGAAGTGGATGCTGCAATAGATTGCGTTGGTTTTGAAGCCCATAGCCACGGTTGTAGTCATCATAAAGAGCAGCCTGCCATTGTACTTAATACTATGATGGAGGTAACACGTGCTGGTGGAGGAATAGGTATCCCAGGGCTTTACGTGACTGGTGATCCTGGTGCATCGACAGAAGCGGCTAAGACAGGCCAGTTGAGTATGAACTTTGGTCTTGGTTGGGCTAAATCACACTACTTTGTTACCGGACAATGTCCAGTGATGAAATATCATCGCAATCTTATGCAAGCCATTTTATGGGATAAGGTTGAAATTGCCAAAGCAGTAAATGTGCAAGTTATATCACTCGACGGTGCTCCTGAAGGTTATAGTGCCTTTGATCAAGGCGCCGCACAAAAATTTGTCATCGACCCACATTCAATGGTTGTTTAAAGGATGAGTTAACGGCACATTGAGTGTGCCGTTTGTTTCACAATAGAGTGAATAGACTTGAATGAGATAGCATTTATGGTGTTTATTGCTCTTTAAATCTGTTCACTAATTTTCGTCAACAAAAGTTATTAGAAACCTTACTTTTAACTGCAAGATAAAGTTCTTCCCCGCTATATTCTCGCTCACTTAAATCAATTCGCAACAAAGCAACATAGAATTAACCTCGTATACAATACCTTTAATGTCTATTTGATTGTGAGCTTATAAGATTCAGCGCCACAAGAATTCATCATACAAAGAGAGGCAAACAAGAGATAAAATATAGGGAAGATCACAAAATTAAAATGACAGAATTAGCCATTTAAAGCACGGTATAATACCAAGACTGTATTAAGTAAATGCTATAAAACAAAAAGGCCTGAATAATGAATTATTCAGGCCTTTAATCAAACTTTCTTTACAGAAAACTGTACTAGAAATATTTCTATTTCTTAGCCAATTTTTCTTTGATACGTGCTTTCTTACCAGAAAGTTCACGTAAGTAGTAAAGTTTAGCTTGACGTACGTCACCGCGACGTTTAACTTCAATTGAGTCAACAATTGGGCTATGTGTCTGGAATACACGCTCTACACCAACGCCGTTCGAGATTTTACGAACAGTGAAAGCAGAATGTAAGCCGCGGTTTTTAACTGCAAGAACAACACCTTCAAATGCTTGAAGACGTGATTTGTCAGCTTCAGTAACTTTTACTTGAACTACAACAGTATCACCTGGAGCGAATGCTGGTAGATCTTTTTTCATTTGCTCTTGTTCGAGCATGTCAATAATTTTACTCATAGTACCTTCTTCCTAGTGTGCACAGTCTAAGTGGTTTATTTCACTTGCTTTTTAATCAAAGTAAGTGCTTTCTCCTGCTCAGCTGTCAGAGCTAGGTGATTTAATAGTTCTGGTCTTCTAGTCCACGTTCTAAGCAAAGATTGCTCTTGTCGCCATAAGCGTATGTGTTCATGATTACCACTAAGCAATACTTTCGGTACTGACATTTCATCCCCGTTAGGAGTCGTCATTACTTCTGGCCGAGTGTAATGAGGACAGTCTAATAAACCGTTAGAGAAGGAGTCCTGCTCTGCTGATTCTTTATGTCCTAATACGCCTGGCACTAAGCGTGCTACAGCATCTATTACATTCATAGCAGGGAGTTCTCCACCACTTAAAATGTAATCACCAACCGACCACTCTTCGTCAATATCTGACGCGATTAATCGCTCGTCGATGCCTTCATATCGTCCAGCAATGAATACTAGTCGATCATGTTGTGCTAATTCACTTACGCCTTGTTGATCAAGCTTTCGTCCTTGCGGAGACAAGTAAATAACTTTAGCTTTTTGTCCACCATTAATGGCGGCATCAGCATCTGCACTTTTACGTGCAGCAGCAATAGCATCTCGCAATGGTTGCACCATCATTAACATACCCGGACCACCGCCATAAGGACGATCATCAACGGTACGATGTTTATCATGGGTAAAGTCTCTTGGATTCCACTGCTGAAATTCAATTAACCCATTACGAATCGCTCTGCCTGTTACCCCGTACTCCGTGATAGCATTAAACATTTCGGGAAAAAGAGTAATAACCCCAATCCACATTTTGTTATTCTCTTTATCAGAGGTAGTGCTAGTCACAAGTTAAAAACCTGGATCCCAGTCAACACAAATTTGTTTATTTTCAAGGCTAACAGATTCAACAACTTGTTCGAAAAGATAAGGGATTAACCTTTCTTTTTTACTAAAACCATCATTTAAGTTAGCTTTCACAACCAGTACATCATTAGCGCCAGTTTCCATCATGTCTGAAACAACACCTAGGTCGTAACCTTTGTTTGTTACCACAGACATACCTATTAAATCGCGCCAGTAAAAATCATCTTTCGATAATTCTGGCAGCGCCGCTTCACTGGTTAACACTTCAGAGCCGACTAATGCTTGCGCTTCATCTCTGTCATCGATATTAGCCACTTTCACAATTAGGCCTTTGTTATGCTTGCGCCAATCAGTTATTTCAACTGCTTGTGTCTTATTCCCTAATTTTAATGACCAAGGGAAATAGTCAAGTATGGCTTCAGTTTCATCAGTGAACGAATGAATTTTCAACCAACCTTTGATTCCGTAAACAGCGCCTACTTTACCCAAGATGATTTGTTCTTCTTTACTCACAAAATTCTCCTACTGCCTACTAAGCAATTAAGCCGCAGTTGCGTCTTTAACTAACTTAGCCACACGATCAGATACTGTCGCACCTTGACCTACCCAATGGGTAATACGGTCTAGATCTAAGCGTAATTTTTCTGCTTGACCTTGTGCTGTTGGGTTGAAGAAACCAACTTTCTCGATGAAACGACCATCGCGAGAGTTACGGCTATCTGCAACAACAACCTGATAGAATGGACGCTTCTTAGCGCCGCCACGAGCTAAACGAATGGTAACCATATCGTCCTCTATATATGTTAAGTGTAAAAACGGATTTTCCCAGACACTTTCTGTCAACGAGCGACAGAAAAGCTCGCGTATTTTACGCTTCTAGTATATTTTTACAAGCTTTATTTAGCTGTAAGAAAATGAGCGATGTAAAGGGACGAACGTAAAGCAGAAAAATCTTCATAAATAACGCAGTTTTATTGCCATGTAGGAGATTGTAAAAGTTGCTCAAAGGCTTTTGCAGAAACGGGACGACTGAAGTGATAGCCTTGCATAGAATCAACATGATTATCTGCCATAAACTCAGATTGCTCAACTGTTTCAACGCCCTCAGCAGTTACATGGAGTTTTAATTGCTTGGCTAATGCAATGATGCTCCTTGTCGCCATAATATCTCCTGCGCTTAAAGGGATATTTTTTATAAAGCTGCCATCAATTTTCAACTTATTGAGTTTGAACTTAGCCAAATGTTTTATAGACGAATATCCCGTACCAAAGTCATCAAGTGCGATAGATACGCCTAAAGCGCTCAGCTCCCTAAGCTGCACTATCGATTGTTTTGCATGCTTCATCAAGGTGTTCTCTGTGAACTCTAACTCTAGGTATTGAGCGGCTAAGCCAGATTCGGTAAGAGAAGCCGATACTGTACTGGCATAATTCTTTATGCCTAATTGCATAACAGACATGTTAATTGTCATTACAATGCTAGAATATCCCTGTTGCTGCCAAGCTTTATTTTGTAAACACGCTTGGGTGAGTACCCAATCACCTATTTTTCTAATTAAGCCTATTTCTTCTGCTATCGGAATAAAGACGCCTGGAGCTAAATCACCAAGCAACTCATTATGCCAACGTAACAAGGCTTCCACGGCAATAATTTCATTGTTGTCGGTTGCAATGATAGGTTGAAAGTGAAGAATTAATTCATTTCTTTCCATTGCACCACGTAATTGCTCGGCAATTTTCTTCTTGATGTTCATTTGTTCATGTAGCTCTTTAGAGAAAAAAGCTAAACGATTACGGCCTTGTTCTTTGGCGAAGCACATCGCCGTATCTGCATGTTTAATTAGTTCTTTACCGTATTCTCCATCGTTCGGATATACCGCAACTCCGACATTACCAGTAATGTAAACTTCTTGCATTGCAATGCGATAACACTTGGTCAGCTTCGACAATACTTTACCGGCGAACATATTAATATTGTCGGTGGGGGAAACCGTCTCAAGTAGAATAATAAAGTCCACTCCACTTACTCTTGCTAAGGTATCACCTGAGCGAAGCTGGCTAGATAAACGTTTCGCAATTTGTAATAGTAATTTATCCCCGCCATCCTGACCTTGTTGATCATTAACAGTTTTAAAGTCATCGATGCTAATAAATAACACGGCTATTGAGGTACTGTTTCTTGCTGCACGCGCTAAAGCATGCTCTAAGCGATTATGACAAAGTTCTTTATTCGGTAAATTAGTTAAGCTATCAAAAAAAGCCAGTCTTTTGATTTCCTCTTCAGCAACGAATTGTTGTCTTATTTTTCTATGTAAATATAAACTGTAGCGAGTTAACAGAACCACTAAGCCAAAGACGGCAATAGCAATAAGAGTGACAACATCACCTAGTTGCCATTGGTGTTGCCCACTTGATAATTCCAGTACAACGGCAGTGACATCAAAAAATTGTGTTGACCACATAAGAACAGCAGTAATAAACACAATGACTAGGCTTTCAAAAACCATGGCAAAACGTTTAATTAAGCTCTCACTTTTAGGCTGACTCACGGACCTGCGAGTAACAGCTTTGCTAACTTGTTGTGTCGCCATTGAATAGATAACCTTAATGATACCAATAAGTACTTAATTAGATAGACGGTAATAGAGCGTTTGCCCTTTGATCACTTTAATTGAGTAAGCGAATACTTAACACTCATGAAGTTTTACAAGTTAAGTGATGTTAACGTGAGTATAGCTAGTCGATAAGGAAATAACTTATCTCATGCCGACAAGTTACATTTTTGCCTAACTTCGCCATGCGTGACATGATCTGTATTAATCTATTGAGCAATAGTCATATTAATAAAACAAAAAAAGCCGTAAATACGGCTTTTTTAGATGAAGTGATTTAGAAAATTAACGGCCGAACATGCCACCGCCACCGCCCATGCCGCCCATTCCACCACCACCCGGTGGCATCATGCCTTGCATGCTACGCATCATCTTTTTCATGCCGCCTTTACCTGACATTTTTTTCATCATTTTTTGCATTTGAGTAAATTGCTTAAGTAGCTTATTTACATCTTGAATTTGGGTACCTGAGCCATTAGCAATACGACGCTTACGGGAGCCTTTTATAATATCAGGACGCTCACGTTCACCAGGTGTCATAGAGTTGATAATAGCTTCCATTTGCACGGTAATTTTATCATCCATCTGATCTTTAATTTTACCTGACATGTTACCCATACCAGGCAACTTATCCATCATGCCAGTCATTCCGCCCATGCTTTTCATTTGAACAAGTTGGTCACGAAAATCTTCTAAACTAAAGCCTTTACCACTTTTAACTTTTTTAGCTAATTTCTCAGCTTGTTTTCTATCAACTTTCTGCTCAATTTCTTCAACTAGCGAGAGCACATCACCCATGCCAAGAATACGAGAGGCAATTCTATCTGGATGGAAAGGTTCAAGGGCTTCAATTTTTTCACCAACACCCATAAACTTAATTGGCTTACCGGTAATATGACGAATTGATAAAGCAGCACCGCCACGAGCATCACCATCAGTTTTAGTTAAGATAATACCTGTTAGTGGTAGCGCATCGTTAAAAGCTTTTGCGGTATTAGCGGCATCTTGACCCGTCATGGCGTCAACAGTGAATAAAGTTTCGATTGGGTTGATAGCAGCATGAAGCTGCTGAATTTCACCCATCATGCTTTCATCAATATGCAAGCGACCTGCGGTATCAACAATAAGTACATCAAAAAAGTTTTTCTTGGCGTGATCAATGGCGGCATTAGCAATATCAATTGGTTTTTGCTTGATATCACTTGGGAAGAAACCAACATTTATTTCTTCAGCTAACGTTTCAAGCTGCTTAATAGCTGCCGGGCGATATACATCAGCACTAACTACTAATACTTTTTTCTTTTCACGCTCTGTTAAGAATTTTGCTAATTTGGCTACAGAAGTTGTTTTACCTGCACCTTGCAAACCTGCCATTAATACAACGGCCGGAGGTGCGGCTCTTAAGTCAAGTGCTTCATTGACTTCACCCATGGCAGATTCTAGTTCTTGTTGTACAATTTTAACAAAAACTTGTCCTGGGGTGAGGCTTTTAGAAACATCCGTACCAACAGCTTTCTCTTTTACTTTAGCGACAAATTCACGAATGACAGGTAAAGCTACATCAGCTTCAAGTAATGCCATACGCACTTCGCGTAAGGTATCTTTAATATTGTCTTCGGTTAAACGGCCACGGCCACTAATGTTTTTAAGTGTTTTACTTAAGCGTTCGGAAAGATTGTCAAACATGAAATACTCTAACAGCGAAATATTGATAAGATTAATGCTGCTATTATACCCAAATATTTCTAAGATGCGACAGCAGATAGCTATATACCCGTAATCATTCAAAGTGCGTGATTTCATTGAGAGTTAAAAATGTTTTAGGCAAGGCCTTCATTTTAAACAATGGTTAATCCCTTGTTCAAATTAAAAACGCCGACTAAATCAATTTTAGCCCCATCGAAGAAGCGCTTGAGCAACATCACTACGTCGTTGCACTTTTTTGTAAGGGAATACCATTACTACAAAAATGCGCCTCGTAATGAAATTGCTCAAGCACTCTGAAACATGCGTCTTGATTGATAACGGGTATATATATGACTTAGTCACTATAAAATGTATAAAATAGGCTTAGCGTTAATAGCTGTCATGGTATAGTAACGGTGATTTTCTTTTAAGTCTCAGAGAGAGACCTAGGTATTTTATGGAACAGATATCCGCCTTAACGATAAATTTTCTCGACTTAAGTGCTGAAGCCAGCCCTTGGCTATTATTAGGATTATTAATTGCCGGATTAATGAAAGCTTGGGTGCCGAGTAAAGTATTGAGTAAACATCTAGGGCAAGGAAAACTTGCCATCATAAAAGCAGCACTTATTGGCGCGCCATTACCTTTATGTTCTTGCGGGGTTATCCCTGTAGCAACAGAGCTTAGACGAAGTGGAGCTTCACCTTCAGCAACTTCTTCATTTTTAGTTGCGACACCAGAAACAGGCATTGATTCAGTTTCTGTATCTTATGCATTACTAGGCCCTGTATTTGCTGTTTATCGCCCTCTTGCAGCGATTATGTCCGCAATTATCACTGGGCTATTGGTTTCAACAATTAAAAAGGAAGAGCTAAAGTCACCTGCAACTCAACAGCAAAGTGAAAAGTTAGCTTGTTGCGACAGTCAGAAAACAGTGAAAATAAAAGAAGCTCCTGCAAGTACAAAATCTTGTTGTAGCAGTAAAAAGTCCACTGCCGCAATTAGCGAAAATACCTTTATCAGTAAAACCAAACAAGGCGTATATTACGCGTCAACCAAACTTATCGATGATATTATCATTTGGCTTTTAGTTGGCTTAGTGTTTGCCTCGCTAGTGCGAACTTTTTTACCTCAAGAGTTTTTATTAAGTTATGGCAGTGGTTTACCTGCCATGTTACTGATGATTTTGATATCAATTCCTATGTATATTTGTGCAACGGCTTCAACGCCTATTGCAGCAGGGTTTATTATGGCAGGATTATCACCTGGGACAGCCTTAGTATTTATGATGGCGGGACCGGCAACAAACATTTCAACCTTAGGTGTTATTCGCCATGAGATGGGAACCGCTGTACTGATCAGATACTTGCTTGGTGTGGCCCTTTGTGCAATTGGTTTTGCATTATTACTCGATTTTTCATTACGTTTTTATGATATCAACATTAGTGATCAAATGAAGCATAGCCATGAACTTTTACCCAAGTGGTTTGGCTTAAGTTGTGCGGCACTCATAGCCTTTTTATCAATAAAGCCATTAAGACGTTTATTGATAAAATAAGCCTAAGCTTTCTTTACTTTAAGTCAATACTTTGTGCTAATCACATGGCGCAAAAGATATTATCTGATAGAATCAATTTTTTAATGCATATTTTCAGTTTTTAGGGGTTTTAAGTGAATTTTTTGGTTATAGGTTCAAGTTTAGCATTTTTGCTTTATATACTTGCTACGCTGGCAATCGTTACACGATTATTCCATCCTAAAGGACCGAATATCACCTTAGTTCTAAGTTTAGCTACAGCAGCTATCATTGTGCATAGTTTTAATGACGGTTTGTTATTTTTCTCTCAAGATACCATTAACTTTAACTTACCGAATGTAATATCCTTAGTTAGCTTAATTATTACGATAACCGTTACCCTAGTCTCATTACGCTTTAAAGTGAATTTATTGCTGCCTGTGATTTATGGGTTCACTGGTTTATGGCAATTAGTCATTCTTTTTATTCCACCAATTGACTCAATTCCATTAGTGGTAGAAAAGGTTATTTTGCTAAGCCATATCAGTTTTGCGCTAGTCGCTTATTGTGTTCTCATTATCGCTACTTTATATGCGTTCCAAGTGACTTATATCAATTTAAAACTCAAAAGTAAGAACTTGTCCGCGGTGGCTCATTTACCGCCACTTATGCAAGTTGAAAAGCAACTTTTTAGTATATTAACGGTAGGCACTGCAATCCTATTTATTAGTCAAATTATTGGTTTTGTTTTTTTAGATGGATTTTTAGCGAAAGAAAATGCTCATAAAACAATATTATCACTACTTTCGTTTGCCATTTACGGTTTAATTCTTTGGGGACATTTTGAAAAAGGTTGGCGTGGTCACAGAGTACTGGTGCTAATGGTGAGTGCCAGTGCCTTACTAACCCTCGCTTATTTTGGTAGCCGATTCGTTAAAGAATTCATTTTATAAATAATCACTATTTATTGCCACTCTTGTCGCAATAACACTGCTAGTATAAGCTAGCAGTGTTATTTTAACTCTTAGAAAAGGAAATTCCCTTTTTGGACAGTATATCCACCCAGATGCTCTTTACCATTCTAGGCATCTTAATACTGATTTCTGCCTATTTTTCAGGTTCAGAAACAGGCATGATGTCATTAAATAGATATCGATTGCGTCATCTCGAAAAACAAAAACACAAAGGTGCTAGACGAGTTAGTAAACTACTCGATCGCCCAGATCGACTTATTGGTTTAATTCTTATCGGTAACAATTTAGTTAATATAGCAGCTTCAGCTATTGCAACTGTGATTGGTTTACGCTTATTCGGTGATATGGGAATTTTGATTGCAACCATAGTATTAACTTTGGTTATTCTCATTTTCGCAGAAGTAACGCCAAAAACATTAGCCGCTTTGTATCCTGAAAAAATTGCCTTTCCAAGCTCAATTCTACTATCTCTGCTACTGAAGTTACTTTTCCCGCTTGTCGTTGTCGTCAACTGGATCACAAATGGCTTTTTGATGATTTTAGGCATCAATGCTGAACAAAGAGAGCAGCATAGCCTTAGTAGTGAAGAGTTAAGAACCGTAGTGAATGAGTCAGGTGCTTTATTACATCAGCGTGATCAAGATATGTTGGTAAGTATTTTAGACTTAGAAAAAGTCTCTGTTGAAGACATTATGATCCCTCGTAGCGAGTTGGTAGGCATTGACGTTAACGACGATTGGAAAAAAATACAAAAACAGCTAACTCAAGCTAACCATACACGGGTATTGCTCTATCGAGATAGTATCGATGATGTTGTTGGTTATATCCATGCCCGGGATGCCTTAAAACTGTTATCAAAAAGTCAGTTCAATAAGGCAACATTACTTAGAGCTGTTCGTGAATTATATTTTATTCCTGAAGGCACACCGTTAAATATTCAATTATTGAAATTTCAACATGCTAAAGAGCGCTTAGGCCTAGTGGTTGACGAATATGGTGATATTCAAGGCCTAGTGACGTTAGAAGACATCCTTGAAGAGATTGTTGGTGACTTCACCACTACTATGACACCAACGACCAGCGATGAAGTAACCTTGCAGCCTGATGGCAGCTATTTAGTTGATGGTAGCGCTAGTATTCGTGATATTAATAAAGAGATGTCATGGCAATTGCCCACAGATGGCCCTAAAACCCTTAACGGCTTGATTATTGAGTATTTGGAAGAGATACCTCAAAGTAATATTAGCTTACGTATTTCTGGCTACCCTGTCGAAATCATTGACGTAGCAGGTAATAAGATAAAAACTGTTCGGGTTATGCCAGAGCACTTTATCGATGAAAGCCCAGAAGAAGAGTAATTAAGGCAATATAAAAGTTAATCACAAAGTTATCCACAGAATCAGGGTTTCAATAATCCTCATTAGCTTTCCACAATTTCTGTGGATAACAATTGCCAACCCTATCAACAGCAGCCTTTAGCTATTTCAACAATTATTTAACAAAAAACCATACTTTTTTTTCTGTTTTTTTTGTGAAAATACTAGCAATTCTTGAAGCTGTTATCGTACCTAGCCTTAACGGATTTTTATTGCGAAATTAACAAATTGGCAGGCTTTATGCGCTTGTTGGATTATTAAACGCATAAATTAACTGACTAAATAGTGTCATTCCATCTTTCTAATCTTGTCCATCTTAACCAAAGAATAATCGCCACAACCAACCATGATCTAAGTCTTTTTCACAACTTTTTAATTGACTACTGTAACGTCGTGCACGGCTATCTACTTTCCTAGAAACTTTCACCAACCAAGGCTTCTTTTTATAACTTTTACGTTTAAAGCCACCCCAACCTTCATGATAATTTAAATACTGGCTATATGCGTCCCACTTAGATACACCATTAACTTTTTGGGTTTTAAAAATAAACCAGCCCATGAAGTCTATTGCATCATCAAAGTCATCGCGATCAGCACCTGAATTACCGGTTTCCTTGATATAGTCTTTCCACGTCATCGTTTTTGCTTGTGAATAGCCATATGCTGAGCTCACTCTCCCCCAAGGGATAAAACCAAATAAATAATCCATAGGTGGCGTTGCATCATGACGAAAAGAACTCTCTTGATACATCATACTCATAGGCACATGTATTGGCACTCCCCAACGTTCACGAGTCTCTTTGGCTGCAAAATACCAATCTCTATGTTCACGAAAGATCTCGCATATATTCTCTGGATTTTTTGGCGGTGGAGTTGCACAACTGGCAAGCAATAAAACACTTGCTGCTGTTAACAATGCAGTTTTACATGAAAGCATAAACAAATAACGGTTATTATAATTTGTCATTGATAATGACAGAAATAGTCACTTAATGGCAGTTTTTGCTAGTAAAATTATCAGTTTAATTAGATTTAACAATTAATTTATATTTCTTTAAAATATTTTTGAACTAAATATCAAAACAGCACTCTTACTTTACAGTTATGTTATTCCCTTAGTGTTTCATGTTATATGCGCTCTCCTG
>ERZ1027231.389-NODE-389-length-12696-cov-21.435409_pt1 | contig 12696 bp, 11 predicted proteins | sample MGYA00520866_ERZ1027231 | MGnify/ENA primary metagenome ERZ1027231 (study PRJEB33311, sample SAMEA4378411) | marine metagenome | biome: Marine biome; feature: Fjord; material: Water | collected 2014-07-20T08:00:00Z/2014-07-... | depth 75 m ...
CATAACCGGGTTTATCGGGAGTAATGCATATGTTGGGGCACCAATCCACGGAGGTGATTTTCAAGACCTCCGCCAATGCCACGGGTACTGCGAGCATAAGGCTTATTAAGGCAATGCAAAAAGTCTTCATGAGGCCCCCCTTTGCTTCATTCTATTCAGTTATCTAAAGCCAGCACCCTATCCCTTAGATCTATAAATGTAGGGCGATATAAGGGATTAAGCCATTTAATCAGAGTAGTACATTTACGCCATTTGTTTGGTGGGTTATACAATAGGGCTTGGCCAATGATAATGAGCTTAAAAGAGGCAAAGGCAGCTGAGCTGCTCTGATTCAAGTTTTGCACTAGAACCTACGCCCCCCTAAAGACTATAATATGTGCCTTATTTTTAGGTAGCCCAGTCAATGCAAATATACATCCTCATCGCCTGCGATCGTTTGGAAGAGAAGCAAGAGAAAAAGCTCAAGCAAAACCTGCCTGACCTCGTCTCAGCGCTGCAAGCCTATGCCGAGTCTCTTCCCCAAGCTAAGGTAGTGATGATTAACGATACCGACAGTGACGATTGTGAAGACTGGCAATTAGGCATTGAACAATCGGTTAAAAAGAACAAGCAACTGCAAATTCCCATTAACCTGTTTAATGACCTTGCCAAGAAATACGCCATCGACATGGAAGTGGGCACCGTAGAAAAAGGTAAACGTGAAGCGGTGAGTTATTTTGGTAAAGAAGAAGGACGGGGTGACTCGTTTATGATTGCCCAGTATTTGGGACTCTAAACTGCCCAAAATAGTCGTGAATTAAAAAGTAATATTAAGAAAATTTCTAAAACAAAAATACTTAATGGGGCCAGGCAAACCCGCCCCATGAATTGCAGATACAAAAATTATAAAACTAAGACCCTCCTGCATTAAAAATTTGTTCGTCCATATGTTCTTGCGCTCTTTTTTTATCATACGCTTGTCTGGATGCCTCTATCTCTTCAAACTTACCCTCGGGCAATGACGCAAACAACTCCTTAATGGCCAACCCTAAAAGATCCCCGGCCATGCAACGAGCGTCATTTCCATACATAGCCGCCATGGCTTTAAGGTCATCAAACAACTCGGTTGAGATAGGCGCTTGCACAAGATGAATGCAGAAGCTCTTCATGTCACAGCTGGCTGCCCCACCTGGTTTTCCGTCAATAAGTTTGTTGGCATATTGGGCAATTTCACTACTCATACATCCTCCAACGATTAAGAAATAATATAATCAGTAAGCATTAATACATTCGAAACTTGCATACTGGCTGCAGCCTAAAATGATGAATCACCTATACATGCATATGTTATAGCCCTGCTATATATGAGTGTAAAGTCGAAGGAAGTGGTTATTCAATAAACCTATAAAGAGAGGAAAAAGAGGGAGGGTTTATTATTTTAAGATGGGAAATCAGGCGATTAATAACCAAGCATTTTAGTCAAGATATAAAAAAGAAAATAGATTATGTTAATCAATTCAGGGTTTAAGTGGCTTGCATTACCTATGTCGCTCTCCCCCTTTTTTACAATCTTTAGGCAAACAGCCAAACTGTTTTTTAAAGGCCTGGGCAAAATGCCCAAGGTGGCTGTAGCCCACCTGAAACCCCGCATCCATTGCGCTGAAGTCTTCTTTAAGCATTAAGCGTCGCGCTTCCTGCATGCGTTGCTGCTGATAATATTTATTGGGTGTGGTGCCATACACCTGCTGAAAAAGTTGCCGCAGTTTATCCCGCCCTAACCCTACCTGGGAGCCAATCTCGGCCAGTGACAACGGTTTTTGAAAATCTTGTAGTAACAAGGTTCGAGCTTTATGAATACGCTGACTGTCCCGTGAACGTAAGAAAGACCCCGATGCCACGGGTGCCCGTTCTCCCAATTGCGAAAATACATGATTACAAATTCCCAGGGTGGCCTGTAGCCTAAACCAAGAGTCGTCGGTTTCTACGTCATCGCGTAACAGTTGCTGAAAATATTCAGCACAGACACCCTGCAAATCAAAACCATGAAAACGCGGCCGGTTATCGTTAATAAACTCACTGACGTGACTAGGGGGGTTTTGTAATAAATGCAGCCAAGCGTCGGGTTTTAAACGAATCGTGAGTACTTGAATTTTACCTGGCCCTTCAAGCCCCACATCCAGCGATAAATGATGATTGTAAAGATAGATCATACCGTTGCGATTCTCTTGCACGGGTTTTAATGGCTGCCCAGTAGTGGCCACCAAGTTGGTGGAGTCGGATAACAATATGGACCAAACCGGATAATTAGGCTCTGCTATGCGCTCAAACACTATGGTCTCCAATATGGTGGCTTTCCACCTTAGTAGCTCTAAACCACTGGCCAACTGCCAGCCCTGCAATTGACTTTGGCTACTAGCTTCATCCTTTTGCGCCGGCTCAGGCTTCGCTTCTTCCGACATACTTTCAAGGTGGTCTACCAACTGTTTTATGTTGGTATGGGCTAAGGGTGAAACCTGATTTTTTTCCTCCTTAATAGGCGCTTGCATAGGCTTTTTCATGGCTGGGCCTCGTGTTATACAAATATTTGCAGGGCCTGCCCCTACCATCACCGCCTATTCTAGCCCTTTTACTAATAACTTCAGTCATTATTGGATATTTTTACCGTCATTATGGCTAATAGTAGCGCTATTGCCCTGTTTATACTGGTTACTGCATTTCCAAGAGAGTAACAGTAATGATAAAGAAAATGTCCCTTTTGCTAGCACCACTAGTGCTCAGCGTGACCAGCCTAACGGGCTGCGACAAGCCCACCCTAGATCCAGAGTTAACGGTAGAACCTAGCCTTCCAGAGGCGTTTGTAGAGCATCGTAAACACTTTGAACCCAAGGTGTATCAAATTGGCGGGCACAAGCTGTGGTCTATCAACAACCCAGACGACTGGGCGGCCAACAGTGTTGTATTAGAAGGCGACAACGGCATGATCGTTTACGATACCGGCCTCACTCACCAGCAAGGTGAAGAAATTCTGGCCGAGATTCGTAAGTTCAGCGATAAACCCGTTACCCATATTTTTTACTCGCACCACCACCCAGACCATTTTGGTGGCACCACGGGGTTAGTATCGGAAGAAGATGTTAAAGCGGGCAAGGTAAAAATTTATGCCTGGGATAACTTTGTCGAAGAAATGAAAAGTGAATTTAGCGCCACTGCGCCAGCACAAGCGGTTCGCGTGGTGTATTACGGCGGTATGAATTTACCCGAAGAAGACAAACACTATCATGGCTGCTGCGGTAAAAAATATTTTGACGGGCATGCGGGTTACATTCCCCCTACCGATACATTCTCACAAAATACCAAGATCACCCTTGAAGGCATCGACATAGAAGTCTTTTACACAGGCGGTGAAGCCAAAACCGAATTTGGTTTGTACTTCCCTAAATACAAAGCCGCCACAGTGGGCGATGAAATTTTTCACTCTGTGCCTAACATTTACACCATTCGTGGTGCAAAATTCCGTGAACCTGAAGGTTACATCCGCGCAGTAGATACCGTGTTAAGTTACGACGTAGAGCATCTTTTAGGTTCACACCTTGTGCCCATGAGTGGCAAAGCTGAAATTAAAAAAACCATCACCAAGTACCGTGACCTAGTGCAATGGATTAACGACCAATCTATTCGTTACATTAATAAAGGCTATGGCATTGAAGAATTAAAAGCGCAATTTAGCGAAGTACCTGAATACCTTGAAAACGGTTCGTTCTCTACTGAAATGTACGGCAGCTTCCGTCATATCGCACCACAAATGTTTGCTGGCCTAATGGGGTATTTCAGTGGTGATGCCATCGAGTACCGCCCTACTAAACCGGTTGAATATGCTGAACGTTTGATTAAGCTAATGGGTGGCCACGATAAAGTCTACGCTTCCGCCCGTGAAGCTTATAACGAAGAAGATTTTCAATTTTCTGCCGAACTGCTTACCTATTTAATTCGAGTTGATCACGACGACATGCAAGCCCGCCAACTTAAAGCAGCCGCCTTCAAAAAAATGGGTTACGCCGAAGCCAATACCACTTGGCGCTCTTGGTACCTAACCAGTGCCCTTGAATTAGAAGGTAAAATTAACCCTGAAGAAATCGGCTTAAAATTACAGGAGAAATACGGCGCTAAAAGAATGGATACCATGTCGGCATTGGAAATTCTTGACGTACTACGTTATCGCGTAAAAGCCGAAGACGTGGGCGAAGACAAACTGATCGTCACTTATCACCTTACCGATACAGACGAAAAAGTGACCACAGAGCTGCGTAACGGTGTGTTATTGGTAACGCAAGGATTAAATAAAAATGCCGATGCCAGTTTAACCATGACCCGTGATACTTTCATTCGTATTGCTAAAAAAGAAATTGATATGCCACAGGCCATGTTAGATGGCTTGGCCGATTACGAAGGCAGCCTTTTATCATTAAGAGCGTTTGGTAAAGCCTTTGATGAAAGTGCCTTTATGAAACGACTAGCGGTACGTTAATACTTAACGTAAATAAACTGGCAAGCCAATATACCCGGCTTGCCAGTTTACTTTAAGTTAATACCCTTTTCTGTTTTTCACTTTTTGGGTCATGGTGGTACTGTTATTTTTAAGCCCTGCCCACTTATGCACAATGGCCTCCTGAAAGGCTGGGGAACTCACGGTGGCATAAAATTCACTTTCACTGGGGTAACGTACAATGGCAAGCCCGTTCCAGTTAGGCACGGAATCATCTACAAACAGCGGAACCACATCACCGGTTAATATAAACTGGGTATTAATTTCATTTAGCATGGGTGTAATTAAACTTAAATACAGTTGAGTAGCTTCTTCCCCTGTCATATCGGTAGGGCCATCGCCGTAGTCGGCAAAATCCAGATACTCGTTTAAATTCACCATATAAAATTCATTTTTGTCGGGATCGTCTTGGCGCTCATCAAATGGATTGTCGGTGTCGGCATCATCAACAATATACGATTGCAACTCTATAATATTTCTTGCCCTATGTGCACGGGCCTGACCATAATCACCATTATTGGCCAAAGCAAGTAACTGATGCCGCTGGGGTAAATACAGCACTTCTATTACATCCCACTCATCTCCAGTGGTGCTATCAAAGGTCATTTGTGCATTAAAGATACTATGAAAGCGTCCGCCAAACTTTTTTAATAGCCGTTTCATTTTAGATCGGTGTTTTTTCTCATTCGCCTCAGTATCCGCATCTGATAACTTAATAAAGTTAACCAAATGCATGGCACTGTTGCTGTCTTTATTAAGCCATTTTGAAAGTTCGCCTTTGTTCACCAATTTATTTTGTATTTCCAGTTTCGAAAGTGCCGAGTCGTGAGCGGAGTTTGCCTCGCCATAACCTGCAGTCGAAAAAACACAGGCCAATGACAATACAGCCAAGGGTTTAACTGTTGTGTTGACTATTTTTTTTATTGTTCTATGAGAATTGGCATAGCTAGCTTTAAATTGTGAAGGGAAGTAATCCATAATCAGTCCTAATATCCTTTTAGATAAACATGAAGCCAAGCGCTTCAGATATTTACACTAGTTGCCCTTTTAAAAAACATTAGCTTGCAGTTCATCAGTGGTGCCTATCGCCCCCTGAAATGCACATACGGCAATAAGTGTTAACCATTATTAGGACAATAGACTTAGGATTGGTGGGAAATGAAGTGCCCTAGAAGGTGGGCAACTTGAATTAATTAAACTACTGCCCTGGCCAGCGCTCACGAACCAACTTGGCTTTAGCCCGTGACACCGGAAGCTCCTGTTCATAATCTATTAAGCCAATAAAAACCCGCCGGTTTTTTGTATAATAATTTTGCACCTGCTGACAGTTAACTACGTAGGACCTGTGTATTTGAATAAACTGGTCTTGGGGCAACTGCTGTTGTATATGCCCAAGTGCTGCATCACTTAACAGAGTATCTAGCTTATGCTGTTTCTCACCCTGCTTGGTTAGGTGTATTCGGCAATAACCAGATAAGGCTTCCAGATAACCAATATCCTCTGAATTTATAACCACAGTAGCACTGCCTCTTCTAATGGATATTTGGCATTGGCTTTGATGAATATCCTGTTCCAGCTGAGTTAATAGCTGAGGCGAGAACTGCTGTTGCAACATGCTAATTTTATTAAGGGATTTCATTAACCGCGCCATGGCCACAGGTTTTAACAAATAATCCAGAGCGTGGGTTTCAAAAGCACTAATGGCATGCTCATCGTAGGCGGTGATAAAAATTAATTGATAAGATTGGTTTTGCGTAGCCGCGGCCACCTGTAGGCCATTTTTATATGGCATATTAATATCTAGAAAAACCAGATTGGGCTGATAATCAAAAATGATTTTTTCAGCTTCCAGGCCGTCTTTGGCTTCTAGTATCTTGGATACTTGTAATACATTTTGATCAATTAACTTGGCGATCATGGCCCGGATTTTTCTTCTGGCGGCAGGTTCGTCATCGGCAATGAGTATTTTATTAAAGTTCACTTATGACTCCCAGGCAATATGGGTAAAACAATCACCACCTCGGTACCCTTTCCTATTTGAGAGAGCACTTGCACACTGGCCAGGTTTTTATGGCGCCCGCCATAAAGTAATTCAAGCGTGTCTTGTACTAATGAAATACCCTGGCCTTGATTGTGTTTATCTGCTTTAAAGCCAACACCATTGTCTTTAATTGAGATATACAGTTTTTGTTTTTGACACTGAATATCAATCACTATTTTAGAGGATTTAAGTTTATCTTTAAAACCGTGAACAAAGCAGTTTTCCACAAAAGGCTGAAGCATGAGACTGGGCACAGCTACATTTAAACATTCGTTAGCCACCTGAATATGGTATTGCAAATTATCTTCAAAGCGCATGGCTTGCAAAGCCAGGTAATGACGAATTAATTCAAGTTCCTTTTCCAGTGACACACTGGTTTTTGATGAACCGCTTAATACCCGGCGTAACAAACCCGATAATTCATCTAAAATATACACAGCCTTTTCCGGATTACCTTCTATTTCACTTGAAAGCAAATTTAAGGTATTAAATAAAAAGTGAGGGTTTAGCTGCGCCTTAAGGGCTGAATATTGAGCGGCTTTATAGTTTTTTTCTAATACTAACTGCCGTTGATTTTGCATTAAAATATGGCGAATGGCGGTAAATAGGGCTGCTTCCATCCAGGCCACCATGAAGGGCAATACTGGCAGGTTATTGTTAAGGGTATGATCCAGTTTTAATGCAAAGGCCAGTTTAAAAGCCAACAAGCCCCCTATGGTAACCGCAATACAATACTTCCCCAGAAAAAATGCACTGCTTTGTGAGCCTTTAATATCCAGCTTTTCCAAGGCACACACACACAGCCAACATATAAGGCCAGAGACAAACTGCACAAAGGCTATTTCCTTAGACTGCTGCCAGCTAAACAACTGCATGTTAGATAAAGCCACACTGAAAAACGCCCAATTAAAAAGCGGCGCATATAACAACAAAATAGCTGCCCGCGAGACCCAGGCCCCGGGCCTTAATTGAAACTTCATTACAGAGCCCTTATGACGGCTGCAACCAGAAAATTTTAAACAGAGGCACTTATATTTACACAGACCACTATAAGCATAGTTGCCAAGGGCAGCCTGTGCATAACCCGCATATAACCAGGTATTTCCCAAGTGCCAAATTATAACAAGGCCCATTTAGTAAGTAATTGCTTAATGATTGCCAACGGTGCCATTTGCCCCGTCAATGGTACAGGGGACAAACCAAATTCTCTCCTAAAAGGGTTAATATAATCAGGCTAAAACACCTGCAGACTAAGACGATTATCATAACTATTTTCAGCAGTCTTTATTGGCAAGCAAAATTCCATTCCAAATTTATATTTATAGGAGATACCATGGATACGTTAATTGTAATGAACCTGGCGGCCGCCTCCATCGCGTTGTTTCGGTTTTTGATGTACCTGTTTGCACTGGACATGAATACCCGCACCAAGTTTTCCCCTGAAAGCTGGCAAAACGAACACATTAGAGAAGTGGCTTTTGAATGGACCCGATCTTTAAGGTTGTTATTTACTTTTCGAATATTAATCACCCTGTTGGTGGTATATGCAGCCGACCCATTAACCAACTGGTTATTTCTGCTGGCCACGGCTTTATTTAATTTTTTATTTTTATTGAACATTTTTGGCATTACTGGAGGCCCGGGCATTGGCAAAGGGAAAGTGGTGCAGCCGCACAATATTACTATTCCAAAAGTGCTTACCTGGTTAGATTTTTTAGTGCCAATGGCTTGTGTGGTTTATTTGTTAGTGGTGGGGATTTAAGCGTTTGGACCTAGCTTTCAAGCAATAAATCTACTTATGTTTTATTAGTTTATTGCTAGGTGGCTTTCCTTTTTGGGGGGAGATATATTTTCCCACTATCCGTGGCGGTTGTTCATACGCCTAAGTGGTTTTCGCTATGCTTTTATAAAGAGTAAATATAAGTTACTTCTTAAGGTAATAAATTAGTTAAAAATCAAATTTTAAAACCGATGATTCACTAATTCCCCCTTCTGGTTTAAGCCGTTTCCAGTTGAGCATCCATTACCGGCTTCCAGATCATTAGCTGGGTTACTTAATCAAGTTTGACACATACCTTGCCAAGCCTTATGTTTTTCTTTATCGCTAAGATCATCCGCTATCGTGTTAGCAATCGCGTTTTAATCTGGATTAATACTCATGGTGATTTTCCTATTCTTGTTTTAAATAGGCTTATTTTAATTTTTTCCTTCTACCCAAATCTCTTGCTCTGGGTGATGGATACGTATAATTTCCAAAGCGGTGTCTATTCCTGCTTGAGTGTCTGTAGCGGCTTCATCATCAAGCACACTTAACTCTACACCGGCTTTATAAAGTTCATTGGTTTCTTGCAATGTTAATACATCCGGAGCACACCAAACTGGGTGTTTTAAGGTAAGGATCGTGTCTTGCATTTTTTTGAATGCAGATTTATTGGTGATGAATATAACCATGGGAAGTCACTCTGTTTAAATAAATCATTAAAATTAAGCAAATGAGTGCTAGGCAGTCATTAAAATAGGCATTTTACTTAGATTCAAAGGGAAAGAGAAACGCTTAGTTTCTGGTGTGTTTGAGCCAATAGACTGGGTTTACGCTTAAAGCTGGGAGTGAAGGTTTCAATAGATGTATCCCTTGCGGAAAGATAGTTACCTTAGGGAAATATTATCCGTTGTTATTTTTCTTAATGATCACTTCTCTAGGTCTGGGCGGATGTTCACACTCACTACAAACCACATCCACCACCAGCTTTTTACCACAGTGTTTGTGTATTAATATTTCCCCCTGCTCAGATTTTTCTAGCCAATCTAAAACCCATTGGCGCATGGTCATCACCAAGGGATAAAGAGATTTACCCTTTTTAGTTAATAAGTATTCACTGCGGGGAGGATTTTCCTGGTAATTTTTACGGCTAAATATATTCACATCCACCAACAAGTTGAGGCGGTCACTTAAAATATTAGAGGCTATTTTTAATTGCTTTGAAAATGCGTCATAGCGGGTAATGCCAAAAAAAGCCGATATTAGCAAGAGTAATGTCCAGCGATCGCCGATCAGGTCGCTCACATGGCTCAATGGCAACTCATGCTGATCACTGATGGTGGCGCTGCGCACTCGGCGTTTATTAAAGCTTTGTATTTCATCAAGCTGCTGATCTAGGGTTTCACCTAATTCAGGCCATTGTACATCGCCTATTTCAAGTGGCACCTGGCAATTCTGACAAATAGTACTGGGATTAAGTACATGGCCACAACTGGCGTGTATTAGCTCTGGCGGTAGAATGCTCAAACTGATGTCGGTCCATTCTAATTCCCACTGCAAAGCCAATAACGAGGTGGGATATAGGCCCCAGCCTTTTTGTGTCAGCTTGTATTCAAAGCGATTGCCCGTCACCGAGATGTTACGTTTATACATAACATCTTCAGCCAGCAAAGATTCTAGCCTGCGGGTAAGGGTGGTGCGGCTGGCACCGGTAGACTTACGAAACTCTTCAAAGCGGGTACGCCCTAAGAAGGCGTCACGTAATATTAATAATACCCAGCGATCCCCAACCACATCAAGGCCGCGCGCCATGGCACTATTAATTATAAAGCTGCTATCTTTCATGGGCGCATAGTAACCAATAATTAGTTAAAATTATATGGAAAAGTGAAGCTCAGGTGAGAGATATTATAAATAAGAAAGTATACATGGCTTATTTTCAGGTGCTCAAAAAAAGAGCCCTAGGGGGTTAGTCTAAGGCTCGGTTTTGTCTTTTATGGCTTTTATCTATACACCAATTTAACGTTTTCCAGAGCGACGTAAGGCGGAGGCGGTAAAGTTTTTACGTTTTACTTGTTTGCCAAACTTAAACGGCTCGCTTTCTTCGTTATTAAGTTCCACCAGATAACGGCCCGATTGCAGATCATAGTTCGTGGTGGATACGTACCATGGGGTATTGGCGTTTACAAACTGCAGGGCATGCCCTTCCGATACACGCCATAACACCTCACGATTATCATAATGGTCGGCTATGGCAATCTGCCAACTGTCTTCATCCACATAAAAAGTACGCTTGCCATAAACGTGGCGCTCGCCAGCTTTTAACGTCGCCTCCACCTTCCATACTCGGTGCAACTCATAACGGCTGTAGTCCTGGTTAATGTGCCCCGCTTGCACAATATCTTTGTACTTCACTTGTGGGTCGGCCAACTTATAAGAGTTATAAGGAATGTATATTTCGGTTTTACCCACTAACTTCCAATCGTATTTATTAGGCGCGCCGTTATACATATCCACTTGATCTGAGGTACGTAAACCGTCTGACGCTTGCCCAGGTGCATCGTATGCAATTTGTGGGGCACGGCGAACACGACGCTGGCCGGCATTATAAGCCCACGCCATGCGCGGTTGATTTACCTGGTCAATGGTTTCATGAACCAGTAATACATTACCGGTTAAACGCGCCGGCGATTTTACTGCCTGGGTATAATAAAAAAGAATGTTGTCATCTTCTTCTCTATCAAAACCGCCGTCTAAATATTGAGGGGCGGTAAGCTGTGCCCGTACTTTAACCGGCATAAAGCCGCCATTACGTTGCACCGGCAAGGTGGCTAGGTTGCGCTCAATAGACCCTCCACGGTAGCGGCTCACATGATTCCAAATAACTTCCAAACCACTTTTAGGAATGGCAAAAGGCACGGTTTCATCAAAATTAACCATGCCATTACCACCATCTACCAGCTCGGCACTGGTGGCATTTTTTTTTGCTTTTTCGTAAATACTTTTTGGAAACGCTGCGGTCCTATGGGTGGGATACACCGGCATCTTGTAGCTTTCTGGATACTTTTCAAACAAGGCAATTTGGCCGTCGCTTAATTGTCCTCGGTATTTATCCAAATTTTGTTTGGTAATGGTAAACAGCGGCTTTTCATTAGCAAACACATTAATAATGGGATCGGCATTTACATTCTGGCTTAAGCCACCACTATAGCTTGGAATGCTGCCACTTTTATTGGCGGCTTGCTCGGCGCCTATACTGGTTAATTCATTGCCAAGTTTATTGGCCTCGATAGCGCTTACCTTGGCAAGTGCGGGCACACTTGCCATAGTTAGCAGTAACGCGCAGCTGGTGAAATTTTTTATATTCATAATTAAAACCTTTTAATAGGCAGTCTGGCTGCCCGTATTATTTTTTATGACGCGTCGTTAAAACTGCATACCTACACTAATAGAGGCGAAATCATGGTCACTTATGACACTGTAATCACCGCCCATATATTGGGTATAAGCAATATTGGCGTTATAGGTTTCAAGGTAAGTGGCTTGCAAACTAAGACCCAAAGATTTTTGCCCTTCGTTAAAGTTACCACCGGGTTGAGGCGCATAACCTTTTACATCGTGACTCCAAGCAAGGGTAGGTTTTAAATTTACACCCAAAAAGGCGTCTGAATAGTTGGCCACCAAACGACCACGATAACCCCACGAACTTTCAGTGACAAAGCCATCATCTTCAGTACCTTCAGCAAGTGGCACCCCAAAAATGTCTGAACGGCCAAATCTTAAGTCGCTGGGACCATCTGCAAAATCATGAATAAAGGTATAACCCACTTCACCAATTAGAGTTACGCGACTGGCTCCGGCTACCTGATTAAAAAACTGAATGGCGGTCAATTGCAACTGAGATACATCAAAACTGCGATAACCCAGAGTAGCGTCCCCCGGTGCTGTGCTTTCATAGGCTTCTTGCAATTCTGTGGCGACAGATTCTCCTGTTAGCAAAGTACTGATAATTGACGGGCCATTAATTTGAATGGGTAAATCCAGGGTATGACTGAGTTCACCGGACAAAGCCATAGAGCCCACATTGGTGGCAAAGCTTAAGCCGGTAATTTGAATGTCTTCAGGGTAGGTGACAAAATAAAAGGTATCGGCAGCACGTCCCGTGGCCACCGCAAGATTTCCATAACCTTCAGCACCTGCTTGAAGTGCAATTGAACCTGCGTCACCTGCGTCAATACCCGCTTGTAAAGCCGCTGGCGTTTCACCCATAGTTGTAGCCATACCCGCCTGAGCATATATCTGGTTGGCGCCCGCCACGTAATTAGCACCGTCATCCAATGCCGTTAAATGATGTTTTACACCATTCACAATAGG
>ERZ1027231.390-NODE-390-length-12678-cov-34.908659_pt1 | contig 12678 bp, 7 predicted proteins | sample MGYA00520866_ERZ1027231 | MGnify/ENA primary metagenome ERZ1027231 (study PRJEB33311, sample SAMEA4378411) | marine metagenome | biome: Marine biome; feature: Fjord; material: Water | collected 2014-07-20T08:00:00Z/2014-07-... | depth 75 m ...
TTCACGTGACCCATGTGCTCAACACCACCAACAACGAATACATCGCCGTTACCAGTTGCAATAGCTTGTGCCGCAGTGTGGATTGCAGACATAGCTGAACCACATAGACGGTTAACAGTTTGTGCAGCCGCTTCTTTTGGAATAGTCGTCAATAAAGAAATCTGACGAGCAACGTTAAAACCTTGCTCCAAAGTTTGGTTTACACAGCCCCAGATTACATCTTCAACTTCAGATGCTTTTGCGCCAGGGTTACGCTCAAAAAGAGCGTTAATTAGATTTGCAGAAATGTCTTCAGCACGTACGTTACGGAATACGCCGTTCTTAGAACGACCCATTGGTGAACGTACTGCGTCAATTACAACTACATCATTATCTTCGTAGCTCATTTGTATTCTCCTAGTCTCGTTCGTCAATTAACCGAAGTAGCTTTCGCCATTCGCAGCCATTTCACGCATCTTATCAGTTACGTGGTACAGAGGACTGATGTCCTTGTACTTGTCAGCCAGTTCAACGAAGTTAGCAAGACCAACTGTATCGATGTAACGTAAAGCACCACCACGGAATGGAGGGAAGCCAACGCCAAATACCAAAGCCATATCCGCTTCAGCAGCTGTATCTACGATGCCTTCTTCAAGACAACGAACAACTTCGTTACACATTGGGATCATGCAGCGAGCAATGATTTCTTCAGCATCGAATTCTTTTGCTTCGCCCAATACAGGTGCAAGCAATTCAAGAATAGACTCATCGAAAACTTTCTTCGGCTTGCCTTTCTTATCTTCAACGTAGGTATAGAAACCCTTGTTATTTTTCTGACCGTAGAATTCGTTTTCATAAAGCACATCCATAGCAGACTTAAAGTCAGCCTTCATGCGCTCAGGGAAACCTTCAGCCATAACATCGTTGGCGTGCTTGCCGGTATCAATACCAACAACATCCATCAAGTAAGCAGGACCCATTGGGAAGCCGAACTTCTCCATTACTTTATCGATTTGACGGAAATCAGCACCGTCTTTCATCAATGAAGCGAAACCGCCGAAGTAAGGGAACAATACACGGTTAACCAAGAAACCTGGGCAATCGTTAACAACTACTGGGGTTTTACCCATTTTCTTAGCATAAGCTACAGTCGTTGCTACTGCTTCTTCAGACGTCTTCTCACCACGGATGATCTCTACAAGAGGCATCATGTGTACTGGGTTAAAGAAGTGCATACCCAAGAAGTTTTCAGGACGCTTAACACTCTTCGCCAAAAGATCGATAGAGATAGTAGAAGTATTCGACGCAACGATAGTATTTTCGTTAACGTGACCTTCAACTTCAGCTAAAACGATACCTTTAACTTTAGGGTTTTCAACAACCGCTTCAACAACAACATCAACGTCACCGAACTCTGCATAAGACAAAGTTGGACGGATGCGGTTAAGGGCTTCACCCATTGCAAGAGGCTTCATTTTCTTACGCTCAACGCGCTTAGAAAGAAGCTTGTTTGCTTCGCTCAAACCTAACTCGATACCCGCTTCTGCGATATCTTTCATTAGGATTGGCGTGCCTTTAAGTGCAGAAATATAAGCGATACCACCGCCCATAATACCCGCACCCAATACTGCAGCCTTGTTAGTCGGCTTAGCAATGGCATCATATTCTTTGGCTTTTTTCTTCAACAACTGATCGTTATTGAACAAACCGATAAGTGCAGAAGACTCAGTCGTCTTAGCTAGCTTAGCGAAACCTTTTGCTTCAACAGCTTGTGCTTTCTCACGAGTAAGGTTGTGATGCTTTTGCATAACCTTAATCGCTTCGATTGGCGCAGGGTATTGACCCTTAGTCTGACCTTTAACGAAACCTTTAGCAGTTTCGAAAACCATCATACTTTCCATCGTATTCAAAAGACCTTTACCAGTCTTAACAGCACGACGTGCTTCGAAGTCCAACTCGCCAGCAATTGCAGATTGCAACATAGCGATAGACTGTTCGCGAACAGCTTCAGGAGCAACAACAGCGTCAACAGCACCCATTTTCAGAGCTTTATCAGCACGGTTCTCAGCGCCCATGCAGATCCATTCGATCGCATTATCAGCACCAATTACACGAGACAGACGAACTGTACCGCCGAAACCAGGCATAAGACCTAGCTTAACTTCTGGTAAGCCTACTTTTGCTTTCGAAGACATCACGCGGAAGTCAGTAGAAAGACACATTTCAAAACCACCGCCTAACGCGATGCCATTGATTGCAGTCAAAGTAGGAACAGACAAGTCTTCAATTGCATTGAAGATCTGGTTGCCTTCAACAATCCAGTCAACGATTTCTTCTTCAGGAAGCTTGAACGCTTCACCGAATTCAGTGATATCAGCACCAACGATAAAGCAATCTTTACCAGAGGTTACTAAAACACCTTTAACGTCGCTGTTGCCTTTAATAGCATCAGTTGCCGCTTTTAAATTTTCAAGAGTCACACGGTTAAACTTGTTAACAGACTCTCCATCTAGATTGAAGTTTAGTTCGGCAATGCCGTCTTCAATCATCTTCACCGTGATGGCTGTACCGTCGTAAATCATCAAATGATCTCCACGTAGGGTTAGCTAAAATAACTGCAGAAGCGAAATACAAAAGCAGCTTCTTGCACTGAGATAACGATCGTTTGCTCAAAAAACAGGCAATTCATACGACCGTTTGAATCTGTTGCACACAATCCGCGAAAGGCCCCAAAAAGTCAAGAGTTTGAGATCAATGCCTTGAGAAGAATAGCTACATTTGTGTCACTTAAAGGGACTATTTAAGATAAATCGACGCTTTAGCGTATAGTCACGATGTTTATTGACAATAAACCGCAATTATTACGAATATATCCGCACAATCATGGTGTTTTCCTGTACGACAGTCTTAAAAATGAATTTTTTTGTTACCTTTTGTAATAATCTCTTTGGATTAGTCAGACTTTTCCTTAGTATGAGGAAAGCGTAAAAATACGCCAATAACAAAAATAATTAAAAACCTAAAAGCGTGGCCCTATGAAAAGCTTATTAAACTTTAGAAGTATACTAGTACTTTCTTTCGCCCTTTTATCGAGCCAAGCCTTTGCGACGCCGCAACAATTATTAAGCAATGTACATAAGATGAGACTGCTTTCTGCTGAATCATTGACCAACTTCTATATGTACTCAGGTTTAGATGCTGATACAAAATACGGAAAAAAGATTCTTAACAACCTAAATGAATTCGAAAAAGTATTAGAAAATACCCGTTTATTGCCTGCCGCAGACGGTATTAGTGACTCACTTACTCAAGTGGATGCTTCATGGGCAAAGTACGATAAGTTAATTCGCATTAACTACAAAGATATGGGGACCCAAGGGTTTTCTAACGTACGTCTCGTTGATGAAATGGGAAAAATAAATGCAGTGCTATTAAAAATTCTTTCACAAACTTACCAAGATGCAAAAATAAGCACAGGCATAACCCCTCCTGAAGTCGTAGAAACAGCCCGCACCCTTTCAATCACGATGGAAGAAATCACCTCGCAATACGCAGCGCGTGGCACATCGAATCTTGGCCAAGTATTTATCGGGTCTTACGAGCGCACTTTAGAGGAGATGGCGGTTGCTTTCCGCACTGATTTAGCAGATTTGAAGACACAAGCTAACCCAGATAATAGCAAACGAGTATTACGCGCGATTGATAGCAAGTGGAATTTCATGGAACGTTCGATTAAAAATTATAACGAAAATACAGTGCCATTTTTAGTCACTAGTTATAGCGAACGTATTATCGTTAATTTAGAAGAACTGGTTGTGATGCACGATTTTTAATCGGCATCACCTTTTGGTCTTTAGAAACAAAGCAGCAAGACTAAGCCTGCTGAGCGGATTCAATGCAGTCATTAATAAGCTCAGCGGTACTGCATTTGCTTTCGGTCGTAATAAGACTGGCGCGATTATCATAAACCTCAATAACCTGCACATCACTGCCAACCTTAGACAATAACTGAGATAGCTTTTCAAGATCAGGCATCTGATTAAAGTTATTCCAACTCCAGCCTTCCGCTAAACCTTCTTGCTCCCAACCCGCTTGACGTACGATGCACCAGCGTAAATTTTGGCTTTTAATAGCAGGATTAAAGCGCTCATAACGAGTTGCGACAACATCATCACGCACCCCCATTTTCTTACTGTCGACTTTAAATTTTTCCAGTTTTACCTGTAATCCCAGTTTAATAGCGTCCAAGCGCAGTTCAGCAAGACGCAGCTGACGCGGGCTTGGTTTAAGCATATAAATAGAGCCAAATACTGCTAGTACGATAAAGACGACAATAATAAGCGGGCTCATCCTGCCATTTCCTCTAGCTCTAACCAACGCCCTTCTAAGATTTCTAACTGCTCTTCTAGGGTTTGCAGTTCAGCCAACTTAGCCGTGACATAATCATTATCTTTTTGATAGAAGTCGCCACTGCCCGTCTCGATGCCTAATTCAGCCTGCTTAGCTTCTAAAGCTTCGATCTTTTTAGGCAGTTCATCCAGCTCACACTGTAATTTATAGCTGAGCTTTTTAGCGGGGGCTTTCACCTTTGCAACCGCAGGAGCTGCTTTTGTAGTTTTTGATTGTGATGGTGCTTTTGCTTTTTTCGAGCCCGATTTCACCGCGGCATCTAGCTGAGCTTTGGTTTCTTTCTCACGAATTTCCCAATCTGAATAACCACCAACCTGTTCGTCGATATTACCCTTACCATCAAATACCCAAAGCTGGGTCACTACGTTATCTAAGAAAGCACGATCGTGGCTTACCAATAATAGGGTCGCATCGTATTCCACCAGCTTTTCTTCTAATAGCTCGAGTGTTTCAACATCTAGATCGTTGGTCGGCTCATCCATAATCAACAGATTACAAGGTTTCAAGAATAGCTTGGCCAATAGAACACGGTTGCGCTCACCACCCGACAAAGACTTAACAGGGGTACGAGCACGAGCAGGTTCGAATAAGAAATCCTGCAGGTAACCAAGAATATGGCGAGAACGGCCATCAACTTCTACTTCATCTTTACCATCACCAACGTTCTCGGCGACTGATTTCTCTAAATCGAGCAAGCTACGAGTTTGGTCAAAGTAGGCAACATCCAGCTTAGTACCAACTTTAACGGTGCCCGCTTCTGGTTTGATTTGCTCTAATAGCAACTTCATCACGGTACTCTTACCAGCGCCATTAGGACCTACAAGACCAATACGATCGCCACGCATGACAACACTGGTAAAGTCGCGCACGATTTCTTTACGCTGATTCCCTGCCAGGTCAAAACCAAACGAGACGTTTTCAAGTTCAAATACATTCTTACCTGAACTATCAGCAGAATTCATAGAAAGCGATACATTACCTTGACGCTCACGACGGTCACTGCGCTGATTACGCATTTCTTTTAAGCGTTCAACACGGCCTTCGTTACGCGTACGACGGGCCTTAACACCTTGACGAATCCAAACTTCTTCTTCTGCTAGGCGCTTATCAAATAACGCATTTTGCACTTCTTCTGCCGCAAGACGATGCTCTTGGTGCTCAAGAAAGCCCTGATAGGTGCCTTTCCACGAATAAATACTGCCACGATCCAGCTCGATAATGCGTGTCGATAACGATTGTACGAATGCACGGTCGTGACTAATGAATAATAAGGTGCCTTTAAACTGCAGTAACTGCTCTTCCAGCCAACGGATTGTCGCAATATCCATGTGGTTAGTTGGCTCATCTAGAATCAATAGATCAGGCTCAGAAACCAGCGCTTGCGCTAACATAACGCGTCGCTGCCAACCACCCGACATAGAATCAAACGGTGCTTCACCAGGCAAATCTAAGCGATCGAGAATAGCATCGACTTTTTGCTGCCATAACCAACCGTCATTGCTTTCAATGACATGCTGCAGGCGCTCTAAACGCGCAAGATCAACATGCTCACCTTTTAGAATTTCTTCATGGTATTCAGAAATCGTCGTACCCAACTCACCCAAACCAGAAGCGACTACTTCATACACGGTTTGCGGATCAGTCACGGGCAACTCTTGCTGCAGCGCTGCAATTTTAACGGTATCGCTATGCTGCACTAGGCCTTCGTCGGGCTTAATCTGCTTATTAAGAATTTTTAATAAGGTCGATTTACCTTCACCATTACGCCCAAGCACACATACACGCTCGCCCGCATTAATATCAAGATCAACTTTATTCAGTAGAACATGATTACCAAATGCCAAGCAGGCGCCTTTCAACCGAACCAAAACCATAATTTTTTACTCAAAAGTGTCGATAGCTATAAATTGGCGCTAGTATACGCACTTTTACCGTTCAAGCCGACGCTAAGCACACACTTTGTTCTAAACCCTTGAAATTCTGAGCTTTATAGCATGACTTTGTATGAATAACGCAACAGTGTGTTTAGGCTGTATTGCGTAAAATACCTTGTGAGCCTTTCTAATAGCTGTAATTATTGTTTCACTCAGCAAAACTGATTTATCGATACCCTAGCGGAATAAATATAATGACAATCCACTTAAACAAGGGGCACCTGCTTGCCCTATCTCTAATTTTAATGCTTACCATCTGGTTAGGCATCGGCTTAAGCGCGGGTACTGAAGAGTATATTAACCCCCGCCCCCTCGTCATGGACGATGGCATGCAAAAGGTTCAAGTTGAGATCATGAAAGGTGACCTAGTAGAACGAGCTATTAGTATCTCGGGGAAAACAGCGGCAAATCGCAGCGTTGAGCTAAAATCCGAAATTCGCAGCAAGGTGAAAGCCGTACATAAACGAAAAGGTGAGCGGGTTAAAAAAGGCGATCTTATTGTTGAATTGGATGCCCGTGATTGGCCTGCCCGTGTAGAGCAGAGCAAAGCCAGCTTACGCCAATACCAAATTGAATATAAAAGTGCCCAGAAGCTACTTAAAAAAGGCCTGATTAACGAATCTCAAATTGCTCAAGCAGAAACAGCCCTAGCCAATGCCAAAGCTGAACTCACCAGTGCCAAAATTAACCTTGCTGCAAGCCGTATTACCGCCCCTTTTAATGGCATCGTTGACCAGCGCTATGTTGAGCTAGGTGATTACGTTAAAGAAAACGTAAAAATAGTTAAGGTCTTGGATTTCTCACCGTATTTAGTCATCGGTAATGCTGCAGAAAAAGACGCTTCTTTTATCAATATTGGCGACCCAGCAAGTGCGTTATTAATTACTGGGGACACAATTAAAGGGCGCATTAGTTTTATTGCAGCTGAATCTAATGAAAGTACGCGCACCTTCCCGATTGAGATGGAGGTTGAGAATCTAACCGGGTCAATGACCAGTGGTTTAACCGCTAAAATAATGGTTCCGCAACCTAAACAGTTTTCTCACTTGGTATCCCCTGCGTTATTAATTTTAAATGACCAAGGCGAGCTAGGATTAAAAGGTTTAACAGAAGACGACAAGGTAATTTTCCACGACATTCAAATTGTAAAAGCCGTTAGTAATGGCATTTGGATTACCGGCCTTGAAGAAGAAAGCAAAATCATCACCGTTGGCCAAGGCTTTGTCGAATATGGCGAAACAGTTTCCCCGGTGTACAAAACGGATTACAAAACTGAGCCGCAGTCAGAGCAAGAAATAGAACCCCAAGCGAGCCTTGCTGAGATGGGGCAAGAGTGATGAATAATTTTATCGAAGCCACTCTGCACCGCCACCGAACGGTATTAATGTTATTTGTGCTGATAATGATCATCGGCGCAGTCACTATGTACACCATCCCGAAAGAAAGTAACCCTGATATTACCGTACCCATTGTCTATGTATCGGTCGGTCATGAAGGTATTTCTCCTGAAGATGCCGACCGCCTAATTTATAAACCATTAGAAAGTGAATTAAAGTCTCTTGATGGTTTAAAAGAAATGATCAGCACCGCTTCTCAAGGCCACCTATCCGTCACGCTTGAGTTTTATGGTGATGCCAACATCGACCAAGCTTTAATCGATGTGCGCGAAAAAGTTGATGCGGCAAAAAAAGACCTACCCAGTGATAGTGACGAGCCGTTAGTAAAAGAAATTAACGTTGCACTCTTTCCTGTGATGATCGTTACCCTTTCTGGCAATGTTGATGAAAGCTTATTATATGCCAGCGCAGACCGCTTAAAAGATGCAATGGAATCTCTACCAGGGGTTCTCGGTGCTGATATTGTCGGTAAACGTGAAGAGCTTGCTGAGATTATTGTTGATCCCGCGCGCATGGATAACTACAACCTTTCTTTTTCTCAATTAGCGACTCTTGTTAGTAATAATAACCAGCTGGTTGCGGCTGGAGATCTTGATACAGGCGCAGGACGTTTTTCTGTAAAAGTTCCTGGTTTGGTTGAAGATGTAAATGACATATTAAATATGCCGATAAAAACAGAAGGCGATAACGTGGTTAAATTCCGCGATATTGCCGTTGGCCGCTTAACCTATAAAGACCGCAAAGATATCGCTCGTATTAATGGTAAGAGTGCTGTGGTTTTGGAAATCAAAAAACGCATTGGCTCCAATATTATTGAAACCCTAGATCAGGTTAAATACATTATTGAACAAGCCAAACCAATGCTGCCCGACGGTATTGAGATCAGCTATAGCCAGGATGAATCAAAGAACATTAAAAACATGCTCAATGACTTATTCAACAATGTATTAGTCGCGACTATTTTAGTGATGATTATCGTTCTGGGTAGCTTAGGCCTTCGCTCAGCAACCATGGTTGGCTTAGCAATACCAGGCTCCTTCCTCATTGGTATTTTATTATTGGACGCCATGGGTTATACCCTCAATATGGTGGTTTTATTCTCGCTTATATTAAGTGTCGGAATGTTAGTTGATGGAGCTATTGTCGTGACCGAATACGCTGATCGTCGCATGGCAGAAGGTGCTAATAAATTTTACGCCTATAGCGAAGCCGCTAAACGTATGTCTTGGCCGATTATTGCTTCAACAGCGACGACTCTCGCGGTATTTTTTCCTTTGCTATTTTGGCCAGGAACCACTGGCGACTTCATGATGTTTTTGCCGTTAACTCTGCTATTTACCCTATCTGCATCTTTGATTATGGCGCTCATCATTGTACCGACTATCGGTATTATTATCGGCAAAAGTGGCGATCATAACGAAGCTACCTTAGCAACAATGCACGCCGCCGAAGAAGGCCGTTTTGATGACATCCCTGGCTTTACTGGTCGCTATGTTCACTATCTTAAAATTGCCCTTAATCATCCTCGTAAAGTATTTATGGCAGCGTTAAGCATTCTATTTATAAGCTTTGGTATTTATAGCCAATTAGGCCACGGGGTTGAATTTTTCCCTGATGTTGATGCCGACATTGGTATGGTTGATATCCGCGCTCGCGGCAACTTGTCATTACAAGAAAGTGATCAACTAGTTGCCCAAGTTGAACGCAAAATTTTCGACATGGCCGAAGTAGAATCAATTTATACCTCTACCTTTGTTAAAGCACCGAATGATTCTGCCAATGATCTTGTTGGCCGTATTCAGATCGAGCTTATCAACTGGGAACATAGACGCCCTGCGGATGATATTTTAAAAGACATTGAAATAAGAACCAGTGATATCGCTGGAATTATTATTGAAACCCAGAAGAAAAAAGGTGGCCCTGCAGCGGGCGCCGACATTCAACTGCAAATCACCTCAAACAATCAGAATGATTTGGTTAAAGCCGTTGCTTTAGCGAAAGAAGTCTTCCAGCAGGATGACGAATTAAGAGATATTCGTGACGATCTACCATTAGACGGCATTAGCTGGGAATTGGATATCGACCGCGAAAGTGCCAGCCGTTATGGAGCAGATATTGCTACCGCTGGCTCGATGGTTCGCATGGTGACTTCAGGCTTAACCGTAGGAAGTTTTAGACCCGATTTTACTGATGACGAAGTTGATATTCGCCTACGCTACCCTTCTGAAAACAGAACCCTTGAACAATTCGATGGTATCAACCTTTCAACTTCTGCGGGCCTAGTGCCGATTTCAAATTTTATGGAAAGCTACGCCGTACCACAGGTCGGCAACCTGATTCGCATCGATGGCAAGCGTCGCCACAAACTATTAGCCAACGTCGGTGAAGGCGTAAATAAAATGGCTAAGATTGAACAACTAAGCGCACTGTTAAAAGAAGAAAACTGGGCCGATGGTGTCGAGATGAAATTCCGCGGTGATTTTGAACAAATGGGAGAAACTGGCGGATTTTTGGTTAAAGCCTTTTTCATCGCCATATTCTTAATGCTGACCATTTTAGTCACTCAGTTTAATAGCTTTTATCATGCGGGACTTATTTTAAGTGCCATCGTATTATCCATTGCAGGGGTTCTGATTGGTTTATTAATCTTAGGCGAACCGTTTGGCGTGGTGATGAGCGGCATGGGGGTTATCGCTCTAGCAGGGATTGTGGTGAACAATAATATTGTTTTGATTGATACTTTTAATCAGCTGATAAAAGAAGGCGTGCCTGCAATGGATGCCGCGTTACGCACCGGCGCACAACGTTTACGCCCTGTGTTATTAACAGCAATTACTACCGTACTGGGTTTAATACCGATGGTTTTTCAGTGGAATATTGATTTAATTCATAACCACATTACCAGCGGCGCACCGTCATCTCAGTGGTGGACTCAGCTGTCGACATCTATTGCCGGCGGCTTAACTTTTGCGACGGTATTAACCTTGGTTTTAACCCCTTGCTTATTAATTATTGGCGAGCAGAAGAAGGCTAAAAAATTAGCCAAACTCGAAGCCAAAGCAAAGGGAGCGGAGCAAGACCTAGATTCATCCCAGGTAAGTTCTAGCTAACCAGATAAGTTCTAGCTAACGACTGAACCCAGGGTTTATGGCGTATTAACAATACTCATAAACCTTGGTGCATATTTTCTGCATCTCTTATCGACTCATTTATTTCTGACTGTTTGATAATTGGCAATACAATTTTGAAACACGTCCCTCGCCCCTCTGCCGACTCAACTGTGATATTGCCTTTATGATGTTCGGTAATAATAAAATAGCTCACCGACAAACCAAGCCCAGTGCCCTCCTCTGTTGCCTTAGTGGTATAGAAGGGTTCGAATATATGCTGACACACCTCTGCGCTCATTCCTGGGCCGTTATCACGAATAAATAATACAGCTTGCTCACCAGCCTCGGTTTGCTGCAATTCAGTCTCCAGTTCGATACAAGGGGCAACCCTAGATTCAATCGTTGATATTATTGCTAATTCAGCAGACAAGGCCTGCCCTGCATTCCTCAATAGATTTAAAATGACTTGCTGAATCTCTGCACCTGAACATAAAACCTCAGGCAAATTAGGGGCGAGCTGCTGTATTAACTCAATACGCTCTTCTCCCATACCGATTGATTTATCAAACGTCGTTTTAGCCAACTCTAATGTATGCCCTACGAGTTCGTTTAAATTCAGCAAACTGTGCTGCTGACTATTCGTGCGAGAGAACTCCAACATATTAGTGACGATTTTCGCTGCTCTCTCCCCCGCATCTTGAATCATCGACAAGAATCGATCGATTCCACGCTGTTTAAAATACGCGTCAACTTTTTCCAGATCGATATCAAGAGATTGAGCTGCCTTTTGATTGGCCGCCAAATCACTTGATGTTCGCCGCTGTACATTTTGCACCCCCTGTAAGATTGCACTCAAAGGATTGTTAATTTCATGGGCCATTCCTGCCGCCAACTCACCTAAAGACAGCATTTTTTCATTTTGAATCATCAAACTTTCAAGCTTTACCCGCAGCGTTACATCATCAAGGCGAATAACAGCACCACCAAACTCATCCTGCATCACAGGATAAACCGTCACATTATTGTACTGGGCGCCTTGCCCTTCACCTTGGCAGACGTTCTTTAAACTTTGTGCCGTATTGGTTTCAATCGCTTGCTGAACCATAGATAGATTCGCGGGCAGGTCAGGAAAAATAGCAAATAAAGGTAAACCTAGAATATCCTCGGCATTAAAGCCTAAATTCTGTTCTGCGCTATGGTTCCATAGGGTCACGATGCCTGCTTCTGTGACACCAATCATGATGGATGGCATCGAATCGATAATGCCGTTGAGATAATCTTGGGTTTCTTGCAATAGTTCTTCTGTTATTTCATGGCGGGCAATTTCAAGCTGAAGATCGTCATTTACTTTCTCCAAATGACGCTGCCTTAAAAAAGCTAAGCGATAAGATAATAAGCTAAAAATAGAAACCAGCAGGCAGACTGCCGCTACGATTAAGATATAATGTGACTGTTGCATAATATACTCAGTATTTCGCCATCCATTGCCGTATACTCAATCTGCCCTAGAGACATGATTTGGTCTAGAGGTTTCTTTGTGCCAATCACGCAAGCTACTGAAAAAGATAAACTTTTTTTTAATTAATTGTTTGACATGCCCTAGGGAAAATGTAGAATGCAACTCGCTGAAACAAGAGCGGGTGATTAGCTCAGCTGGGAGAGCGCCACCCTTACAAGGTGGATGTCGGCGGTTCGATCCCGTCATCACCCACCAATCTTTTTGTGACGAATTGATTGGTTGGACTTGTTGAAGCAAAGGTAGAATTAAAGTGGACTGGTAGTTCAGTTGGTTAGAATACCGGCCTGTCACGCCGGGGGTCGCGAGTTCAAGTCTCGTCCAGTCCGCCA
>ERZ1027231.391-NODE-391-length-12661-cov-20.904887_pt1 | contig 12661 bp, 9 predicted proteins | sample MGYA00520866_ERZ1027231 | MGnify/ENA primary metagenome ERZ1027231 (study PRJEB33311, sample SAMEA4378411) | marine metagenome | biome: Marine biome; feature: Fjord; material: Water | collected 2014-07-20T08:00:00Z/2014-07-... | depth 75 m ...
AATTCAACCTGCCTAAAAATTATATTCAAGAAATGAAAACGGCATTACCTAATGCCGGCTTTCATATGGGGCTAGTGAAAAAAAGTGGTAACTGGTTTTTACGCCACCCGCTGAATCCAGTACCTATGATGAAATGGTAAGTTGCTCTATTAACCTTGCCACCAGATATAACGAATTAATCTATATTAACGACTTTACGGAAAATTGAAATTGCATTCTGTTGCGCTAGACTAGTATTCAATAGCTAGGGAGTCGTAATATGCACAATTTTTTTGGCATGTTTCTTTTTATTTTTATAACCTATTTTTCTTCTGCCGTTACTGCTGCTGAAACGTTTACCGTTTATTGCAATGAAAAAAACATACCAGTGTGTTACAGGGATGGGGCAGGAAAATTTGTGGGTATTGATGTTGATATTGTACGAGAGTTAAGTAATCGGCTTGGGTTTTCGTTAGAGATTAAATTGGTTCCCTGGAAGCGAGTTCTTGCGGGAATTAAGGACGGTCAAGCTGATGCAGGGATGCCGCTTTTTGTAACGGCTGATAGGCAGAAATACTCCTTGTATCCGCAAGTACCAATTCATGAGGCTGTAATGGCTGCATATACAAAAGTGGGTAGCGGAATAACCTATAGTGATTTAAAGGATCTTTCTGGGAAATCTATTGGTATACGCAGAGGATATAGCATATCTCCAGAATTTGACCGACTCGCTAAAGAAGGAAAGATAAAAGTAACCGAAGTAACCAATATCAAGAATTTAATAAAGATGGTTCAAGCGAACCGGTTTGATATTATAGTCGATAAACAGTCGACGGTTGGATATCACCTGAAACAAAGCGGCATAAAATTACAAAATATTGGAGAGGTTAGCCAGGTTCGAGGTGCTTACTTGGTTGTTTCTAAAGCTACCAATTTTAAAGACCCAAAGAGCTTACTTAGTGAGATTGATAAGGTTTTAATTGAAATGAAACAGGAAGGAGTGATTGAAGAAATCACTAAGCGCTATACGGATTAGCTTCATTCTAAATTAATATCCTTATTAAAAAACCCATTAACCTCCTCTTTTAAATACTCGTCTGCGTATAAATCACCTTACTACTCAGTGTTTAAATAGCCATTTATGGCAATTTAGACACCCTGTAATGTCTGGCCTAAATCAATTTCTATAAGTATTGCGGCCTTCATAATAAGAATTTCATCCTCCCCTTTGCTACTTTAATCCTAGCCAATAAAGATCATTTTAAAGTTCGTCCCTATAAAAATATGCTGATGGCTTGATACAAATAACTCTGAAAATCAGTCACCAATCTAATGCTGAATGGGGCTGATATGGCGGCAAACAAGCCGCATGTTAAAGACTCAATAAGAGGTGCGGTGGTTTTGAATAATTTAACTGAAAAGCCAACAACGGTTTATGAATTACTATTACAGTCGGCAAATCGTTTTGCTGATAAAACAGCGCTGACTTATTTAAAAGATATTTCATCAGGGTTTATTGATGAAAAAATCAGTTACTCAGAATTAATTAAAAATATAAACCGCATGGTGCGGCTGATCCATGATCATGCCGACAACAGCGCTAATAAGCGCCCTGTGGTGTCTTTTTTACTGCCGAATATTCCACAGGCCCATTACATTCTTTGGGGAGCAGGGACAGCGGGTATTGCCAATCCGTTAAATCCCTTGTTAAGCGAAAATGCACTGCTGGCCCTTACCGAAAAAGCCCAAACCGATATCATCATTGCGCTGGGGCCCAATCCGGTTAGCGATATCTGGCAGAAGGCTCAGTCGGTTGCGCAACAGATGTCTAATAAACCAAAACTAATTCCGGTGGTGTTTAGCAATGAGGAAACAGGTGAAAGTTTTGATTCACTTTTAGCCGGTTACAGTGATGCTCCCTTGCCAAAAGAGTGGTTGCCATCAGCTGATGACATCACAGCTTATTTTCATACTGGCGGCACCACGGGCACACCCAAGCTGGCCATGCATACTCACTCCAACCATCTTTGTACCGCCCATGCTTTTCTGCGCACTATGCAAACTGAAGTGGGTGATGTGGGTTTGAATGGCTTGCCTTTATTTCACGTGGCCGGTGCCTTGATCGTGGGGCTAGGGGCCTTGGCAGCTGGAATGAACTCGGTATTGCCTACCATGGCTGGCTTTCGCAGCCCTGAGGTAATTTCCCAATACTGGAATCTGGTGGAACATTATCGAGTCACCATGGGCGGTGGTATTCCTACCTCGGTGGCGGCCATTGCTGAAGTGCCAGTAGCCGGGGCCGATATCAGTTCAATGCGTTACATGATCACAGGGGGGGCTCCCTTACCCTTGAGTGTGCCTGAAAAAATTAAAGCGCTTAGCGGTCGTGGTCTTTATCAGGTGTATGGCATGACCGAGACAGCAGGGGTTACCGTCATGCCAAATTTAAATAACGATCCGGTGCCAGGCAGTGCCGGGCATATTAGCGGTGAGATTGAAGTGCGCATTGATAGTAATCCAAACACAACTGAAACCGTGGGGGAGATTTGTGTACGTGGCCCCATGGTTTTTCCAGGCTACCTAGGCGTTGAAGAATCGCCTCTTGATGATGGCTGGTTGCGAACAGGTGATCTCGGTTATATCGATATTAACAACAATCTGTTCATCACAGGTCGCGCCAAAGACCTGATTATTCGTAGTGGTCACAATATTGATCCTGCCATCATAGAGACTTGTTTGGAAAGCCACCCAGCTGTTTATATGGCAGCAGCCGTGGGCAAGCCCGATAGTTATGCCGGTGAGTTGCCGGTGGCCTATGTTCAACTTCATCCCGATCAGAGTGTCAGCGGCAGTGAATTACGTGACTATGCCTTGGCTCATATTGATGAGCGTCCTGCTTGTCCCAAATCGATATTCATTATTGAAGCCTTGCCACTAACTGCCGTGGGCAAAATTCACAAACCCACCTTGCGTGCCCAAACCGCAGAGTTGGCGGTGGTGGAAGCGCTTGTCATGTTTGATGTAACAGCCCAGGCACAGGTTTTAGCCAGCGGTGGCATTCAAGTGAGGGTGGTTGCAAACGATGCGGATTCCAATTTGGCGTTTGCCTGTAGCGAGCTTGAGGGGCGATTAAATTTAGAGATAAAAATAGTAGAAGGAGCTTTAGCATGATCGATTTTTATTTTGATTTTATTTCCCCCTATGGTTATTTGGCGGCCATGCAGGTGGAGGATCTGGCTAAAAAATACGATCGAAAAGTGGAATGGCATCCCATGCTATTGGGTGTTTCGGTAATGAACGTAATGGGTTTAAAACCATTAATGGAGACGCCGCTAAAAGGGCCTTATGTGGCTGCGGACTTACCCCGACTGGCCTCACTTTACAATGTGCCATTGTCTTTCCCCAAACATGGTATCCCCAAGCCACTGCCACCCGCTCGTGCCTTTTGCTGGGTTAAGGAGCAGGCACCGGAGCGTGCTGGTGAGTTTGCCATGGCCGTTTACAAAGCCCAGTGGCAAGAGGGAAAAAACATTTCAGAACCAGAAGTGCTAGCAAACTTGGTGCAAACGGTTGGCTTAAATGGCGAGCGCTTACTGGAAGCACTTGAAAGTGAAACCTTGAGCCTGTCATTACGAGAAAAAGTAGACGCTTCTATTAAACGTGGTGTGTTTGGTTCACCTACTTTTGCTGTGGATGACCACATGATCTGGGGCTGTGATCGCTTGTGGATGCTGGAACATTGGCTGGCCAACAAGAGTTGGAGTTCGTTGGCAAAGGTAAGCAGTTTTCCGTTTTAATTTTTCATGTTTGCTCAAGTTTTTAACTTGAGCAAATGGTTTGGCCTCCGTTTGAGCGGGGCGAGCGGGCGTGATTATAAATAATAAGAAAATTTTGTATTTAAAATCAGGCTCAATTTTATCCAATAAAAATAACACTTAAAAATATGGCAGGTGAAATATGTTAGAAGCTGTTTTAAATTCCGACGATAAATATGAAAAGATATGGCAAGGGGGGTTAACGCCTTACCTTGTCTCTGTGGTGTGTGGTGGTCTGGCCTCCTTACTGATCTTCGATCCTATGTTTGTAGCCTTGATGGTATTTGCGCCCTTGCCGGTGCTGTATTTTTGCTTAAGCGGATGTCTTAAGCGTGCAACTCAGCTAGGTGTTATTTTTGGCTTTTCAAGCATGCTGCCACTTGTGATTAAAATGACAAAAATAATCCCTCTACCAGCCACTCTAGGTTTCTTGTTGTTATTTACCGTTGTTTTAGCATTGCAGTTTATTTTGCCACGCTTGGTATTGGGCAAACTTAAATCCTCTGGTGACAGCAAATATTTAATGTTAATGCCCTGGGTATATGCGGCTGCCGCATCTGCCATAACCCTGGTTTATAATTTGCCTATCGCCGGTCACTGGTTACCCATGCTGACTTTTCAAAGCTTCGACTGGTCACGTCAACTGGTGAGTGTGGCAGGTTCTTTCACCTTCATGTTTGTAACTTCCCTAATAGCGGCCAGCGCTTTATTGTTGCTATTAAACCGATCTCGCAGGGCCCTCATTACCAGTGCTGCTGCCGCTTTGGTGGTTTGTATCATGTTTATTGCAGGCTATTCTCAAACCCCTGAAATTGATCGCAATGTACGTGTGGCGGCCATCACTACTATTTTGCCTGAAGAAGTGTCTAGCAGTTGGTTTAGCTCTTTTCCCCCAACCCTTAAGACTAACGACTGGTTACCAATTTACCAAAGATATGCAAACCTAACCCAGGATGCTGCGGGTAAGGGTGCCAAGATTATCGCCTGGCCTGAATTTTCTTTGATGATTAAAGGCGATGTCGATGAAGCCAACTTAAAGGCTTCGTTAACGGTGCTTTCTAAAGATCTGGCTGTCACCATCATCGCTGGTTTTGTGAATGTAGATGCGGCCAGAAACACCTTGTTTGGGATTACGCCAAGCGGTGAAAACACCACGTATTTCAAGCACTTTCTAGTGCCGGATATTGAATCCAGTTGGTTAAAGCCGGGCGCTGCTAACTTTGGCATGCTGCATGTTAAAGAGCTGGATTTAAATATTGGCATGCGTACTTGTTACGACAATGACTTCCCCATTGGTACCCGTGAAGCGGTGCAAGCTGGCGCCGACATTATGGTTACCCCTTATGCCGATTGGGAAGGTATTCGAAAAGGCCATGCCAGATTAAATGCCTCCCATGCCGCCGAAAACCATATCAGTACTCTGCGTCCTTCTTTGGATGGTATCTCCACTATCGTCAGTCCTGAAGGTGAGTTTATTCAATCTGGTCCCAGTTTTTCAAATCAGGACCAAATTCTAATTGACGACATGCCCATCAGTAAACCAGGTACGCTTTATACCAAATTTGGGGACTGGTTGGGATGGTTGAGTTTGATGTTACTGATTGTGGTAGGTGTTGTTCGCTATCGCTCAAGCAAAGCTTAAATCTGTTTTTTAAATTTTAATTTAATTCTTTAAATACTTAATCGGCTAGAGGTTGATGTTCACCATCAGTCTTTAGCCATGTGTATAAAAAGTTCTTTTACAATTTGCTTGAGATGGATCTCAATACTTTTAATTAAAGTAATTAATCATGACTATTTAAAAAGTAGTTATGATTAATCACTCTAATATTTATTCTTTTGTTAGATATTGCCCTGCGGTGGCTTTTTGATAGGATTTTGGACTGATGCCAAATTGCCGTTTAAAGGCCGATGCAAAATTACTGGAATGTTCATAACCTACTTCCATGGCCACCTGGGTCACATTTAATTTTCCCTGGCTTAACAATTGTTGTGCATTTTGCATGCGAATATTTAAAACGTACTCGCTAATGGAGCAGCCATTTATCAGTTTAAAGACTTTTTTAAGAGAGCTTTTTCCAATACCTAGAATCTGTACTAACTCTTCTTGGTCAGGTGGGTTTTTCCATTGCTCTTGCAATAATACCTTGGCTCTTTGAATGTGCTGCTGATCTTTTTCAGAAACATGGGCCAGTTGTTGCTGGCTTTCTTGCTGGGAAATATTGCTTAACGCCAGGCATAAGATTTCTAAACTTTTAGCCTGTATAAAAGGGCGGCTCCAGGGTTGCAGCGGGTCGAAACTTAAAAAAATTCGCAGTGCCTGCATGAGCTCCATGTTCATGGTGATATTTTCGGCCATTTCTTCGCCGCCGTTTAATATTGCTTGTATGCAATCGGGAGTTTGTTCAATGTCCAAATCAAAGGGAGGTTTGAGCAAAATATCTGGCTCACATAAAAGCATCACCAGTAACGTTTTTTCATTACTCTCTGATCGCAATGCCATACGTCTTTTTATATGGGAGTAACCAGCCAACAGTTTGCCCTCAACCAAGGGTAAATCCCCATAATTTTCAATTTCAAGAGTTTCGTTGCCGAGCATGCTAAAACAAAATACCAGGTGTTTTTCAGGTGTGGCGGTTTCAATATTCTGTTGAGTATGTCGGCTGAAATCCAAGATTCGCAGAATGATGCCCGGCTGTAACTGATACAGGGTTTCAACACCTTCTACCTCGGCATTATCGTGGCGAATTTGATTCTGCCCTGAGCGTAACTGAAAGCGATCAAGATCGGTAAAGGGTAAGTTTACTTGCTCTGATTCAATTTTAGAGTGTTTTTTTGATGACATCTGGTCTCCACAAAACGCTGGGCTAAGCAAAGTTATTAATCAGTATTAGTTTAATATTATTATATAAAAACCAGAGAAGTTGTCGTTTTATTTAATAATATGCTTTTAGTGAATAGTAGTATTTTGAAAAGATATATAAATAACAAATGTTATGATTGTTGAAGTTTTTATAATATAAAAATTATTGTTTTTTTGCTAGGTAGTTATGGGTATAAACAAAATGGAGCTTGTTTTGAGGGGGCGGGGGGGACCATGTATAGACAGGTAGAAAAAAGGAAGAAGAAACCTGCAGCTAGCAGGTTTCTAAATTAAGCTAATTTATTTCTTAACAAGCTTGCCCAGCATCTGGGTCATGTCATCATTCTGGCCTTCACCAAAGCCCAGTTTTCTGGCCCAGTCGTGACCAAGAATGAGGCACATCATTAAATAACCCATTTCCTTGTAGTTTTTAACCTGAGCTTTTTTCAAGTGCTGAGTAATTAAGTCTAATAAAAATTCATATACAGCAGAGACTTTCTCGGCAATGTGGGTGTTTTGTTCACCTGAACCTATGATGCAGCTAAAAAACACTTCGTTTTGCTTGCTCACTTGATGAAACTCCGCCGAGCATGCAAAGCTTAATACACTTTCAAGGCTGCCATCCCTATCTGACTGGGTAAAATCTTCCAACGCCTGCAGGTAACGCTCTACCACTCGATTTAATAAGGCGTCGATAAGGTCATCACTGCCACCAAAATAATGGTGGATCATGGGCTGCTTGACCCCGGCCTCCTCGGCTATTTTACGTTGCGAGGCTAAACCAAAGCCTTCACGCAGGATCACGCGCTCGTAGGCATCGAGGATGGTTTGGCGTTTTTCTTCAGCTTTACTGGGGCGTCCCATTTAACAACTTTCCTTTTCCAGCGCTGTGGTATTGAGCGGGGGAGTATATACCCAGTGGCTAAGAATGTCTGAGTGGAGTCTTGTAGCGGGCCTTTACTGCCTGCTGTGAACTAATTAGATGGGCTCAAGCCCCTGGTTTTCACCCCCATATTGATCAATTTAATCGTTTTACCCGTTTTCAAGCTTGTGTGTAAACGGGCCGATATTGGCTAAGTTGTTTTATTTATCGATCGATTGATATATTATCTGTTTAGATCTGATGATAAATCAACCAACGGAGAATAAAAATGAGTAAAGTGTTTAAGGTTTCAGGCTGGATTTTAGGGGGCTTGATAGGGCTTTTATTAATTGTAATTTGTTTGAACTGGCAAAAAACCGTGCTGCTTTATAAAAGCAGCGTGCTGTTTGATAAGGAAAATATAGTTGGCAACTTTTCAAATATGCGCGGCGTCATGCCCACGGTAAACCTTAAAAAAAGCGGGCCGCAGCATGAGTTTGGCCAGCAGTCTAAAGCCTTGCCTGAAACCTATTCTTATAAGGGAGAAAAAAAATCCCTGCAAGACTTCTTAACCCGCAGCAGTACCACGGCTCTGTTGGTGCTTAAAGGTAACGATATTACCTTTGAAGATTACTACCAGGAAACAGGTGAATTTGATCAGCGTATTAGTTGGTCCATGGCCAAGTCCTTTTTATCGGCTCTGTTTGGCATAGCCGTGGAAGAAGGGTACATCAAAAGCATTAATGAATTGGTGACAGATTATGTGCCTGAACTTAAAGGCTCGGGTTATGAGGGTGTCACCATTAAAAATATCTTACAGATGTCCAGCGGTGTGGCTTTTAACGAGGACTATGAGGATTTTTTTTCAGATATTAATCGCATGAAACGGGTGGTGGCCACAGGTGGATCGTTTGATGAATTTGCAGCGACTCTGGTAAATAAAAGGGAGCCTGGAACATTTTTTCATTATGTGAGTATCGATACCCATGTGATTGGCATGGTATTGCGTAAAGCCACAGGTCGCCCTGTAGCTGAATATTTTAAAGAAAAAATTTGGTCAAAAATGGGTAGCGAAAAAGATGCTTATTTTGTTACCGACCTAACCGGTGAGCCTATGGTGTTGGCGGGTCTAAATATGCTTACTCGGGACTTTGCCAAGTTTGGGAAATTATTTTTGGATGATGGCCAATGGCATGGGGAGCAAGTAATACCAAAAAACTGGATAAAAGATTCCGTAACCCCGGATGCCCCCCATTTAATGCCAGGCAAGCGCGATACTGCAAAATTTGATTTAGGTTATGGCTATCAGTGGTGGTTGCCTATAAATGCCGATGAAGAATTTATGGCCATAGGCATTTACGACCAGTTTATTTACGTGAATAAAAAAGCCAATGTGGTGATAGTTAAAAACTCCGCCAACATTGATTTCATGAAAAACAACTATGAATTTGCCATTGAAACCACAGAAGCTTTTCGCGCCATAACGGCATCTTTGTAAAAACTCAATTTAAAAATCACAATTAAATTACAGCAGACAGGTTATGCCTGCCTGCTGTAATCCCCTAGAGCACAACCCCAGTGTAAAACCTGGCTTATCAAGAAAACAAAAATAACAAAGAGGTAATTATGAAAAAACATAATTATGCGGGCACCCTTGCGCGCAAAAAAAAGTTGGCCTTGGCAATCGCCATGGCCACACCGTTAATATTATCCAGCCAGGTTCAGGCATTTGAATTTAATACAGGAGAAATAGAAGGCAGTTTTGATAGTCAATTGACTCTGGGTTCCTCATGGCGGGTAGAAAATGCCAGTTCGGATTTAATTGGTGCAGGTGAAGGCCTTTATACCGATTCCGACGATGGTAACCGAAATTATCAAAAAGGGGATGCTTTTTCACAAATTTTTAAAGGCAGTCATGATTTACAAGTGAGCTACCAAAACTTTGGTGGTTTTGTCCGTGGCAAATACTGGTACGACTCAGCATTAAAAAATAACTCGGTAGATTATGGCCATGCAGCTACTGCCGATGTGGGCGGCTTAACCGGAACAGCGCTTACCTACAACAACAATGAAAAACTGGACGATTCAAACTTTAATGATTTATCCAAGGCATCCGGTGCCACATTACTGGATGCCTTTGTTTATGGTGAATTTGAAGTAATGGATATGCCACTGGATGTACGCTTGGGTAAACAGGTGGTGAGCTGGGGAGAGAGTACCTTTATTTTTGGTGGCATAAATGCAATTAACCCGGTGGATGTGAATGCATTCACCCGCCCAGGTGCCGAAATTAAAGAAGGTTTATTACCTGTGAACATGGCATTTGCCAGCATTGGTTTAACTGATAATTTAAGCGCCGAATTCTTTTATCAGCTGGAATTTCAGGAAACAGTATTGCCCGGTTGTGGTACCTATTTCTCTACTGCTGATTCTATGGCGGATGGTTGTGATTCTATTTTAATGGTTAATGATTTATTAAGCCTGGGTCGTGATGAAGACGGAGTGAAAAAACCAGACGATGACGGTCAGTATGGTTTGGCATTTCGCTATATATCGGAGGCGCTGGCAGATACTGAATTTGGTTTATACGCCATGAATATTCACAGTCGCGCGCCACTCTTAAACGTGAGTAATCATGCTTTAACAGCGGACATGGAAACCGGCATTTACATTCAAGCCCTGACGGATTACACCAATGCCGGAGGCATACCGGGTTTTGGCTCGGCCCAAGAATACGCAGGGGGATCAGTTGCGGTGGCGAGAGTCGCAACCGGTGGTTACTTCATATCTTACCCTGAAGACATGCAGTTAATGGGTTTAAGTTTTGCTACTAATTTGGGATCGGTGGCAGTCTCGGGAGAAATCAGTCATCAATTAGATGCCCCCGTTCAAATCAATGGCAACATGCTTCTTCAGGCAGTGAGTTTTGGCGTTACCGCTTCGTCTGCCACTGACATTCAAAACCTGGAACTGGCTCCGGGTGACACCATTGATGGCTACCGAGAATTTGATATCTCACAAGCACAATTGACTGCTATTAAACTAATTGATCAGGTGGCGGGTGCCAACAGTGTCACTTTAATTGCGGAAGCGGGTTACACCTACATCCATGGTTTTGATGAGGGTAGCGACGCGATTAAATATGGCCGTTCTGATATCTACGGTACACCGGGTGATATTGGTAATGTGGATGACGGCTTTGTGACCCAGAGTGCCTGGGGTTACCGCGCTCGGTTAATGGCGGAATACAGCAATGTGTTTAGGGGAATAAATCTACAGCCCATGTTGAGCTGGAGCGACGATGTAAAAGGTTATTCGCCGGCCACCAGTAGTCGCTTTAGTGAAGGGCAACAATCCTTAGGGTTAAGCCTGCAGGCCAATTATTTAGAAACCTACAGTGCCGATATTTCCTATACCCAGTTTATGGGCGGGGATTACAGCACCATAAAAGACCGTGACTTTGCCGCCATTAGTCTGGGCGTTCAATTTTAAAATCAGTTAAAACTTAATAGAAATATTATGCAAATTTAGTGATTAATTGGGCCAGTTGTTCTGGCCCATTAACGAGGGTTTCGTTATGAAATTACAAAAAATTAGTAAACATGCAAAAGTAACATTTGTTAGTGCTTTACTGGCCACAGCCTGTGCCAGTTCTTTAGCCAAGGTATCCCCCTTGGAAGCAGAAAAACTCGGCCAGGAATTAACGCTGGTGGGAGCGGAGGCGGCCGGAAATAAAAGTGGCACAATACCCTCATACAAGGGCGGCTTGAAACAGGATGAAAATATTAATCCATTACAAGATATTTTTTCCAAGGAGAAACCTTTGTTTGTGATTACCGCAAGCAATGTTGAGCAATATGAAAAACAATTAACCCCGGGGCAGATCGCTCTTTTTAAAAAATACCCCGACAGCTATAAAATGCCTGTGTATAAAACTCATCGCACCGCATCTTACCCTAAGAGTATTTCCCAAAAAGCCATACAAAATGCCACCACAGCCGAACTGGTGGATGGTGGTAACGGTATGGTGAATTTTGATGAGACCGTACCTTTTGCTATTCCTCAGAATGGTTTGGAAGTGATTTGGAATCATGTGAGCCGTTACCGAGGTGGATCTGTGGAGCGTAACCAAGCGCAGATTCCAGTGCAGGTTGATGGTGATTTTATCGCCATAAAAATGCGTGAACAGCTTACAGCGCCACAATACTTACAAGGGGGCTTAAATGAGAAAAAAGATGACAACGTTTTATTTTATTATACGGGGTTAGTGAAATCGCCAGCGCGCTTAACCGGGAATATTTTGTTAATCCATGAAACCATCGATCAGGTGAATCAACCCAGAATGGCCTGGATGTATAATGCTGGCCAGCGCCGGGTACGTCGTGCTCCGCAGGTTGCTTATGATGCACCAAGACCCGGTACTGAAGGGCTTAACACCTCTGATCAGTTAGATATGTTTAATGGTGCACCCAATAAATATCAATGGAGGTTGTTAGGGAAAAAGGAAATATATATTCCTTATAACTCTTATAAATTGGCAGACACGGAAGCCAAGTACAGTGAGATAGTGCAGCCTGGTCACATAAACCCGGATTACACTCGCTATGAATTACACAGGGTATGGCAGGTGGAAGCCACATTAAAAGAGGGTGAACGTCACATCTATGCCAAGCGTACTTTTTATGTAGATGAAGACAGTTGGCAGATTGCCGTGGCCGAACACTATGATAATCGTGGGGATATGTGGCGTGTATCAGAAGGTCATGCCTTGCAGTTTGCTAACGTGAATACGCCCTGGTATGTCTCGACCACTAACTACGATTTGTTCTCTGGTCGTTACCTAGTAGATTTAGTTAACGAAGAAAACGAGCCGTTTAAATTTAATGAGAAAATAAAACGTAAAAAATTCACTTCTGCGGCATTGCGCCGTTCGGGTAAACGTTAGATTGCAATAGAGTGTGTGAGAAATAAAAAGCAGAGCCATTACTGGCTCTGCTTTTTTTTGGAAAAATAACGGCTTTATTTAGGCTGCTATTTTGGTTGGATGCGTACCACGCCGCTAACAGTTCCACCTACTATCTGGCGGTTGGCCACAACTTGTGTTGCCGCATAGGTACTGTTGTATTTAGGCAGGTAACCCAT
>ERZ1027231.392-NODE-392-length-12660-cov-20.826735_pt1 | contig 12660 bp, 13 predicted proteins | sample MGYA00520866_ERZ1027231 | MGnify/ENA primary metagenome ERZ1027231 (study PRJEB33311, sample SAMEA4378411) | marine metagenome | biome: Marine biome; feature: Fjord; material: Water | collected 2014-07-20T08:00:00Z/2014-07-... | depth 75 m ...
GATAAAGCCGCCGAAGTTGAGGATACATCCCAGTAAAAAATTCAGCTGCAAAACCCCATTAAAGGGACTCATGTAACTCAGGTGCTGTTTTGCTGGCCAGATTAGGATCAATGTCATAACCCTGATGAGTCAGGGCCATGCTTAATGTATCCAGGCAAAAGAGCGTTTTTCCGGGTAGCCATTGCAAAACCCCATTAAAGCGACTCATGTAACTCACGTGCTGTTTTGCTGGCCAGATTAGGATCAATGCCATAACCCTGATGAGCCAGGGCCATGCTTAATGTATCCAGGCAGCAACGCGTTTTTCCGGGTAAGCCATAGCAGACACCCTATTAAAGCGACTCATGTAACTCACGTGCTGTTTTGCTGGCAAGATTAGGATCAATGCCATAACCCTGATGAGCCAGCGCCATGCTTAATTTGTCCAGGCAAAAGAGCACTTTTTCCAGACAAGCGTTAGGCCCCATCAAACCTATGCGCCATACCTTGCCCGCCAAAGAGCCCAGGCCCGCCCCAATTTCCAAGTCGTGCTCTTTTAATAAGTATTGACGTACTTTTGCTTCATCGATTCCAGCAGGAACATTCACCGTGTTGAGTTGAGGTAAACGATGAGCCTTGTCTACTAACATGGAAAGCCCCATGGATTCTAAACCGGCCACCAAAGCCAAATGAGCATTTTTATGGCGGCTCCAACTGGCATCAAGTCCTTCATTTAATAATAAGCGCAGGGATTCATGTAACGCATAAAGGGCATTCACAGGGGCAGTATGGTGATAGCTGCGCGCGGCCCCGGGTTCAGATTTATCCCCCCAGTAAGCCATGACCAGTTTTTTATCTAAAAACCAACTGGTGACTTCGGTGGTGCGTTTATTAATGGCCTCGATGGCTTGCTGGCTAAAGGTTACAGGTGACAAACCCGGTACACAGGCCATGCATTTTTGGCTGCCTGAATAAGCGGCGTCTATACCCCAATCGTCCACATTCACTTCTATGCCAGCAAGAGACGTGACCAGGTCTACTATGGTGAGCGCATTGCGAGACTTGGCCAGTTTGCAGATGGCTTGGGCGTCGCTTAATACACCGGTGGAGGTTTCTGCATGGACAAATGCCACTACCTTCGCTCCGGGGTTTTCATTCAGTGCTTTTTCAACCTGTGCCGGAGTAATGGCTTCACCCCAAGCAGCCTCCACCACCACAGGAATGCCACCAAAGCGTTTTACATTTTCAAGCATGCGCCCGCCAAATACACCGTTTATGCAAACGATTACGGTGTCGCCACTTTCAATTAAATTAGCAAAACAAGACTCCATTCCAGCCGAGCCAGGGGCCGATACCGGCATAGTCAGCTGGTTTTTTGTGTTAAATGTTTTTTGCAGCATGGTTTTAATTTCATCCATCAGGTTGATGAATGACGGGTCCAGGTGGCCCACCGTAGGGGCGCTTAAGGCCGTTAATACCGATTCTGGAACATTGGTGGGACCAGGGCCCATGAGTATACGAATAGGGGGCACAAAGCGGTCAAACATGAATATGTCCTTTAGTTAGTGCTTTTTCATTAGGCTAATTTTAGTGTAGCGGGCTTTTTTGAAAAGAAGATAAACAGGGGCTGGTTATGAACTGAAGGAAAGGGCTGTCACCTGGGTATTTGGCTGGCAGGAAGATGGGGCCATTAAAATGAATGAGTGTCATTCAGCTACAGAGCTTTTTAGAAGGCGCCCGAAAGTGCCGTCTTTTTTCATTTCTTCCAAGGCTTGGGCTACCTGATTGGCAAGATCTTTATGTTTTTTGTGTATATAGGCGTAGATTTTGGTTTCATCAAGACGAGCAATTTCCCTGATGTTTTTAAATTTATCAGAGCTTTTTATAATATTGATGCCTTCTTTTAATTCGGAAATAACTATTTCAATTCTGTTATTAGCAAGTAGCCTAAATGCTTGTTTGTCGTGGTTAACCGTTTGGATATTTTTGGAAGGCATAATTGCTTTAAGAAAATTGTCTACATTTTTTCGCCCGCGATAATAAGCCACCTGGTGAGGGCTTAAGTCTGCCCAGTTGGAAATTTCAAACTCTTTTGTTGCAAATGCCGTTACCCATATGGAGAGCAGTTGGGATTCTATGCGCACAAGGTTGGGGTATTCGCCATTGCTTACTTTATGAAAGTTAAATACCCGATGTAATTCACCGTCTACTATCCCAGAGTTTGAAAGCTGCAGGGAGCGCAGGCTAGGGTTATGTTCGGCATTGAATGTCACGCCGTTACGTCTAAAAGCCTCTTTTAGTATGGGAATAATGACTTTTGGCTGGTAGGTGTTCAGAGGCGCGCCGCCGGAAAATGTCATCGATGGTGCTGCATAGCTGTTAAACGGGCTAATCAACGCAGCCAGAGCCAGCAATAACATTATAAAGGGTATTTTATATAAGATATTCATGCCCTATTCATTATATGAATATACACAGTTCATTCAATTGGGTTTATCCGACTGAAAGAACGCTTGGCGTTTAATAAGCGCTTTTACTAAGAGTAGCAGGCAGGGTAATTAATTGATTAAGAATAGGGGCAAAGTAAATATTTAAGGCATTTTATAGCTTTAGGTAGCCCATCCTTTAGATGGGCTACCTATCTGTGGCAGCTTTACTAAATTGACTGCTGAAGATGAGTCTTAACGGTCATGGCGCGCTTAATCAAAAAGCCAAATAACTTCACCGGCCAAGACCTTGGAATTAAACGGTTTTCCCAAGCATAAAACTTATTGATGAAACCAGGCACCACAGTGGCTTTTTTACCCAATGCATTCAAACCCACTCTGGCCACTACCTCAGGCTGGTGGCTGGTGATGGGCACTTTCTTAAAATCCACCACCATGTTTTGCGTCATGGGGGTATTGGTCAGGCCCGGTGACAAGACACTTACATCTATGCCCAAGGGTTTTAACTCTACATTTAGAGCTTCACCCAAAGACAATATATAAGCCTTACTGGCGGAATAGTTGGCCACCATAGGCACCCCTTGATAACCAAACAAACTGGATAACAACAAGATGCCGCCTTTGCCTTTTTGGGCAAAGCGTTTGGCAAAAATGTGGCTAAGCTCCATGGGGCTATTGATGTTGAGCGACAACAGTTTTTGTTCATGTTGTACCGAGTTATGGATAAAAGCCCCTGTATTTTCAACACCGGCATTGGCCACCAGTAAACCCACATCTAAATGTTGGGTTTTATCGTTAATGAGCTGGCTGCTGTGGGGGGAGGATAAATCGGCTGAAATGGTCAGCACCTCAATGCCTTTAATTTCCAGCTCGGCTTTTAATGCTTTTAGGTTGGCTCCATTTCTGGCCACCGCTACTAGGTTTACACCCTGATCGGCCAATTGATGGCTAATGGCCTTGCCGATGCCAGAAGACGCGCCAGTAACCAGTGCCCAGTCGCCGTAGGCTTTTTTAAAGTTTTTCATGTGACTTCCTAAGAGTAATGAGGGTAGGCCTATTTAAGCCCTGAACAATGGATTGCTTGGTTTCAATGGAGCTATCTTATGCTGTGCGTTATGGTATTAAAATAATCGTTTTGGCACTTTGTTTGTGCAAAAATGCACAGCATTAACCTTAACGAAATGAAGGCAGAAGAGAGGGCTATATGGCCAATAATATGAACTGGGATGACATGCGTTTTTTCCTGGCATTGGCCAGAAGTGCCACGGTGAGTGCGGCAGGGCGCCAGCTTAGGGTGAAACACACAACCGTGGCTCGGCGCATTAGTGCCCTTGAAGCACATCTGGGCACGCGTTTGTTTGATCATTTAAAACAAGGTTACACCATGACCCAGGCCGGTGAAGAGCTGTACGAGCATGCCTGCAATATGGAAGAGCAGGCCCAGGCCATTGATCGGCGCGTATTTGGTATGGATAGCCAGTTAAAGGGCAGTCTTAAGCTGGCGGCTTCCCATGATGTGTTAACCCGTTTGATCATTCCTCATTTGCACAAGTTTAATCACGCTTACCCCAACATTGATTTACAGCTGTTAGGCTCCACCGCCATCATGGATTTATCGGCTCGCCAGGCCGACATTGCCATTCGCTTTACCACTAGGCCGCCGGATTATCTGGTGGGAAAAAAGGTATTGGATTTACGCCATGGTATTTATGCCAGCAAAAAATATTTAAGCGAAAAACGCGATACAAATGAGGTGATTATATGGGGAGACCAACAAGCTAACCCCGACTGGGTGAAGCAGCATTTTGCCAAGGCTCAGGTGGCCATGCGCGTGGATGACATTAACTCAATGGTAACGTGTGTGACGAATAATTTAGGCTTGGCTCGCCTGCCTTGTTACATCGCCGACCTTGACCCTAACCTGCGTCGCCTAGATAAGGAGCTGGTGCCTTCCAGCTGGGGTTGTTGGATTCTCTCTCATGTGGACTTACGCGCCACCGCCAAAGTACGTGCCTGCAAAGAATTTATTGAAGATGTTTTATTGCAACAAAAAGATTTAGTAGAAGGCAGGAGTTCTGTTTATTTTGAAGGGTAGGTTAACTGTGTAACGTGCTTGCTCATAAAAATGAAAACTATTTACTTAATAAATGTTGCTCGCGATATTCTAACGGGGACATTCCGGTCCATGATTTGAAAGCTCTAAAAAAATTAGGCCCCTCGCTATAACCCACTAAAAAGGCAATTTCATTTATAGGACATTCCCCCGCGGCAAGATACTCCATTGCCAATGATTTTCGCGTGTCTTCTACCAGGTCTTTGTAGCTAATATTGTTTTCCTTAAGGCGCCGCTGAAATGTTCGCAGTGGAATGCCCATGGCATTTGCCATAGAGCGAGTTGAAACATCCCCTGTAAAAAGCATCCGCCCAAGAATGAAACGTACTTGATCCACCAGTGAGCTATTGCCCTTGGTTATTGCATAGCGCTTTTCAGACCCCACTAGTTTTTGGTAGGTGGGAAAATCAAAATGGCTTATGTCTCTGTCTAACCAGTCATTGCATAGGTGGAAGCAAGTCTGGGGCTGATTAAAATTTACTTTAGCCTTGAAGTGGTGCCGATAGATGTCTTCACAGCCTTCAGGGCAAGAGTGAGAGAATTCCACCGATAGAATACCCTGGCTACCGGAGAAACCAGCTGACCGAGACATAATAATCATAATGGCATCAATGAAATGGTAGGGGATTTCATTGAACTGGGGCGCGTTTAAGGTCCAAATCCAGCCATTGGTTTGTTGCTTAATATCTGCTTTGAATACATCAATATAGGTTTGGTGATAGCGGTTAAATGTCCGTATTGCATCTTTTCCATCTGTGCCAAAAAAGAATAAATCATGAATCCACTTTAAGTTTTTTAAGCCAACGATTTGTCCCATTTTTAGTCCTAACACAGGATCATTAAGGCGCTTGGCCTCGGCAGTGATGAGGCTGTAGAAAATGTGAATGGGCAGCCTATTGTTATCATTCTCTAGAACGGAAGGCTCAAAGCCATGTTTAAATAAAATAGCATCGTAGTTGAACTGGCTACTCAGCACACCAAGGGCATGGAAAAGGTTTTTTACCATAACAACAGATATGGTGGCGGATGCTGTCATCTGTGTATCTCACCTCCAATCAATAGCAATTTGTATTTCTTCTGGTTGTTATTTTTCAAGCCGTGCCGCAGGGCATTTAGCGGCTAGTTCTAATGTACTTATAACAAGAGTGGCTGGCTATATCATAGACCGCCAACTGAGCCTATGCAGCTTTCCTTTTTTCTAAATGAGCAATTATCTAGCCCTTTAAGGGATAAGTAAATGTCGCTGAGGAGTGAGTTGGCGGTCTATGATATTGGATTCAAACTGGCTTAACCGTAAATTTCTGTTACTCCCTATGGAGTTGAAAAAATAATTTTAAGAAAAAAGAGGCGGAAAAAAATGGTCACGTTAGATGTGTTCAGGATTTTTATAGTAGTGCTGTTAAGCATGTTTACTTCACCCAGTAAATTACCACAAAGGTCATGGGGTGGTGAATTTGTTTGCCGTACTTTTAAACGTTTAACCAAAGAGTCTATTGGTAAACCCGTTACCTGGATACGTACTCGCCAAGAACGATTAACTGCTTTTTCTTTCGATATGTTAAAGGTTAATAAGACCTTTAAATATGTGGCGGGTGTTGCTTGTACCTCGTTCATGCCCAAGCAGGTACATGATAGTGATACCGTGATTATTTATCTTCATGGGGGAGGGTATGTGGTGGGATCAGTTGCTGTTTATGCCTTAACCATGGCACGTATTGCACTGCAAACAAATGCCAAGGTAATAGCGCCTGAATATCGGTTGGCGCCAGAGCATGCATTGCCTGCGGCACAAGATGACTGTTTGGCCGTGACACTACAAATCCTAAATGATGTAGCGAATAAGGATAAGAAGATCATTCTGATGGGAGACTCAGCAGGTGGTGGCCTGTGTTTATCGACACTTAAAAGTCTAAACAACATAGACAAAGTAAAAAACATTGACGGCTGTGTGTTAATTTCTCCCTGGTTGGACGCCACCGATAATACCTGGGTTGAGCAAAAAAACGAGCAATACGATATTTTGGGAATGGATATTTTGTCTTACATAATGGGGATGATTATTAAAGATAAACCAACACAAGAGCAATATTTAAATTTCATGGATATGGATGTCTCCAAACTGCCCCCCTTATATATTCAAGCCGGTAGTGTGGAAGTGCTTGGTAAACAAATATCTGAGTTCGCAGCCCGATTAGAGCAAGCCAATGCTGATTATCAATATGATGTATTTGAACATCAGTTTCATGTGTTTCAGGTTTTTGCCCCACTTGTAAAAGAAGAAGTTGAAGCGATTAAGCGGATAGGGGTGTTTGTGGCTGGTGTGGAATTTTCTAATTGTGAATTAAAAAATGAGCCTCAGTCTCATCTGTATAGCGCGAAGCGTTAAGCCTAATGTTTTGCGGATAAATAGAGACCGTATTAAATTAATATCTAGCGCGCCAACGTGTGAAGGTTTTACCTAATCTAGTTTGGCGCACCTGGTTTGATTAAAAATTAGCGTGTTTTGCTGTTAGCTCTAACGCCATGAGCTTTGCATTATCACCATAACTTGGACAAATTTCCCTATTGGAAATCTCTAAAAAACCAAACCGTACCCAAAATCCAGCGGAACCTTGAACGGCCACTAACAGTATTTTAACAAAGCCCTCATTACTGGCAGACTTTATTAGGTTTTCAACTAAAGCTTTTGCTATGCCTTTTCCCCGAGCTTCTTGAGCTAAAGCGAGATCGTGCAAATACAGGTTAGGGCTATGAGTGCAGAGGGATTTTTCATGCAGTTTTGGTGGTGTTTCGCTGGCCCAAGGGTGTGCCAATAGATAGGCTAATATTTTATTTTCCTCATTTGAATATATTGCACAAGTGCTTGGGGATGAAAGCCACTTACTTTTAAGAACCTCTATATCCTCAGGTGGCAGCTCTGTATAGGCCTGCTCTTGAATGGTTGATATTTCATTCCATGAGCTTTCGGATATTTGGGTAATAGGCATGCTTAACCTTGTGATTGGTTTTGTTAGTGCAATTATATTCGGCATCTTTTATTGAATTTAGTTCGGGTTGATTTTGAAATTGTCGCAAGAGAGGAGGCGTGATTGTTATTGATATCTGTAAGCTCACCTTATTTGTTAAGCGCTTACAACCTTGCGCCTATAATAAACTAGAGTTAACAGGCCTAAGCAGGCTGCACTGACAGATAGCGGGAATAAAACGGTGGTGATTGAATAATGTTCTAGAGCCAATATAGAAAATGTATTTCTGGCTATAAATAATATGAAAAATGGACAATTTTCTTTGTATGGATACTTATAGGCTTTTCTTATAGTGGGGCCAAAACCAAGTAAGTCTACGCAGGTTAATAGGACTACGGCCCAGAATGGATCGGAGCTGAAATACCAAAATGGTAATGATGTTAATGCTGCAATAAAGAACAACCAGTCGGTTTTTGTAATGGAAATATCTGAGCGCTTAATAAATGCAAGTATGGCAATAACCATAGTGATAGCGCCAGAGACACCAATAGGCCATGCACCCATACCGCCTTTTGCTTCAATTTGTGCAAAGAAAACGATAACCGTAGTGGTGCCCCATATTACCCAAGAAAAAACATGTGGTTTTGTATGGCCAGACAGTATTGAGTGAATATAAGGCACAAAGGCAATAAAGGTGATGATGATTGCCAGACCACTAAATATTAGTTTAATACTTGGATCCATATTGTGTTCAGTCCTGAATAATTTGCTCGCCACCGTTTTCGATTATACTTGATGCAAAAATGGCAATTACGGCAAGCTGAAATTCTCCAATAGTCGCTAACCTTTTAGAGGAATTAATGTGCTTTATATAGAATGGTGGACCCGATTGGTAAATACCAGCATTAACAACACTATCATGCAAAGCATCGAGATTACGGCCATGCCACTTGGGCGCATCCAGTATAGGAAGAAGGTAATCGTAGAACGCCTCAACAGAATTTATTCTGGCCCAATCGACTGTTAATTTCAATTTTTGAATACTATTTTAGATATGACTTTCGTCACTAGGGGTTATCCCGTAAATGTCATTGTTATGCATTTCTGGGTCTACTTTAGTGGGGATGTCCCCCATAAATTGAGCGCCTTGTTAACCCTTTGCAGAAAAGGATTCATGATAAGTGACAATCCCTTGAGGAAAGCCCCCTTGAAATACCAATGCTTGAAAATACTCAGCTGGCACACCTGGAAGAACTAACCCTTTTCTAGCTTTAAAGCCAAAGCGGTGATAATAATTAGGATCTCCGAGCAATACACAACCTTTAGCTTCTATATTCTTTAGTTCTTGAATGGCTGCATTCATAAGTTTTGATCCAATACCCTTGCTCTGATTATTGGGAAGAACTGATATTGGGCCCAGGCCATACCAGCTATCTGTACTGTCAGAAATCGCGATGGGAGAAAGCGCCACATGACCAATAATATTGCTTTCATCTTCGGCAACAAGTGAAATTGATAATGCGCCAGATTCACGAAGCGCTTTAACAATAAACTGTTCGGTATGATCTGTGTGTGGCGCTTCTAGAAATGCAGCAGCTGTAACCTCATGGATTCTCTTAATATCGCTTGGTTGCTCTTTTCGAATGTTAATGCTCAATCGAATGTCTCCTAGAGGGTTAGCGCTTACAGTATGCGCGCATGGTTGTGACTGTTAGGTATTGTTAATGTTTTCGCCAATTTCACAATCAATTAATTCACTTGGTAGTTTGTGAAAGTGTAAATATATCCAAAATTTTTGGTAAATTGATTCAGGTACAGAGGAAATTTTCTTAAGCCTAGAGTTACCTCTGCGAGTTTCAATGGTAATTCGTTTTTCAGAAGTGCTGCTGAATTTCATTACCTCAGTTACGAACCAAGAGTAATCCTCTGTGGTCTTTTTCTTAAAAGGCTGCTCAAGAAATACAGAATTAATCCATAGCTCCGTCTCTGCATCCAGTTTTATGGAATCGTTTTCACAGCCACTCAAAGTGGTTACTTCAAATGTAAGTAAACTATTAATCAAGCTAGTGATTTGTATCTTAATATTTGACACTTTGATATTCCTAGCGTTTTAGCTAAATGGCTGCCGAAGGCAGTCCAGTGGGGGCCGTCTTTTGGCCGGGACGTATTTAAGCGTATTGTTATACGATTTCAATTGAACTCCCACTTCTGATTCACTGCCCACTCAAAGGGTATAAAGCCATTAGATGAAGAGTTCGTAACTTCATATTGCCCTGGAAATTGTGACTTAGTGGCAAATATATAATATGCACTATCGAGGGCTTGGAATCCCCTGAAGCAACTCGATAGATCTTCATTTCGAATTTCTACACGCCCCTCTAATTCACCCTTTATAGATTTAATTACAAAAAATTTAGCTAACTGTTTTCCATTCTCATTAGTTTTAAGTTCAACCAATTTTCCAAAAAATATAACATCAGAAAGGTCTCTTAGATTTTCGGTATTCATAGCTGTCATTTTATAAGGGCTAATAATGCACCCCAAAGAAATCGGGCATAATCCGATTAAAATGAATAATGTGAAAATCTGCTTCATATTCGTATAACAGCTTATTTGTAAGCATGCGCGTTTGCATGGAACGGCCTCAAGCCGAAAACCCGCGTAACTATTTAATTTAATTTGGGAAAGATTAAAATCCATTTTTAAGGCTCCATGTAAACGCGCACCTGTGCCCTTTAGGTTATGCGTGTTTGCAACAATAACGAGATCCCAATATGCGCAGGCACGTTTTCAGTAAGTGCCCGATTTTGCACGAGTAAGTTCAAAACGGCCAGTGTAAACGCGCATTGGTTACACGAATTTTTGTGCAAACGTGCAAGAATTATTCAAACTTTAAAAATACACTGTGCTTTCATACAGTGTTTAGGTTTGGGGTCTATCAGCTATGTAATAGGGAATTATTGGCTTATAAAAAAAGAGATGAAGAATTGAACCGGGAGGGGGTTGTTAAGGTGGCCGACTGTTAAATCGGCCACCTAATTTGGCTACTTTAAATAGCACTTACAGTTGTGAAATAGGTTCTTCTTTTACTTGCTGGGTACTAAGGCTTTCCTGGTTTTGCTGCCACCAGGCGGTTTGTGGTGCGCTATCGTTTATTACCCAGCGTTGGCCAATTTGTGGTGTGGCCAGTGTTTGGCCTTTTTGCTGGGCTAATTTTGAAATGCGCTCAAATGGGTCGGTCCATTCGTGAAAGGCTAAATCAAAAGTGCCATTGTGAATGGGCAGCATCACCTTACCTTTTAAATCCAAGTGGGCCTGCATAGATTGCTCTGGGGTCATGTGTACATGTTCCCAGCTGCCATCGTAGGCGCCGTTTTCCATCATGGTTAAATCAAACGGTCCATATTTGTCACCGATTTTTTTAAAGCCATCGAAGTAACCTGAGTCGCCACTGAAAAACAAGTTGTGTTGTGGGGTTTTAATCACCCAGGACGACCACAACGTGCTGTTACCATCGGTTAGGCTTCTGCCCGAAAAGTGATTGGCAGGAGTGTTCACTAGGGTAATGTCACCCACCTTTTTAGTTTGCCACCAATCCATTTCATGAATTTTCTCCTGTGGCACACCCCAATCGACAAGATGTGATCCCACCCCTAGCGGAACATAAAAACCGCCCACCTTTGGGTGAATTTGTTTAATTGTATTCTTGTCTAAATGATCGTAATGATCATGAGAAATAACAATGCCGGCAATGTTAGGCAAGGCATCTACATCTATTGGGGTCGGGTGAAAACGTTTTGGCCCGGCCCATTGCACAGGCGAGGCACGCTCTGAAAATACAGGGTCGCTCATCCATAATTCGCCGTTAAGGGCCATTAAAATAGTCGAGTGCCCTAATCGATAAACGGCAGTTTCTTTTGATAAATCCTGACTAATTTCATCTGCTGTAATGGTGGTGATGGCAATGGGTTTTTTAGGTTCGGTATTGAATTTTTCTTCAAAGAAAAAGCGTTTGGCAATGCCCAATGTTTCTGAAAAACCAGGTCTTTTAAATGGCTGGCTATTAATAAACTCGCCATCTTTATAATGGTTAGACGCTTCAATATTGGCCTGATTAAAGTGAGTGGAACAAGCCGACAAAGATAAAGCCATAATCAAAGCTCCCGATACGAACAATGTGAGTTTAAGTGCGTGCATTTGGGTTATCCATTAAAACTACACTGATGAGTGTACTTTTAAATTTCAAAAAGTAAACTCACCAGTGTAGAATTGATTGTTCCACTGCCAAAATAAGCTAACGAAGTTTGTTATGACCACCCTAAGTGCACGTAAAAAGGCGGCTATTGTTGATGCCGCCATCGACATGTTTCAAAAAAACGGCTTTCAAGGCACCAGCATGGACGCCATTGCCCAGCAGGCACAGGTCTCCAAACGTACGGTTTATAACCATTTCCCTTCAAAGCAGGCCTTGTTTGAGCATATTGCTCAATCTGTGTGGGAAACAGCCAATCAAGCCACTATGCTTGCCTTTGAGCCAGAGGCAGAGCTCTTGCCTCAGTTACAGGCTTTGGCCATGAAAGAATTGGCCCTAGTGGGAGATGAAAGCTTTCTACGTTTATCGCGTGTGCTCATGGCCGAATTTATTCATGAGCCTGCCATGGCTCAGGCTATTTTAGAGCGCTTCAATAATGAGGAATCGTCTCTTACACAATGGATGCAACAAGCCTCTCAACATGCGCAATTAAACATAATTAACGCCGAGCAAGCAGGGGGGCAGTTTCATGGCTTAATTAAGGCCCAAGCATTTTGGCCGCAAATTATGTTTGGCCAAGAGCCCATTCCAAAATCCCAGCATGAAGAATTTTCAAAACAGGTGTGCACCATGTTTTTATCGGTTTATGGCCAAGGGGAAAAGGAGTCTTAATGAATTAAGACTTAGAATATTCTGTCCTCCATTATTTTATGTTTGGCCAAGAGCCCATTCCAAAATCACAGCATGAAGAATTTTCAAAACAAGTATGTACTATGTTTTTATCGGTTTATGGCGCCACAGAATAAAAATAAAATAGGAAGGGAAAGGGTAGTAAAGGATAGGCACATAAAAAAGGCTGAAGCTTAATGGCTTCAGCCTTTTTTATTTTTTGCTTTGCTTAAA
>ERZ1027231.393-NODE-393-length-12642-cov-21.666720_pt1 | contig 12642 bp, 11 predicted proteins | sample MGYA00520866_ERZ1027231 | MGnify/ENA primary metagenome ERZ1027231 (study PRJEB33311, sample SAMEA4378411) | marine metagenome | biome: Marine biome; feature: Fjord; material: Water | collected 2014-07-20T08:00:00Z/2014-07-... | depth 75 m ...
TGAAATACCCCAGGGTGGCATGGTCACAATTAAACAAGGCATTTTCTTTTTCGGTAAGAGACTGCCCTTGTAACTCTTGAATCTGTTGAAAGTAGTCGGGATGTTTCTGCCATAAAAAAGGCATACCCATGTGATGCAAAATGCCCACGCAATAGGCTTCGTCTACCAAAGGAATATTAAGGTGGCGGGCAATTAACGCGGCGTGACTGGCCACTGCGCGACTGGAGCCCCAGTAATCATCCAGTGCCGCCAGATGAAGCTCATTATTTTTGGCCATGATTAATAGCATGGCATTAATCATTGTAAGAATGTGCTCGACACCGAGGAAATTCACCGCCTCACGAATAGACACCTGTGGTGGCAGCTCATAAGCCGGATGCCCAGCTATTTTCAACACACTTAAACACAGGGCCGGATCCATTTGCAGTATTTCGCATACGGCTTCTGTGTCCGGGTAGGCCTCTTTAATTTGCGATAACAAATTGGGTTGCACAGGCGTGGTAATGCGTTGCAATACTTGCGTGGCATCTGTGAAAGAAATGGCCGCGGCATGCTCATTCATCGAACCTGTTTCACCCCATAAACAGACGGTACCTAATCAGTATAGGTGCAGCTACTGGCAGATGCCGATCCAGCGCTTAGAAAACTTTGATCTAATATACTTACTTTTTTATAGAGCTAGCTGGTCTTCAAGGCCTTTTATAAAAAAGTTTTATCAGGTTCTTTTTAAGGTTTAGTCGGCACTCATATTTGTTAACGCTAATTTAAGTTGTGATTCAATCTCTTTGCCAAAGCAGCAAAAAATGACCTTTTCAATTTCCTCATGATTTTGTAAAAAGTGCGATACCTGCTGCACGGCAATGGCACAGGCTTGGGTTATGGGGTAACCATAAACACCACAGCTAATGGCGGGAAAGGCCAGGGTTTTAATGCCCTTATGGCTGGCCAACTTTAGGCATTGTTCATAACAGGAGGCCAATAACTGCGCTTCATTATTGTTGCCCCCTTGCCAAATGGGCCCCACCGTATGAATAACAAATTGAGCCGGCAACTGGTAGCCATTTCTGATCTTAGCAAAGCCGGTATCACAGCCGCCCAGAGTTTGGCATTCCTTTAACAGCTCGGGCCCTGCGGCGTGATGAATGGCGCCATCTACGCCACCACCACCGAGAAGGGACTCATTGGCAGCATTGACGATGGCCTCTACCTTGAGCCGGGTAATATCACCCAGAACGATTTCTATCCTGTTCATATTTATCTCCACCCATTCACCAATTCACTAACTGGCCGTTATCAAATACCTGGCCACTGCGTGCCCCCTGGTAATTAATAAATATGTTTGTTTCATCCAGGCCTGTCAGCCGCGCCAGGCTTTTGGCCACTGACAACAACATTTTTTCAATTGCCTCTTGCTGGGTAAAATCCGGTGCCAGTATTTCTACAATTAATGGATGGGATTGTTTGGCTTGGTATTCACTGGCATTGCCTGCCACCACGTAATGATTTTTTTCTAGATAGTGCCAGCTGGCGCTGATGTGTTTTAGGGGGATGCCCGTGTCTTGTGAGAAGTCTTCACTGAGGCCCACTAAGACCGGGGTTATTTCAAGTGGCGGCTTAAAGGGTAATGAGGTGATACGGATGAAAGGCATAAGTTAGTTATAGCAGAGCTCAAGCATTATAAAAAACCGCCAGCCAGATGGTTTCTTGATTAGGCTCGGTCCATTTTACCCTGTGCCTAGTGTGGGCGGGAATATTGATGGAGTCCCCTGCTTTCATGTCTTTATCAATACCATTTTCAAATTCCAAGATGCCATGGCCCTGCAATACCATCACCCATTCATCTTGTTGCTGGTCGTACCACTGCTTATCTGGGGTGCTGTGACCCTTGGAGATGATGCGCTCTATTTTAACTTGTGAGCCCAGTGCCAGGGTCTCGAAGACCTCTTCTGTTAAATCGGTGGGAATGGATTGCAACAGGTTTTTAATCATGGTTTTGATTACCTAGGTATTGAATATTCGAACCAACTGCCAATTACGGCACAGACACTTAAGACACGGGAATTTTCCATGTTCTTTTGATGCTCTGCATGGACTCAACAAATTCAAAAGCAATTTCCCAATGATACTTGTTGCCTGAAAATAAAGACCGGGTGGTGGCCTTTTTACCTTCGGGTATTACAAATTCAAAATTCAGCGTAGTTGCCATATGGGTAAATTCAGTTGCCGTTTCAATACTGGTACTCCAGATTATATCCTGGCGACTGCTATCTGAGTTAGAGCTTAGCTTCCAGCAGCTTAGGGAAAGTTGCTTTACCTTATTAAAGTTTTCTCGTTTTATTAAAATAGAACCATTGGTTGGCCTACCCAGCAGGCAGGTTGAGGGCGTTAATGTTAGGGGTGTCGGCCCCAGCCTTTGATACTTTTTCTTTTGAAATCGCCCAATCACATACATCAGCACAATCACAACATAAAAAGGCAGTAACATATAAAAGCTTGCCACATCTTTATTATTAAAGATCATTGCCAAAGCATTGATGGAGATAAAGGCAAAAAAGACAAGAGTAACTATGTGCAAATTTCTGCCGCTATTCTTTTCTTCGCTAGGTATTACATTTGTTGACTGCTTCATTGAGGTAATCCCTTATATTAAAGATAAGTCATCCATTAACAGGCTGTTGATGCTATTCACAACCATAGATCTTCACACATAACTGGATATTTAGCAGGAGAGAACTCAGTAAAACTCATGTCTCTTACTCGGGTTAAATCATTCCACAACATTTTATGGCCTTTTAGTCGGCTGGTAATTTTAATGCTGTTTTTAAGCTGCTTAATTTCTTCTGCCGTGGCATCTCTTGTCTCGCTCACCTCACCCATGAGACGCACTGCAGGGGCAGAGTCAAATTTGCCTTTAAATAGCGACTTCAGCCAAAACCCAGTACTGCTATTTACCGACATTAAACAAATTTTACGATTAGTTTGAAAGTTCTCAGGCATGGCCTTTGAAAACGCATCAAAATAATAACCACTCATATCATCCCGAAAAAACACATGTCCAATGGGCGTTACATGGGGATTGCCATTTTTATCCACCGTGGCGATGGAGAAAACCCGATTGGCTTTTTTACCGTTTTTTAGGACATTTAATATTTCAGGCCAGTGTTGTTTGATATCCATATCCAAATTCCTTGATCAACCTACGACTATTAAGTCAGATTACTTTATAGCATGAGGAATGCATTCTATTTTTAATACTTTCAGCGAATAATTAGTTTTCAGCCTGTTGGAGAGGTGCATATTCTGCTGGATTAAACGTATGCGTTTGGTTAAACCATTGAGACCAGATACCAATATCAAATCCATATGTTAACGTTACATTTAAGCTATCCTTACTTTTAGCTTCCGGATAATTTTCCATGATAATTCTTGCAAATTTTACAGCCAGAGCATCATTACTTACATCATTGGCATATAAGTAAATGTGAGCATTGGTTCGAGTTATAGTTGAGGTACCATGCTCTGAGGAAGTGAATGTTGTGGAACCAGAAGTCACAGCAGCATTTTTCACATCTTCATCATTCAATAGAATTTTCTGTGTTTCGGCCAAATCTTTAAATGGTTGTGTTTCCACTATGTCAGAAAATAATCCAGACATAAATACAGGAGCCACAGCGAAAATCACAAAAAATGTGGCTACTAATGCTAAATGAGGCTTCCAAACAACATTAAAAGCTAGAGAAGAAGCTTCGCCATTAATAACATAAGTTCCTACAGCCAAATCATGCAGTGATTGACGTGTAGTACGGTTAAAAACATACAAGTATGAGATTGCCAACATACCTCCAAAAAACACTGGAAATAATAAGTAGGCTAAACAAGAGAAATCACTTTCGGCAGAAAAATAAGTACCATTTAGAAAAAATGGGATCGATAAAATACTGTATCTTACTAATGATTTATTAAGGCTTATGGAAAGATTTTCAGAGTCTACCACCTTAATATTTACGATTCTTTTTCCAATCGTCTGCCCCTTAGCTAATTGACTATTCATTACACCAAAATAGCCCAATGCGATGACAAAGCCGATTAACTTCCCCCAAGCATCTATCTCTACAAAGGTACTTTCAAAAAATACGCCTAAGACAAAACCAACACCACCAAGTAACAACAGGTCAATAAATAAGGCTATAAGCCTTTTCCAAAACCCTGCAATCCCATTTTCTTGTACTTCTTCCACTTTTAATTCCTATAACTTATTTATATTGTGATATACGCTGGCTGCTATTTTTACAACTCAGACTTAAACTTCGGATAAGAAATCAACATGGCAACCATGCTAACAGCAGCAAATACCACCAGACCCTCAGGCATTAATAACTGCATCATCTCAATTTCACCCTCTCTTACCGGCAGCCCTTCAACTTCCCGCCTGCTTAATACCATTTGCTCTATTACTGGGTCCCATAACTTCCAGCTTAAGCCATCAGATATCAAGCTGGCGATGGTCACCGCCATGCCCGCAATGAAGCCTCTAATATCCAGTTTTAAAAACCAATAACCTGCCAATATGGAAAACACACCAAATAATAAATGAATGAAGACTTGTGTTGATTCATCAGGAAAAAAACCAAATGCAGGTTGGGAGACAAATACTTGTGTCCACCTTACCAGTTGCTTGGTGCCTTCAAGAAGCAGTACCACCCCAACTAATATTGATAACCAATTCTCCGTGCTTAATATATTCGGGTTTACACTCAGGCTATCTTTATCAATGCTTAAGAAACTGTAACCAATAGAGCCAATGAATTTTGTGGCCAGGGTGCGAACAATCAGAAAGGTTAAATAAGGGGCCCAAATAGGCAGGCTATTTTCAAGACTTAGAAAATAAGTTAATAAACCCCACAAGGTCATGAAGAATAAAAAATCTATGTACCAAGCCAGTAATAGTCTTTTCTTTGAGGCTTGATTGGTTGGATTATATTCCATTGTTACTTCCTTTTTAAATATTTAATCTTGCCGTGATTTTTAATTCAACGGCCTACTTCTTTAACAATGCCAGTGATATTGGCTATGCCCTTATTCACAGGGCATGAAATTTGGCCACAGTGTAAAGCCCGCCCTTATTTGAATCAATTAACATTAATAGCCGCTTATTAAATCTCACTGCCACCTTTGCACCATATGCTGTTACCATTCCTGCCCTATTCAATCACACCTCAATCACAACCACACAAAAGGAATGACCCGTGGCCTCAAGCAGTTTACTCGCCCTCATTGATGATATTGCAACCATATTAGATGACGTGGCCATTCTCTCTAAAGTGGCTGCTAAAAAAACCGCCGGTGTATTGGGGGATGATCTTGCCCTAAATGCCGAGCAGGTAAGCGGTGTACGCGCCGAACGGGAATTGCCTGTGGTATGGGCCGTGGCCAAGGGCAGTTTTTTAAATAAACTTATACTGGTACCTGCCGCTTTGTTAATCAGTGCTTTTATCCCCTGGTTAATTACTCCGCTATTAATGCTTGGCGGCGCGTATTTATGTTTTGAGGGCATAGAAAAACTGGCTCATGTTTTCATGCACAAAGACACAAAAGAAAAAGAACACCAGGTGCTTACCGATGCCCTTAAAGATCCCAATTTGGATTTAGTGGAACTTGAAAAACAAAAAATAAAAGGCGCCATTCGTACCGACTTTGTATTGTCGGCCGAGATCATAGTAATTGCCTTATCCGCAGTATCCCAAAGCCCGTTTTTAACCCAGTGCCTAGTAGTGAGCGCCGTGGCCATGGGTATTACCGCCGCCGTATATGGTTTGGTGGCCGCCATTGTAAAAATTGATGACGTGGGTTTGTACTTTGTTGAGAAAAGCGACGGCTCCGGCCTGTTGCATGTAGCCGGTCGTGGCTTGTTGTGGTTTGCCCCTTTCCTAATGAAAACCTTATCCATCGTTGGCACCGCCGCCATGTTTTTAGTGGGGGGCGGTATCTTGTTGCACGGCATCCCATCAGGCCATCATGTTGTGGAATGGGCTACTCATGCGTTACAGGGCATTCCTTTTGTGGCCTGGATGGTGCCCAGTTTAGTGGGTGCGGTGGTGGGCATATTAGCCGGTGTGGTTTTGTATTTATTAAGTTTGCTAGCACCTAGCAAAGAAGAGCCTAACAAAAAGTAAGCTATTTAAATTGGCGGGGGATAGCACCGCATACTCTCAAATGACCCACAGATTTTACTGAGGAGGCATTAAAGATGAACTCGGGCATTTTTATGTTTAATAGAAAATGCCTGCCTTCTCCCCTCCTACCCCTCTACTTGGCGTGTGATAATAGGACGATTCATAACCCTGCAAATTTAAAATAATAAAAACGTATAACCAGCCCCTAATAATTTATCCCTTTCACGCTATCTTTAGCTATCTTTAACTACTAAGGCTTAATTTAGGGCTATCGTAAATAAAGGCCCAGATATCCCGCACCTAAGATAAAACAGTTATTTAAGCCAGTAGCGCAGGTTTAATATCCTTGAAGGTCATGCAATGGAAGACAACCTAGAACACATAATGGTGGTAGACGACACCCCCTCCAATTTATTGCTTATTCTTAGAGCATTGGAAACCCTGTATAAGGTAAGCTGTTTTGAATCGGGCAAGGCGTGTCTTGAAGGCATAAAAAAAGATAAACCCGATTTAATATTAATGGATGTGCGCATGCCGGAAATGAGCGGTTATGAGTGCTGCAGGGTCATTAAAAAAGACCCTAAATATCACGATATTCCCGTTATCTTTTTATCGGCCCAAACTGAACTGAATGACAAACTTCAGGGTTATGAAGTGGGTGGCGCCGATTACATTACCAAGCCTTGCGACGTATTAGAGATTATTGCCAAGGTGGATCATAACCTGGCAATTATGGCTGAATTTAAAAACCGCTTAGAGGAATCTAACGAATTTTCTAAATTAGCCATGGCCAATATTGGTGAGCTTGGCACCATATTGCATTTTCTTGAAAACAGCTTCACCTGTGAAGACCAGAAGGCGCTAGCAAATTTATTATTAACCTCGTTACAAAGTTTTAATTTACAAGCCTGTGTGCAGCTAAGAGGTAACGAAGCCACCATTAATAAATGCATCACCGGCCCGTGCCTGCCATTGGAAGTATCATTAATGACCAGTACCGCCAAGGGCGAGCGCATTCAGATTTTAGGTAACCAGTGCATTTGCACCTCTAAAAACGCTTCTGTTTTAATTAAGAATTTCCCACAAGATGACGAGATTTTAGGTGGGCGCATACGCGACCATCTGGTGCCTATTCTTAATGGCACCTCGGCCAGAATAGATAATTTTAATCAGGCCAAGGAAAATGAAGTATCCATAGTGGGCCGCATTAAATATGCACTTAAAGATATTGATGACACCCTGGTTCAAATAAAAGACTTAAATGAAAATAGACTAAATAGCATTCTGGAAACTCTGGTTTCGCAAAACAGCTCTATTAAAGAATTAATAAGCAACGATAAAGATCAGCACTTAAGCAAAGAACAGGAACAGGAGTGTTTATCTATTCTTGATATTGATCGGGCCGACATTATTAACCCTGCCGACAATAAAGAGCTGGTGTATCGCTATGAAAGAATCAGCGGCATGCTGGATGATATTATTGCGGTGATGGTGTGAATGATGAGCCAAGCCGTTAAGGCAAGACTCATCACACAACCGCTTGAGTAGCAGGGGTGTAATTCTTTCCCCTTTTAATCCTTTCCCTCCTTAATCTTTACGATAGAGCGTCACCACACAAGCGCCACCCAAACCCAGGTTATGTTGCAAGGCAATACGCGCTCCTTCCACCTGGCGTTTGTCAGCGGTACCACGCAATTGCCAAACCAGTTCGGTGCATTGTGCTAACCCTGTGGCCCCTAACGGATGGCCTTTAGACAATAAGCCCCCAGATGGATTGGTCACGTACTTGCCACCATAGGTATTGTCGCCATCCCAAATAAATTGCTCGGCCTGGCCTTCATCACACAAACCCAAGCCTTCGTAGGTGAGCAATTCGTTGGCGGTGAAACAATCGTGTAGCTCAATCACTTGAACATCATCAGGGCCCACACCGGCTTGTTCGTATACTTCTTTGGCGGCGGCGCGGGTCATATCAACCCCCACCATTTTCATCATGCTGCTGTCATTAAACGTGGATTCAAAATCTGTGGTCATGGATTGTGCGGCAATGTACACAGGGTTTTTAATGCCGTGTTTTTTGGCAAAAGCATCACTACACAAAACCGCCGCGCCCGCACCACAGGTAGGTGGGCAACATTGAAAACGGGTAAGCGGATCAAATACATCAGGAGACGCCATGATTTCTTCCACCGATAATTTTTCACTAAACAAGGCATACGGATTACGGCTGGCATGGTCCCGGGCTTTTTCGGCAATCTTAGCAAAGGTTTCGCGCTTGGTGCCGTGTTGCCACATGTATTCACGGCCGGCGCCGCCAAACATTTGTGCCGCCACTGGTGCCTGGTTAAAACCTTGTTCGCTAATCATGACTTCCAGGTGTTTGCCCATGGGGGATTCGCGGTCATTAAAGTACGAACCCAGTGCGCCCTTTTCCATTTTTTCAAAACCCAGTACCAATACACATTCGGCCATGCCGCCTTCGATGGCCTGTCGCGCTAAATACAAAGCCGATGAACCAGTACTGCAATTGCTGTTTACATTTAACACGGGAATACCGGTTAAACCCAATTCGTAAGCGGCGCGTTGGCCACAAGTACTGTCACCATAGACGTAACCTGTGTAAGCCTGCTGCACGTCACTGTACTGAATGCCCGCATCTTTTAAGGCAATTAAGCCTGCATCACGAGCCATTTCAAAATATTCATCACTGGCCCCCGGCTTGGCAAACTTGGTCATGCCTACGCCGATTACATTTACTCTATTACTCATTATTTATTCTCCAAATTTTTAATCAGCAAGTTTTCAAACAAGGAAATTTGGCGGGACAACTTTATATTCCCTTCTACCTGAATTTTTCCTTCTTGAAATAACGCTTTGGCGCTTTGTTCACCTGTAGCAATTTTTTCAAGATCGCTATCCGTGATTGTAATTATTGTATCTGGCGCATCGCTCACACCCTCATCTACTTCGCTGCCATTTAATACCCAATTGGATTCAGGTTTTTGCACATTAACTTGCAAAATGCCTTCAACGGTTTTAGCGGCGATGGTAAAGGCTGCAAAAATAGATGTGGCCGTGGCTTCACGACTTGGAGCCGTAGCAACAGCGGCTTTACTATTAGAAGTACCGGCTAAACGTTCAGTTTTAGCTTGCTGGTAAAGGCTTTTATCAACTTCTCCCAGAGCTTCCAACTTGCTGGATGCCATGACATTACCACCTATAGTAAGCGAGCCCGCGAAATATAATTGCTGAGCATCAGCCCCATCTACAAACATGGCCAATAAATTTTCTTGGCTCACCGCAAGGCTCACATCGGCGTCTTCACTTGCTCCAGCTACGCAGCTGCCCTGGCCATTTTTTAAATCCAATACAAAGTGGGATTCAGGCTCGCTGATATCAAACTGAAAAACCGTCAGGGCTTTTTTTACAGCCTTTCCATCATTACTTTCAAGGTGCTTGGCAATGCCTGCAAAAATATCCGCCGCTTGCAGAGTGTCATCTTGTACAGAGCTTTCAGAAGCCTCACACCCAGATGCTAAACGCTGGGCTTTTTTAGCTTCTATTAAATCTGCATCCAAGCCACTGATAGCCTCTAACTTATTGGAGGCCATTACATTACCGCCAATCACCATGTCTCCGGCAAAATACAATTTTTGCGCATCTGCCTGCCCGGTTAACATGGCCACTAAATTGTCTTCACTTAATTCAAGGCTGACATCGTTGCTGTCATCGGTACCTGCATAACAACTACCTGTGCCATTTTTTAAATCCAGCACCCAATGGCTTTGCGCAGCATCTAACGGGCTAGATAAACTAAATTGAAAAACCGTTTGTGTGGACTTGGCAATTTTTTCATCTAATTTAACAAATTCATCAAGGGCGTTAAAAATATCCGCCGCGATAATTTTGTCTTGCACCTCTAAGGCACTTGAATCTTGTTCGGGGGTGGTTACCAAACGCTGTGGTACTTCTTCATACAATTCAATGGCGGCATTTTGAATCACCACTTTTTCACGCTCTAATACGCTGGTTTCAAACACAATGCGGGTATCACTTTCTTTCCACATGCGGGTTTGCAATGTCTCGCCAGGAAAAACACTTTGGGCAAAACGCACCTTAATATTTTTAACCAAGCGCGGATCGTTATCACAAAACGCTTTCACCACGTGGCGGGTGACATAACCATGGGTACACATACCGTGCAAAATAGGTTTATCAAAACCAAAGGCCTGAGCAAATTGAGGGTCGGCGTGCAGCGGGTTCCAATCACCTGACAAACGATACAACAGCGCCTGATTCTCTGGCACGTGTTCGGTAATAGTGGCATCGGGCTCACGATTAGGCGGCACGTTCACATCGCCACTGGGGCCTCTATCGCCACCCCAACCACCACCGTCACGCACAAACACACTCATCTCGTTGTAGGCAATGTCTTGGCCAGTTTCATCTTTAGTGTCTACGCCAATCACCACCACCGCGTGAGGTTTTTTATCAAAAGCCTGTTTGAGTTTATAGGTGTGGGTAAGCTTTGCACTGGGATTAAACGGCTGCTTAATTTGCGTGTATTGCTCGCCGTGCAGGCTGCGATCAAAACCGTAATTTAAACCGGGCAATAATTGCCCACCAGTTTTGGCAAGCTCTAACATGGCGCTTAATTGCGGCAAGGCGGCGTAACTGGGCAAGGCTTTAAAACCAGCTTTGGCGCCTTCATACACTAGCGGTAATTCGCTGGCGTCGGTTGGATCGTTGGCGGCACCCACGCCTAGTGCATAAATAGATAAGTCACGTTCGTCATAGCTGGATTCTAAAACGGTTTCTTTCCCTGTGGCTTCATCAAGATCAATAAATTCATTGCTGCCTAAACTGGGGTTGGTAATGTTAGTGAGCATGGCGCCAATGGCGGTGTTTACGTCTTGGGGATGTTCGGACTTTTCAAAGTCGCAAATTTTGTCAAACTTAGCTGAAACGTCTTCAATGGCAATGGCCTGACCCAATTTAAAGGCATGACCCAGAGTACGTTCCCAACGCAGCTTGGCCATGTAACCGGCACCTACTTCAAACAGACCCTTGGTTTCTTCACAATCTTCATGGCACAACCAGGCCACCAGCGGGCTAATGTATTCGGGTTTTAATTCACTTAATAATTGCGGCGGTAAAATGTTTTCGGTCATGCGCGAGGCGGCTACTGGCGCGATGGTATTCACACGAATATTCTTGGCACGCCCTTCTTCGGCTAGGGTATTGGCTAAGCCCAGCATGCCCAATTTTGCCGCGCCATAATTGGCCTGACCAAAATTACCGTAAATGCCCGCCGCCGAAGTGGTCATGATAATGCGGCCATAGTTCTGTTCGCGCATATAAGGCCAAGCCGCATGAGTAACACTTTGCGCCCCTTTCAGATGCACCAGGTTTACCAGGTCCCAATCTTGTTGCGACATTTTATGAAACGAGGCATCGCGCAAGATGCCGGCGTTGTTTACCACTATGTCGATTCGGCCAAAGGCATCAATGGCGGTTTTAACAATGGCAGCGCCGTTTTCCACCGAGTCGTAGTTAGCAACCGCTTCGCCGCCAAGAGCACGAATTTCCTCAACTACCTTGTCGGCGGCACTTGAAGATTGGCCAGCGCCATCTGTGCTGCCCCCTAAGTCATTAATCACTAACTTGGCACCAGCCAGTGCCAAAGTAAGTGCATGCATACGCCCCAGGCCACCGCCTGCGCCGGTTACGATCGCTACGCGCTCGTCATATCGAAGAGATGCCGCCATGATGTTTCACCCTAAAGATCTAAAAATGTGTGTGTTGAATGTTAATCTAAACTTACTTACCATACATACAGTAAGTTACATTAACGGGTTTTAGGCGGGTTCGTCAATAACGGCTAAGGTTGAATTCATTCAATAAAGGGCAAATTGCCCAAACACCCAATGCCTAATTTAGTGCGCATTTTGTAGAAAGCCCCCTGTGGATAACCCACTGGGCTGGCCTTGCCTGCTTTGGTTAGGCTGGTAGAATGCCCAACTCATTTTGAGCAGCTTATGATTGGTGAAAAACCATTAAGGAAACGAGGCGCAGGTGACAGACCCAGTAACAGATTCCGCAAGCGGCCCAAAAGCCCCACGCCGCACTCAGGCTCAGCGCAGCAGCAGCATGCAAACGCGCCTGTTGGATGCCACCATTTCGTGCCTGTCGGTTGAAGGTTATGCCGGTACCACCATAGGCAAGATTGCCAAATACGCTGAAACTTCAAACGGCACGCCCCTACACCACTACCCAAATAAAGCGGCAATTATTGAAGCGGCGGCTGAAAAGTTGATAGGGAATATTTCTCATAACACCGCCAAAATGTTTGAAGCTTCCAATAATGAATTTGTAGATGGCCTAGAAGAAGTGAAAAACTTCATTGGCGACTTTTCCCATAACAATGCCCTCATGGAAATACTGCAAGCCAGTAAACGCGACGATGCTT
>ERZ1027231.394-NODE-394-length-12596-cov-53.344311_pt1 | contig 12596 bp, 8 predicted proteins | sample MGYA00520866_ERZ1027231 | MGnify/ENA primary metagenome ERZ1027231 (study PRJEB33311, sample SAMEA4378411) | marine metagenome | biome: Marine biome; feature: Fjord; material: Water | collected 2014-07-20T08:00:00Z/2014-07-... | depth 75 m ...
TTGTCTAAAATTCATGGTTTCCAAATAACAGCAATGTTATTCCGCCCTTTTCAGTAATGTTTCATGTTATATGCGCTCAGCTATCTGAGATAAATAGTTGGATGTTTTACTATCTAAAATTCATGATTTCCAAATAACAGCAATGTTATTCCGCTCTTTTTAGTGATGTTTCATGTTTTATATACTCTGCAAGCTAACATAGGTAGTTTGACGCTTTTTTTGCCTAAATTTCGGTACATCGAATGAATGCAATATGAATCTGCTTTAAGGCTAATGACATACTCGACTTTAAAGTTTTAAGGTGGGTAGTAAAAAATTTAAAAAAATATGAACTAAACAACAAAACAGCACTCTTACTTAACAGTTATGTTATTCCCTAGTTATTAGTAATATTTCATGTTTTATGCGCTCTCTATTTGTAGTTGGGCGCTTTTTTTTGTCTAGAAATTCTTTATGACAAACATAATCACAATGTTATTTAATCATTCGTATGGAACCTTCTTGCGCCTTCTAGTTCAAGAAATCAGTTTTTTTACAACAGTAAAGATAAATTATTTTAAAAATACGATTAACTATACGATTTGAATGAATTTTTTGCTGGGAAATGTATGGGTGGGGAAATATTTTAAATAAAGTGAACTTATTAGTGATTTCGTCCTCTTATTTAATGAAACATTCCTCCCTGGATTGCTTTCATTTGATTTAAGTTTTGTTTGCTTAAATAACCGGCGCGTCACCTTGACGCGCTTTTTTTATCTCAAATTTTCTTTATTTCTTCTTTTCTATCAATAATTAAATTCAACATTTTATATTTTATTTTAAGCAAAATAATCTGATAAAAAGTCGTCAAAATTTAGTTTGTCGCCAGCTTCAATATCCGCTTGAGCTTTATGAGAAACAGGTACACTTTCATCAAAAAAGGTTTGGTCGTATGACTGGTAATCACGACTTTTTGCTTCTTGTTGATACTCACTCGCTTTATCTAAGGCAAACTGCGATAAAGATTGCGTTTGAATAATAGCTAACAACTGAGCAGAAGGAGTTAAGCTTGGATCATTAATTTTTGCTTGCTCACGAACAATAGCTTCACTATATTTACTGGTTTTATATGATTTATCTAACAGCTGGGCGACTTGCTTCATCTGTTTAAATAATTCATTGCCCCACTCAGGAACTGATTTAAGATTAACTTCACCGCAACAGTTAGCGTCACTAAGCAAGAGTTCAGGGTCTCGGCCACGAAGCACCACCTCATTCATATTATCTTCATGAATTTTCTGGCGTGTACAATCAAATTCTTTATTATCAACAAATGCACAGAACGTAATAAATATATCTAAGAAGTGAACTTGCTCAAGACTAATGCCGGTATCTGAAAAAGGATTGACATCAAGTGCTCTTACTTCAATGTATTCAACACCACGTTCTCCAAGAGCATCAGAAGGTTTTTCTCCTGGTTTAGCAACACGTTTAGGACGAATAGGCGCATACAGCTCATTTTCAATTTGTAGCACGTTATCATTAAGTTGTTGGTAGTTGCCATCAACCTTTACACCAATATTGGCAAAGTCGTTAGATTTAAGCTTAATAGCCTGCTGAACGCCATCAACATAATCCGCTAAATTGTTATAACAAATTTTTAGCGCTGATTGCTCTGAGCTAGTGTACCCTAAATCACTCATGCGTAATGACGTAGCATGCTCAAGGTAAAGCGCCCCATAAGCTGATTTTTTAAAAGGTAACTTATGCTCATTACCTTGTAAGAAAGAGCCACAAATAGCAGGAGAGCTGCCGTATAAGTATGGGATTAACCAACAAAACCGTTTGTAATTTCTTAAGATGGAAAAATAACGTTCAGAAATGAAATCATCTAGAGACAACGATTTCTCACCTGATGCCTGGTGCAATTTTTGCTGCACTTGCCAAAAGTCTTGAGAGAATGAAAAATTGAAGTGTATTCCTGAGATGACTTGCATCATAGAGCCATAACGGTTTTTCAAACCTTGGCGATACACTGTCTTCATTTTACCAATATTTGAACTACCGTATTGCGCTAAAGGTATTTTTTCAGCATCATCAACAAAACAAGGCATGCTCATTGGCCACAATAATTCACCTTTAATATTATCAAAGGTATATTTTTGAATATCTTGAAGTTGCGCAATAGTTTCTTCTGGAGAAAAACTAACAGGCGTGATGAATTCGAGTAAGGTCTCTGAATAATCGGTGGTTATTTGTCCATGCGTCAGCGCTGAGCCGAGTTGATGATAATGACCATGATCCGATAACTTACCTTCTGGTAATATTCGTAATGCTTCTCGCTCTATACCGCGCCCAATACCTGCAATGGCAGCCAAATTTTCATTTTGGCTAAAAGCGCCAATATAATCAGTTAATGATAGTGTCAAAATAATTCCTATATATACTAATTAACCTAACTATTAGCTTAGTTTAGTATTTAGCGAGTAAAGGGTATAAAGCAATAAACCCCCTTATAGATAGTCATATAAATAAGGGGGCGATTAGTATTTTTCAATACTTAACTATTTTTATTTAGTAAATAGTTTATTTAGCTAATTCGAGATCGACTACTTCAATACCAAGCTTTTGAAGTTGAGGCTTAACTACCTGACCGTCTCCTACGACAATCCATTGCATAGATTTTGATAATTCTTTTGCTGCAATAGCGTTTAACTGCTCAATACTTATATTGTTTATGATATTACTTTGCTCTTCACCATAATTAACAGGTAAGTTAAACTGCAATAATTGTCTTAAGAAGCCACTCTTTTGGCTCGGCGTTTCAAAGCTTAGCGCTTCGTTTTGCGAGATAGCTTGGCGCATAAATGTCACCTCGCTCGCAGTTAAGCCATCTTGCTGGTAATGATTCAATTCCTGTTCAATCTCAAGCATAGCATCATAAGTATGCTCTTTTTTAACGCTTGCACCTGCACTAAAACGACCTAAAGTTTTCCCTGCAGAGAAGTAACTTGATGCACCATAGGTATAACCTTTATCTTCTCTTAAATTTAAATTTATACGGCTATTAAAGGCACTGCCTAATGGATAGTTCATTAAAGTTGCCTTAAAATGCTCACCGGTTGCATCATAAGTCATCGCTCTACGTGAAAGTTTAATCACCGATTGGCTAGCATTAGGTAAATCAACAAAATAAAGCTTGTTAGGAGTGACCTCAGGGAAGTTATAATCTCCCTTAATAGTATAATCCTTTCCCTGCCAACTATTTAAAGAAGCAAGCTTTGTTAATAATTCAGTTTTATCTATATCACCAACCACGACTAAGCTCGCTTTAGCCGGCGAAAAATATGCTTTATAGAAACCTTTTATATCATCAAGCGTTATTGCAGATACGGTAGCAATGGTGCCACTATCAGCTAAACCAAAGCGATTATTTTTGCCGTAAGTCACTTGTTTTAAGGCATTGCTAGCTAACGTACGAGCATCTTTATTACCTTGCTCTAATCCTTGAATCAACTGATTTTTAACGCGATTAAAATCATCCTGTGCAAATTCAGGTTTAAACATCATTTCGTTCATTAAGGCTAAGGTAGCATCGAAATTTTTAACTAAGCTATTTACTTTAATGTAAGTATTTCGCCCTGATGCGCCAATAGAAATATTACTTCCAAGTTTAGCTAATTCATTGGATAACTCTTCTTTACTGTGAACAGTAGTGCCTTCATTCATCAAACTTGCTGTTAAACTCGCTAAACCTGCTTTATCGACAGAATCTAGTAATACGCCACCATCTAGGCTTAACAATAAACTGATGGTCGGTGTTTCGCTATTTTTAGTTGCTATGATCTCAATGCCATTATCAAAGGTTTCACGCCATAAACTTGGTACTGTAATTTGCGGGTTCGCAGTAGAATTAGGCATAACACTGCGGTCAAAATTGCTCGTGTTTTTCATGATAGGCGTATCAAGTTGTGCAAGTTCCGCTGGATTACTTACGTCCGGTAAAGTGAAGTTATTTGCTCTGGTAACTAACGCTTCTTGACCTTGTGGCACAATTGATAATATTGCGGCACCTTTACCTTGTATGTATTTCTTAAATACCCGCATAACATCTGCTTTGGTTACTCTGTTATACCGGGCAACTTGTTGCTCAGTGTAATTAGCATCTCCTAACATAGTTTGATAATGCGCTAAATTCGATACTTTCCCTGAAACACTTTGCAAACCATAAATAGTGCCTGTTTCAATACCAACCTTGGTTTTCAATAAATCATCGGCATTTACACCGCGTTCTTCAAACTCAACTAAGGTATCATTAATGACTTGCTCAATTTTTGCTAATGATAATCCTTGCTGAGGGTTTGGCAGCGCATAAAAGCTCATTTGACAAGCGAGTTCACGACATGGATGGCTAGCGCCAGCTTGCACCGCAACACCTGATTTAACTAAGTTTTTATAAAGTAGAGATGTTGGACCGCTACCCAGAATATTGGCAAGTACATCTAAAGCTGGTTCATCTTCATGCATACCATAAACTGTAGGAAAGCTGATATATAATAAAGGTAAAGAAACATTGTCGGTAAAAGAAAAATAACGATTTTCGCTTAATGTCACTGACGATTTAGCGATATTTTCTACCTTAGGTCCTGCATTTAAACCACCAAAGTACTTATTTACCCAAGCAAGGGTTTGGGCTTCATCTATGTCGCCACCAATGGTAATTACGGCATTATTTGGGCCGTACCAGCGAGAAAAGAATTCTTTTAAATCCGTTACTGTGCCACGATCTAAATCTGACATGTAACCAATAACAGGCCATGAATACGGATGCTCACGTGGAAAAATCATTTGATTCACAGTCTCATTTAATCGGCCATAAGGTCGATTATCTACATTTTGTCCACGCTCATTTTTTACCGTCGCCCGTTGGATCTCAAACTTTTCAGGGGTAATTGCTTCAAGTAGGAAGCCCATACGGTCAGACTCAAGCCACAACATTTTTTCTAACTGATTTTTAGGAACTGTTTCAAAATAGTTGGTCCGATCTGAGTTAGTGGTACCATTCAGGTCACCGCCACTTTGTGTCACTACTTTAAAGTGCTGCTCATCGGCAACATTTTGAGAGCCTTGAAACATCATATGTTCAAAGAAATGTGCAAAACCCGACTTACCCAGCTGTTCACGAGCCGAGCCAACATGATAGGTAACATCAACATGCACCAAAGGATCTGAATTATCTTGATGTAAAATAACGGTTAAACCATTAGCCAATTTATACTTTTTAAAAGGAATATTAATAGTATCTTGCTGAGCGGTAACCGTTTCAACCAAACTAACGCCTGTCGGTAAGGTGATAGTTTCTTGACTACTACAGGCAAACAATAATGCCGTACTAGCAGCTATTGCCGTGATCCTAAATTTATTTATTATCTGTGCAGAAAAACGGTTTTGAGGAGATTGTCGCAAAATAACGTCCTGTAAAAAGAGTAAAAAGGAAAAGTTTGAATTATCATAACAAACATAAAGACTACTCGGTTAATTTAAATGTATAAAACTATTGCAGAACATCATGATTTTATTGTTGTTGATAAAGGCGCAGGCATAAACTTTCATGATGAAGGTGACATCGGCTCAGGACTTTTTTCGCAAGTAAAAAGACAGCTTCAAGCTGATATTAATACACAGGGGCAAAACTCAGCTGGATCAGTATCACTTTACCCTGTGCATCGATTAGATAAAATGACTTCGGGTTTGGTTATTTTTGCTAAAACCTTAAGCTGCGCACAAATTTTTGGTCAGCTTTTTAATGATCACGATATTGAAAAGTTTTATCTAGCTATTAGTGATAAAAAACCCAGTAAAAAACAGGGATTAATTAAAGGTGATATGGCCAAAAGCCGACGGGGAATGTTCAAGTTATTGCGGACAATGGAAAATCCCGCAATCACCCAGTTCTTCTCATACAGTGTTCCTAATAAACAACGGTTATACCTGCTAAAACCGCATTCAGGAAAAACCCATCAATTACGTGTTGCTTTAGCAAGTATTGGCGCACCAATTGTTGGCGATCCCTTATATAACACAACCTCGAAAGCTGACAGAGGTTACTTACATGCTTTTGCTTTAAAGTTTAATTATTTAGGAGAGTGCTTTGAGTTTACCTCTCTGCCTTCTACGGGGCAGTATTATGTAACCCCTGAGATCATTGAACAATTTTCAGCAATAAAAAAACCTTGGCAGTTAAACTGGCCAAGGCTTTAATTCGAAAACTATTAACTGATAGTTGCTAGTTGAAAACGACTAAATCAGTGTACTGAGTTATTTACAGTAAATGCCAGAAAACCAAAGTAATGGCTGTTAAGCAGGCAAATTTAACGTAAATAACAAAGTACCAAGGCCACGGCCTTATTAAAAACTAACTACAGTGAATGCCAGAAAACTAAACCAATGGCCGTTGGGCAAATAAACTTAGTGTACCAAGGCCAAATTTTCCAAAAGAGGCTATGTTCTACATCGACATTGCCTTGCTTAATTTCAGATAAAACATCACTTCTGTGCCATATCCAACCAGCAAATACGCAACAAAGCATGGCAATAATTGGTTGACCATATTGTGTTGATAATGTCGCAACAAAGTCTAACATCCAATCCAAATTAATAACGATTAGAATACTCAAGACTAAAATGCCTAAGCCTATTAAAGTTGTTGCTTTTTCACGTGGCGTATCATGGCGCTCAACAACAAAAGACACTGGACCTTCAAGCATTGATATACTTGAAGTTAGCGCCGCTATTGACATTAATACAAAAAAGCCAAAAGCAACAAAAAGACCCACATCCCCCATACCAGAAAATAGTGCAGGTAATACGGTAAACACTAAGTTTGACCCCGATATGAGGCTGCCATCTTCTGCGAAAATAGCGACACCTTGTGCTTGAGCAACATACATAGCAGGAATAATCAATAAACCAGCTAAAAAGGCGATAGAAACATCTATTAGCGTTACTTGTGCACCAAGGGTAACCAAATTCTCTTTTTTAGCGATATAAGAGCCATAAATGATCATTACACTTGTACCCAGTGACAAAGAGAAAAATGCTTGTCCTAAGGCACTTATTAACAGGTTGGGCTCAAATACACGAGAAATGTCAGGGTTTAAATAAGCAGTGAAACCTTCTCTTGAACCCTCAAGGGTAAAGACGTAAATAATCAACAAGATCAATAAACCTATTAACATAGGCATAAGACGTTTCGACCATTTTTCAATACCTTCTTCAACACCTCGGCGTATGATAAAAATGGTTAATCCCATAAAGAGTGCGGTAAAAATAATGTTTCGAGTTAATGAATGATTTATCAGCCAGTCAGCTTCGCCGGTAAACCCCGCTAATCTAGCGAGAGGCTCAATTGAGTAAGACATCATCCAGCCTGCTATGATGCTATAGAAACTTAAAATAAGGGCAGCACAAATAATACCGCCAAAACCAACAACAAAACCAAAACGTTTTTGCCAGGTATTTCTCGCAATTTTTTGCATACTACTAACAGCATTTGCCTGACCATACCGACCAATTAGCAGCTCCGCCATAAAAGCTGGATAGGCTAAACAGAAAGCCAAAACTAAATATACTAGAACAAAAGCAGCACCACCATTGCTCGCTGTTTGCGTTGGAAAACCCCAAATATTACCTAAACCAACAGCAGAGCCCGCCGCCGCCATAATAAAACCGAAACGCGAACTAAAGCCGCCTCTTGAAACACCCATTCAATTCCCCAAATTTCTTATGAACTATCGTTGCTAGCTATTTACCTATGAGTAACGCTCTATATCCACTCCATTTGAAGATACATGATTCATGTGGAACGGTTATATATAATTTTCTCAAGGTTGTTTTTATTTTTATAATTGCAGTATTTTTATAATAACGATCATTTATAAGAGCACTAATCTACGCAATTACGGTAAAAAAAAATAGAGTTACACATTAAAAAATAAAAAAGCCCTGTGTATAGCTCTTTTTACAGACTTTACACAGGGCTAAGACTTTTAATATTCAAACTTTGTTAGCAAAATAGCTTGTGATAATCGTTATTCTGCTTCAGGACGCATATGCGGGAATAAAATCACATCTTTAATAGAAGGCGAATCAGTGAATAACATCACTAAACGATCAATACCTATGCCTTCACCTGCTGTCGGTGGCAATCCGTATTCTAATGCATTGATGTAGTCGGCATCATAATGCATCGCTTCATCATCACCGGCATCTTTTTCTGTTACTTGTTTTTGGAAACGTTCAGCTTGATCTTCTGCATCATTTAACTCAGAGAAACCATTGGCTAATTCACGGCCACCAACAAAGAACTCAAAACGGTCTGTGATAAATGGATTATCATCGTTACGACGAGCAAGTGGTGAAACTTCCCATGGGTATTCAGTGATGAATGTTGGTTGATCTAATAAATGTTCAGCCACTTCTTCAAAGATTTCACAAATGTACTTACCCGGTCCCCAAACTTTAGATGCTTCATTTTCTTTCACGCCAACAGCTTTTGCCATCGCTTTAATTGCGTCAAAGTTGTTTTCTGGGTCACGTAAGGCAGTTTCATTAAGTTGCTCAGCACCACGATGATCTTTACCGTATTGTAAAATAGCATCAACCATAGATAAACGCGCAAATGGTTTGCCAAGATCGTAGAATTTCTCTTCTACTACTTCACCTTCAACATTTTTCACTGTATTACGAATAGTGGTGGTACCTAATACATCTTGTGCAATAGTACGTAACATTTCTTCGGTAGTATTCATCAGGTCATGGTAATCAGCATAGGCTTGGTAGAATTCAATCATGGTAAATTCTGGGTTATGACGTGTTGAAATACCTTCGTTACGGAAACTACGGTTAATTTCAAAAACACGATCAAAACCACCAACCACTAAACGCTTAAGGTTAAGTTCTGGTGCTATACGTAAGTACATATCAAGATCAAAGGTATTATGGTGCGTCATAAAAGGTTTCGCAGTAGCGCCACCCGGTATGATTTGTAACATTGGAGTTTCAACTTCCATAAAGTCGCGTTGAACTAAAAAGTTACGAATACCCGCAACTATTTTCGAACGGATTTTAAAGGTGTTACGGGTATCTTCGTTGATAATTAAATCAACATAACGCTGACGATACTTAGTTTCTTGATCTGATAAACCGTGGAATTTTTCAGGTAATGGACGAAGAGACTTAGTTAATAACGAGTACTCTTCCATATTTACGTAAAGATCACCTTTTCCTGACTTATGTAAAATTCCTTTAATACCAACAATATCACCTATATCTAGTGAGCCCCATTTAGCACGTATTTCTTTTTGCACTGTTTTTTCAGCATAACCTTGAATACGACCAGACGAGTCTTGAATGACTAAAAATGGTCCGCGTTTTGCCATAACACGACCGGCAATAGCATAAGTTACTTGTAGCTCTTCAAGTTCTTCTTTGGATTTCTCACCATGTTCCGCTTGAATATCAGCAGCTAAATGTTCACGATTAAAATCGTTAGGGAAACCATTAGCTGAACAATTAGAGCGAATTTTTTCAAGTTTTACACGGCGCTCAGCAATAAGTTTATTTTCATCTTGTGCTACAGGTGCATTATTGGCTTTATCTGTCATTTTATTTCTCAAAGTTATCTTTAATTTTTCAATTGGTTTTATTTGGCTTTGTTTACGTTTTATCTTGTTAAACGTAAATTACAAACCAGACTTTAAACTGGCTTCTAGAAGTTTATCTAAATCACCATCTAATACTGCTTGCTTCAGTTATACTACTGCTGTTTTCAATATATTTGAAATTAGCTCCTACAAACCAGACTTTAAACTGGCTTCTAAAAACTTATCTAAATCACCATCTAGAACGGCTTGAGTGTTTCTGTTTTCAACACCCGTTCGTAAATCTTTAATACGACTATCATCTAAAACGTAAGAGCGAATTTGACTACCCCAACCAATATCTGACTTGCCATCTTCTAATTCTTGTTTGCCTTCATTTTGCTTTTGCATTTCCATTTCATAAAGCTTTGCTTTAAGCAATTTCATCGCAGTAGCACGGTTCTTATGCTGAGAACGATCTGCTTGGCAAGCTACTACAGCCCCTGTGGGCTCATGCGTTATACGAATGGCAGAATCTGTTTTATTAACATGTTGTCCACCCGCACCTGATGCACGAAAAGTATCGATACGTAAATCAGCAGGGTTAATATCAATTTCAATATTGTCATCTATTTCAGGATAAATAAACGCTGAAGCAAATGAAGTATGGCGACGACCCGATGAATCAAAAGGTGATTTACGCACTAAACGATGCACACCTGTTTCGGTTCGCAACCAACCAAAGGCATATTCACCGGTGTATTTAATGGTGCAACCTTTAATGCCGGCAACATCACCATCGGTAACTTCAATAGCTTCGGTTTTATAACCATGCGCTTCACCCCAACGTAAATACATACGCATCAGCATTTCAGCCCAATCTTGTGCTTCAGTGCCACCAGAGCCAGATTGAATATCTAAATAGCAGTTATTGGCATCTTGTTCACCGCAAAACATACGACGAAACTCTAACTTTTCTAGCACAGCATCAAGCGAATCAGCTTCTACTTGAGCATCATCAAAGGTCTCTTGATCTGACTCTTCAACAGCTAATTCAACTAAGCCTTCAATATCTTCACAGCCAGTTTCAAGTTCAACAATGGTATTTACCACTTCTTCAAGTGCACTGCGTTCTTTACCTAGCGCTTGAGCTCGCTCAGGTTCATTCCATATTTCAGGAAGTTCTAATTCTCGTGAAACTTCAACTAAACGTTCAGCTTTAACGTCATAGTCAAAGGTACCCCCGAAGCAAATTAGCGCGTTCACGGATTTCTTTTAATTTACTTAATATAGGATTTGTTTCGAACATAAGCCTTCAAAAATAAGTTTTTAAATATGTCTTTTTAAATATATCTTTTTCAACGATTTCACTCGTTAGGATAATTAAAAAATAGTCGCGCATTGTAGCGTAAAAAGGCTAGTAAATAAACGGCTAACATAGGACGCTTTTATTAAAAATATATAATTTTTAATAAAAGCAAAAATAAAACCAATCTTACGAGCTAAGTGCCATATTTTTTAAGGTCTATTGATATTAAATTGTGCAATTCTTTTTGATTATATTGCTATGCCCCGTCGTTAATTAACTACAAAGATGCTACAAAGTTAACACTTTGTTCTTGGCCACTTGATAAAAAATAGGCAATAAAAAAGACCAGAAGCAAAAGCTACTGGCCTTTCATTAAAACCGTCAACGTATCTTAGGACGGGACAGACAGTTAAACCGCTAAATGTTAACTATCATTATTATTTATCAAATTTTACAGCATCTTTAACTAGCGAAGTCACTTCTTCTGAAGTTTTTGAAACAACATCAAAAGCTTCTTTTGCTGAAGCTGAAACTTTAGTCTGAAGCGCTTCGTTGAATGATTTTTGTGATTCAACAGCAGCGGTAAAATCTGTTTGTGATGATAATGCTTTAGTTTGAGCAACACTGTCATTTAAAATAGAAGTAATTAAAGCTGTTTGTTGGCTGATTAATTGCTCAACCGTTTTAGTATTTAATTCTACCAAGCTATTCAATGGTTTCATTGCATTTTCAACTTGTGCTGTATCGCTAAAAGATTTCATTGCTGTCGTAAATTGATTAGTTAATTGTTCAGTTAATTGAGTAAACATAATTAATATTCCTATTTGATTTCGTCTTATACTGCAGTGCAGCAATCTAATTTGAGATGAGTATACCTAGCTAAATTATAATGGTCAACAACTCTTTGCTGCACCGCGGCAAAAATAATATTATCTCTTGAAAATCTTTACTGTTTAGCGATAGGCGGAAATAGAAAAGCCAGTATAAAAATACTGGCTTTTAAATTAGAAGTACGAAAAAGTACTTATTCGGTATTCATAAATTACTTGGCAATTGTCGTTGCTTCCGCCACAGAGTCTTTAACTAGACTAGTCACTTCTTCAGACGTTTTAGTTACCACATCATAAGCTTCTTTAGCTGAAGCAGAAACTTTAGCTTGGAGTTCTTCAGTGAAAACTTTTTGAGATTCAATTGCTGCTGCAAGATCTGTTTGCTCTGATAAGGCTTTAGTTTGTGCAACGCTATCATTCATGATTGTAGTAATTAATGCAGCTTGTTGATTGATTAATTGTTCAACCGTTTTAGTATTAATTTCTACAAGGCTATTAAATGGCTTCATCGCTGTAGAGAACTGCTCTTCATTGTTGAATGAATTCATTGCAGTAGTAAATTGTTCCGTTAATTGTGTAAACATAATAAAGCTTCCTTTTTAGTATGCTGCATCGCAGCAGATTTAATTAAATCAAGTATAAGTGGTCAAAAGATGGTCGTCAATAGTTTTTTTGCTGCACTGCGTCAAATAATAATTATCTCGCATAAACACAAAATGCATCACTATAAAAAGCCTCCGTATTAACAGGCTTTAGCATTCATAACTGTTAACTATTTATTAGCTTTAACTTCAGCTTTAGGCGCTGCTTTAACTTCAGCTTTAGGCGCTGCTTTAA
>ERZ1027231.396-NODE-396-length-12576-cov-32.053350_pt1 | contig 12576 bp, 6 predicted proteins | sample MGYA00520866_ERZ1027231 | MGnify/ENA primary metagenome ERZ1027231 (study PRJEB33311, sample SAMEA4378411) | marine metagenome | biome: Marine biome; feature: Fjord; material: Water | collected 2014-07-20T08:00:00Z/2014-07-... | depth 75 m ...
CAAACAATACTTTGTTGTTGCCAGAAGTGCGGCTTTCGATCAACTTCAATGCATTATTCAATGCAGGAACAGTGTGCTCCAAGTTGATGATATGAATCTTGTTGCGAGCACCAAAGATGTATTTACCCATCTTCGGGTTCCAGTAACGAGTTTGGTGTCCAAAGTGAACGCCTGCTTTAAGCAGGTCACGCATACTAACTTGCGCCATAATATAACTACCTTAAATTAAGTTTGGGTTGAGCCTCCACCCATCCAATACTGCGACCTTTCGGCACCCCGCAACATCGTTATGATGAGTGTGTGTATTATTTACTAATCAAGCTATTAAACAGAGCATTTAAGAAGCTATTCAAAAACACTAATGCAAAACAGGCTAGATTAGCGGCGCTTTATACCATTTCCACAGGTAAAAATAAAGCTTCTTCTAAGTATTTTGCCATTTTAAATGGCAAATTTGCCCCATTTATAAAAACCTAAGATGAGCGTACAATGAGCGCATTAAACGGCCTAGCTCTATATGCCACCGAATAAACGTACAAGTGATAAATTATGTCTAAATTTGTAAAAACAGCTGAAGAAATCGCCAAGATGCGCATTGCCGGTCGGTTAGCGGCTGAAGTGCTAGAAATGATTGAAGAGCACGTAGTGGCAGGCATTTCCACCGACGAGCTCAATACTATTTGCCATAATTACATGGTCGACGTACAAGATTCGGTCCCTGCACCACTGAACTACCATGGCTTCCCTAAGTCTATTTGCACCTCAGTGAACCACGTAATCTGCCACGGCATTCCAAACGATAAAGTGCTGAAGAAAGGCGACATCATCAATATCGACATTACTGTGATTAAAGATGGTTATCACGGCGATACTAGCAAGATGTTCTTTATCGGTGAAGCAACCGCGCCCTTACAGCGCTTAGTCGATATCACGCAAGAAAGCATGTACAAGGCGATCGCATTGGTTAAGCCAGGTTGTCGCCTCGGTGATATCGGTGCCATTATTCAGCAGCATGCTGAAAGTAACCATTATTCCATCGTACGCGAGTACTGTGGCCACGGCATTGGCAGTGAATTTCACGAAGACGGCTTCCAAGTACTGCATTATGGTAAAGCAGGCACAGGCATGGAACTGTTACCGGGCATGACCTTCACCATTGAGCCGATGGTAAACCAAGGCAAGCGCTTTAATAAGCAGTTACCTGATGGCTGGACAGTGGTTACTAAAGACCGCAAGCCAAGTGCACAATTCGAACATACTTGCCTAGTAACTGAAGACGGAGTTGATGTACTAACCCGCCGTAAAGAAGAGACTCAATTCTGGTAAGCACTGAGTACAAATCAATCACCAACAGAATATTAACGACTCGTAGGGTATAGATTTTGACAAGCATGGCCGCAGACAAGACAACAGTTGACCTTCCTAATATCGATCTTCCTAGCATTGATAATGAAGCTCTACTCTTACAACTAAGTGCGGCCATTTCTCCCCTCCCCATCATCAAGCCATTATTAGCCGATATCAAACAGCAGTGTCACGAGTATTTTCGTCAGACCCTGGATGCCACAACCCTAGTTGCCCACCGCTGTAAATTGATAGACCAAATACTTTTTTGCCTATGGCAAAATTCTGGCTTTAATGCCGAAATGGATAATACGAATAGTGACAGCATTGCCCTGCTCGCCGTCGGCGGTTATGGCCGCGGAGAGCTGCAGCCACATTCTGATATTGATCTATTAATCGTATTAGAAAATGAAGCGGCGTTTGATAAGCACAAAGAGGCTCTACAAAGTTTTATTACCTTGCTATGGGATTTGAAGCTGGATATCGGTCACAGTGTTCGCACGCTCGACGAATGCGTTACCGAAGCAGAAAAAGATCTCACCATCATTACCAATATGATGGAGGTCAGAACGTTAGCAGGTGATGAAACCCTACTAAAACAACTGCAAAAGAAAACTGATCATCGCACTATTTGGTCAGGGCCCGAGTTTTTTGAAGCTAAGTGGGAAGAACTCAAAAAACGCCACGCTAAGCATGAAGATACAGAATACAATTTAGAACCTAATGTAAAAAATTCTCCCGGTACTTTACGCGACATCCAAACTATTAACTGGATGGCCATGCGCCACTTCGGCCATGACGATTTAGAAGAACTGAGGCAATATAAATTTCTCACCGAATTTGAACTTAATCTTTACCAGCGCAGTACAGAGTTTCTGTGGCAATTGCGCTATGCCCTACACATGATCAGTGACCGCGAAGAAGATCGCCTACTCTTTGATTTGCAACTCGACATCGCAAAAATCCTAGGCTTTTCTGACGACGAAGAAATGCTCGGTGTTGAGCGCATGATGCTGCAGTTTTATCGTAACCAGCTAGCGCTAACCGAATTAACCGATATTTTATTAGTGCATATTAAAGATGATATTTTTGGTGACTGCGGCGCCGATAGCATTGAAAAAATTGATGACGACATCTACATTTGCAATGGCTACCTGCGCTTAACCGATCCGCAGAAACTACCCGAGAAACCTGAATTATTACTGCGTATTTTTGTTGAACTGGCTAAGCGCAGCCATGCCCAAGGTATGCACTCAAGTACAATTCGAGCCTTACACGATCACAGAGATTTGATCGATCAAGAGTTTCGCGAAAAACCCCTGCATAATCAGCTTTTTATGCAGCTACTAAAAAATGACTTACAAGTATCAAGTACGTTAAGGCGCATGATGCATTACGGCATTCTAGGGCGTTACATCCCTGAATTCGGCAGCATTATTGGTCATATGCAATACGATTTATTTCATATTTATACAGTCGATGAACACAGCTTGCGCATGGTACAAATGCTGCGTCGCTACCGCTACCTTGATGAGCGAGAACTTTTCCCTCTCGCGTCAAATTTAATCCATAAAATTAAGCGCAAAGATGTTTTATACATAACCGCTCTACTACATGATGCTGGCAAGATGTGCCGCGGTGAACATGAAGTTGCAGGGGCTGAAATTGCAAAAGCATTTTGCCAGCAACACAAGCTAACTCAATACGATGCGAATATGGTTGAGTGGCTGGTACGCAATCACTTACTAATGTCACAAGCATCTCAGCGCATTGATATTAATAACCCCGAAGACATCCACCAGTTCGCCTTAGAAGTCGGCGACATGGATCATTTACAGCACCTATTCTTAATTTCTGTTGCCGACATTTACAGCACCAATCCAAAACTTTGGACAGGCTGGCGTGCAGAACAAATGCGCACCCTGTATTACAATACCAAACAGGCATTTCGCCGTGGTTTGAATAACTCCATGGGGAAAGATCAGCTAATTAGCGCCATTCAAAATGAAGCGCTGTATGAGCTAGAACAATTAGACATTGATGAAGCTCATGCTCGCGCGATTTGGGATGAGCCAGGAGATGATTATTTTCTGCGCGAAGGTGCGGACAATATTATTTGGCATACGCAAATTATTACCGACCATGGTTTTAGTGAATCACCCTTAGTTGCTATTCGCGAAACCAGCGACATCGATTTTGATGGCGCTACTCAGATCTTTATTTTTATGAAAGATCAGCCCAATCTTTTTGCTGTGACCACCGCCACACTCGACCAATTGAATCTCAGCATTCAAGATGCACGCATCATGACATCCAATAACCGTAACGCGGTTGATACTTATATTGTATTGGATGAAAACGGAGACTCGATTGGCAATGACCCTAGCCGAATAGAACAAATCAAACACACACTGACTAATGCACTGTCCACTCCAGAAGAATACAGCTCGGTTATTCAACGCCGCACTCCACGAATGCTAAAACTATTTCAAATCCCTACTCAAGTTACTCTCAGTAATGATCCCATTATGAAGCGAACGGTGCTTGAAGTGACTGCTGCGGATAGGCCGGGTTTATTAGCCCGCATGGGAGAGTTTTTCATGCAGCATAATTTATTAATGCATGGCGCTAAGATTATGACCGAAGGGGAGAAAATTTCGGATGTATTCTTCATTTCAGACAGCGATGACAACCCGATTAGCGACCCTGACTTATGCCTTCGTATTCAACAAGGCATATGCCAAGCATTGGACCAGCAGGTTGAAGCCCAGTCCAACGTTTAAATCTGACTTAAGACTGATATTCTAAGTTAGCCTTGAGCGATTTTTAATACCTGCTCAATGTGACTTTCTTGCTGCTGCGCAGACATAAAGCTACCGGTAATACTGTTTAATACCAGTTTCACTGCCTGTAAACGTGTCATATCTAGATGTTCGATCAAGGCATCAAAGTTCTGCATTAGATAGCCACCAAAAAAGGCGGGATCATCGGCGTTTACCATCACAGCAATATTCTGATCTAACAGCTGCAGAATATTATGCTCACTCATATGAGAGAATACTTTTAAGCGCGTATTACTTAACGGGCAAACGGTTAAGGTAATTTGCTCATCCGCTAAACGTTGCATTAAGGCATCATCTTCAATGCAACGCACCCCATGATCGATACGATCGACTTTTAGAACATCAAGAGCACTGACGATATAATCAGCTGGGCCTTCTTCCCCTGCATGCGCTACTGCGCGCAAACCTAAGGCTCTAGCCTGAGAAAATACGTTAGCAAACTTCTCTGGCGGATGACCTAGCTCAGACGAATCCAAGCCCACTCCAACAAAATGCTGAATATAAGGTTTAGCTTGCTCTAAACATTCTATCGCTTGCTCTTCAGACAAATGTCGTAAGAAGCACAAAATCAAACCACTGGTGATATTCAGCTCTTGCTCAGCCTGAACTAATGCTCGATTGATACCTTGAAAAACAATCCCAATATCAATGCCACGATCGGTATGCGTTTGCGGATCAAAGAAAGGCTCAACATGAACGACTCCATCTTCCTGACAGCGCAGTAGATATGCCCAAGTTAAATCATAAAAATCTTGCTCCGTGCGTAACACGTCCGCACATTGATAATAGATATCAAGAAAAGACTGCAAGTTATGAAAATCGTAAGCGGCCCTTACTTCTTCGACACTGGCGTAAGGTAAGTCGACATTATTACGCGCAGCCAACTTAAACATTAACTCAGGCTCAAGAGAGCCCTCTAAATGCAGGTGTAATTCAGTTTTTGGTAGCTGTCGAACAAACTCACTACTGGCGACCTGATCATGAGCACTTACTTGCTCGGAAAGATTCATCTTATTCATATATCGAGACCTACACCTATATTTTCAATCTATACACACTTCATAACCAGATTAATTCCTGACTATGACGTTAACTATTCTCTAACTGCTAATAATAGATGAAGAAGGGTAGTAAAGTGAAGTTACAGAAGGTAAGTCAGCTGTTTTTATGCACCCGCCCTTATAGATAAGCTCTTATAAATCAATGGACTCAAGCATGAAATAGAAAGAAGCACCATTAGCCGATGACTCAAACTGTATTGCACTATCAAGTCGTTTCAACGCTACATCCACAAATCGCAATCCCAAACCAATCCCTTGGGCCTGCTGCGTATTATTATCACTGCCCCTTTGATAAGGTTTAAATAAAGTGTCCATTAGATCACTAGGGATACCAGGACCTTGGTCGGCTACTCTAACCTCTATAAGCTGATCTGCCTGTCGATGAATGGTCACACTAACGTCACTTTGAGAGGGACTGTACTTGATAGCATTACTTACCAAATTTATAATGACTCGCTCTAATAATTCGCCATTTGCCATCACCCAGCACTCATCAATAGAGTATAAAACAAGCTTAATCGATTTTTCTTCAGCCTGATGGTACAAACTGTCCACTGCATTTTGTGAAACTGAATAAAGATCAACTTCATATATTTGAATATTTTCTTCACTTTCAACTTTCGCTAAATTTAAAAATTGCTCTGCGAAATCTAATCCGCGCTGACTATAATGATCAACTTTATTAAGCAGCTCCGCATTATCTGGCCCCGCCTCTGATCTTGTCTGATACACTAAAGCTTGCAGTGATGCCATTGGCGAGCGTAAATCATGAGATAGAAAGTCGATCATTTCATTACGACTGCGCTGGGCTTGTTTAACTTGGCTAATATCTGTCAGGTTAAATACTAATAGAGGCGCTAAGTTCTCCTGATCTTCTATACAGCGAATACTCACCGATAAATCCATAGGCCTAGCGATTGGCTCTACAGTTTTCGCTTCTACAGTCACAGCTTGCTGCAATAAAATAACGTTTCTGATTATGGTAATCCAATCGTCCTGTAATAAAACAATAGAACTGGATAAATCTTTCGAGCTGGCGATATGATTATTAGTGATCTGTTTTATTGCTTGATTGCAGAACAATACTTTGCCAGCCAAGTCAGTCACCAAGATACCCCCCGCAATACCTTCAATGCTGGCCTCAAACATGGAATGATTCATCGCAACTTGCTGCTGATAGGAATCGACCAGCGAAAGCTGCTGAGAGAAAACATCAGAACGCATTGAGTTATTAGTCGTTAGTTTATTGTCAGCCCCTAAAGAACCCACCGTACCGAGCAACTGAGTTAATAGGTTTAATTTTCGTTTCTCTAAAGCCGTAAATTCATCAAAATATAAGACAAGTAACTTTTCTTGCCGAGCTAGTTTAATAGCAAGAGATTTCACGATCGACAGCATTGAGCCCTGATCTTTTTCAGCATGAGTCGCTAAGTGATAGTTATCGATTTGTAACAATGACAAGAGCGATTTTAAGTCGCTTTCGGTATTGAGCTGAATACGCTCAGGTAATCGAAATATTTCGGAGAGCTGCTGCTGTTTAAGGTGATTCAATTGCAGACGGAAATAATTAAATAATCGACTTAAACGTAATAAATTCCAGATAAAAGGAATCACCAGTAAGGCCATCATTAATCCTGCGCTGGGATACCAATAACCCAATACCAACAAACCATAACTTAAGAACCAAACAGCAACGACACTAATAGCCGTCATAATAAATTGCTGCACACCCGATAAGCGAGGAATCAAATATAACGCGATCAAAATCACTAAAGAGTTAATGATCGCACTGGTAAAGACAGCAAGGGGCTGAATAATACTTTCATCCTTTAATGCCTGATAAATATTGGCATTAATATCAACGGCGGGGCTTTGACGACCTTTATCGTCTACAGGGGTTATTAACGGATCTCCCATTGACGTTGCAGTCATTCCGACAAAGACAGTGCGCTGAGATAATTCGGCTAGCGGTACTGCCCCCGTCAACACATCAATAAATGAGAGCCGATCAAAATCACCTTCATTCACAAATGGAATATAAACATCCTTACCAGCCTGATCATAAAGAGTGGAATAAGGTTGATTAAAGAGAAAACTAGCATAGGAAAAATGTGGCCATTGATGATCGTAAAATCGCTCCATTAGGCGAATTTTACGCAAGGTTCCGTCTGAATCTAAATAACTATTAACATGACCTAAACCTGCATACTGGTGAAAAGCATCTGCGGGTAAAACCTCACTGACTTCCCCAGATTTTAGTAAGCGGTCAAAGTACAGCGGTAAAATAGTTCGCCCACTCTTTTCAATTGCCTGAGCTAAAAGAAGATCACTTTTATCCTGTTGATTAAAACTAGTAAAAACGACGTTATAAGCAATCGCAGCCACATCTGCTTGGGTTAATCGCTCGATCATTTGCCCATGATAACTACGAGGCCAGGGCCACTCCCCCAATAAAGATAAACTTTGCTCATCAATCTCAATGATTAATATTTTCGGATCAGCACGGGTAGGTAAAATTTGCAGTTGTTTATCATAAAGAGAGAAATTTGCCGCCTGAGTCCAGTTCTGCAACTGGTTGATATTGACGAAAAATAGAATCACTAAACCCAGTAAGATCAGCTGCCAATCTAATAACGGTTTTAATTTCGTATCATCCATAATTTATCACTGCGTCTTAAACTCAGCATCTGGCTCGGGCATTTCCAAGTTCAAACGGCGATTACGACCTTCAAAACCTTGAGCATCAATACCTCTAATCAATAACTGGTACTGACCAGGGTGGATATCTTCAATTAAAAGTTCCAACTCTTGTGTTGTCTTTTCCCATACTTGAGAATCTTTCGATACTAACGTTATTTTATAAGACTGTGCTCGCTCAATCGTTTTCCATGTTAGCAATAAAGGTAAAGCGATTACTTGGCTTTCGTTCAGAACCATTAAAGGTCTTGGCAATAAATCGACAGGCTCTGATACTCCCACACCTTCAATAGCCAATACCGCTTGGCCTGATATAATTTCCTGCTGATTAGTATCTGAACTGACCAACAGAGCCCCGGTTAATAATTCAGTCCTCATTTCAACCGTTTTGGTTATAGGGTTTTCAGAACGAGAGACTCTAAACTCAGTTCCTCTTACTGCAGCGACTGCGGCAGGAGTCGATATTTCATAGCGGCTGTTTTTATTACTCAGTTTCTCTACTTGAGCCTTCACTCTTCCTTTCAATAATTCAACTCGGGTATTAACTAACTGACTAGGATCGTAAAACTGCAAGCTGGCCATACGAATAGTACTATTGGCCTTTAATAATAAGCGCGAATCATCTGCAAATTTTATCATCGCTGTGCCTTGCATCGATCTCACAATATCTTGATGACTCAACAGATCACCAACTTTTAACGGCTCTTCTAGTTGCGAGTCTTGATGCGTAACAAGCACACTGCCCTCTACAGCAATAACCAGAGCGGTTGTTGGATGGTCGATTAACCAACTTTTCGGAATTTTAATAATGGATTTAGGGGGAAGGTATTTAGGATTTTTTAATTGATTATATTCAACCAATTTCTGCCAACATAAAGGATCTGTTACGTAGGTTTTGCAAATTCCCCATACTGTATCGTTTTTCTTTACCGTATAGAGAAGAACATCCTCTGAAACTGAAGAAGATTCAGCAAATGAATAATTAGGAGCCAAAGATAATAAAGCGATTAAACTGGTACAGAACAATTGCTTTAATATCTTCATGATTTTTCCTTAATGATGATTATTTGAAGTCCAGATTAGGAGTTGTGTTTATTCAACCTTCTCTAATCGATATCCGTGCTGATAAATTGTTTTAACCCTAAAGCCACTTTCTGGGGTGATACCTAACGCTTTGCGAACTCGACTCACATGAACATCAACTGTTCGAGTATTCAGATCAGAGGATATCCCCCAAACAGACTCTAGCAAAAAGCTACGCGATAAAATTCGCCCTATATTATCAAACAAACAGCTCGCAACTTCAAAATCTTTATCCGTCATATCAATCGCTTCGCCATTGACTAGAGCTAGTTTATTGCTCAAATCAAACTGGTATGGGCCGTGCTCAATCATCTTACCGGCTTGAGTGCCTTGAGTTCGCCTTAAAAGTGCCTGTAAACGGGCTTTTAATTCTACTCGCAAGAGCGGCTTACGCATGTAATCATCGGCACCAGACTCTAGTGCTTGTACAACATCCGCCTCAGCATTTCGCAATGAACAAAATATGATGGGTAAGTTTTGATGAAATTTACTGCGAATTAACTTAATCGCTTCAAGACCTGACATTTCTGGCAGCTCCCAATCAAGCAAGGCAATATCAAAACTCTGATCTTTTAATCGACTTAACAGAGCTTGAGCGCGAGTAAAATGCTCATAGGCATAACCAAACTCTTCAAACCAGCCAATGACCATTTTTGCTTGTGTAAGATCATCTTCTAGATAGGCGATCGTTAACGGGCGATCTTTCATAATTATCCTTGCGCTTAATCGTATCGATACCCTTAAGCACTGATCTAGTTTTAATAAGTCTATGTATTAATGAGCTTTTAAAATAAATTCAACTCGACGATTCTCTGAGCGCCCTGCTTCCGTTTCATTATCTGCCACAGGTTTTTCTTCACCATAGCCTAATGCTGACATGCGATCAGCAGCAACCCCATGATCAGTTAAAAATGAAACAACTGATTCTGCACGCTGCTGAGATAATTCTTTATTATACTGATCACTGCCGATGTTATCACTGTGAGCTTGCACTTCAATCTTAACCGCTGTGTAAATTCCAAGTACTTTCACCACATCAGTCAATGCAACTTCACTAGCTTTAGTTAACGATGCAGATCGAGATTCAAATCTAACCTGAGCGATCAAGTCTCCAACTTTTCCTTTGAATGCAGCACAACCCAAGTGATTAACCGTGGCTCCTTCTACTGTACTAAGGCACTGGTCTTCATCATCTAACAAACCATCCAAATCACCATCAATAACAACTGGAGTTAATACCACATCATTAAAACCTGAAGCAGGTTCTGGCAGCTCTTCAACCATAGCGACAAACTCTTCTTGAGTAGGCTCTGAGGCAATAGCCTTCTTCGACTTAAAGCCAAAACGCTTAACTAAATTCAAAGAAAATAATGACGCATCGGTATCATAAGATTCAATTTCTAAGCGCACACTGAACTTCTGCGGCAGATACCATTCAGCACCTATACCACCAAATAGCTGACCTTTGTTATTAGATTCATAACTAACGCCATTACCATTATTGGTCATATGGTTTAGACCCGCCTTAGCATACACAGCAATACTGCCTTCCATTCGCTCTTCCCCAAAAGCCCAATAATGCAACATAGCATCACCACCTACCATGCGATAACCCAAGTCAGCATCAGGGTCCAGATCCACACTACCTAGATCGGCATAATAAGCTTCGAAAGAAATATGATCGTTCCAATCCCAACCCCCCGTTAATTTCCAAGCATTCTGGGTATGGTCGTCTATTGTATAACCCGTGCCATCAATACTTGGGTCCAAATAACTTTGGCCGAAACCAACACCCGCATAAAGATCCATTTCATCCCACCACTCTGCGTTACTAGCCCATGAGGCTAATAACATTGGCAAAGCGATAACGATTGCAGACTTACGACGCAATGCCACGAACAATGAAAGTATCAAAGCAAAACCCCAATGAATACTACCCGCTCCATGCACACCTGTTTTTATAGTTCCTAGCTCTTCTTTTTCAGGAGCTGGATTTCGATTAACTCCAACGGGTGAAGAATCAGCATCTAAGTAATCGGCAATACCGTCATTGTCGGTATCTACACAATTTGGCCAGCTATTACACTCATCCGCATCGGCTACGCCATCACCATCACTATCGCCGCCTTTTTCGCCGTCACCGCCAGTGGTTGGATCAGCAATATCAGGAATGCCATCACCATCGGTATCCGTTGGATTAGCTGGGTCTTCACCCGCTTCATCTTCGTCATTGATACCATCATTATCAGAATCGGTATCGGTATAATCTGGAATGCCATCACCGTCGGTATCACGACAAGGAGCAGTACTACACTCAACATCATCTGGAATACCGTCGTTATCAGAATCACCAGCGCCATTTACACCGCTATCATCGGCATCTACAACATCAGGAATTCCATCGTTATCACTGTCCTTAGGATTATTAACATCATAAGGATCACTTCGCTCGTCCTGATCTTTCTTGCCATCATTATCCGCGTCGTCATCTAAATAATCTGGAGTACCATCACCATCAGTATCTCGCGGGTTCGTTGCAGGATTGTTATCACCATCTAAATTCGAATCTTCTTCACCATCAGGAATACCATCAAAATCAGAATCATTAATATTATCAAGATAATCTGGCTTACCATCGTTATCTGTATCTGGGCAGCTTGTAGGATAGTTAGGGCATTCTTCAGCATCCGTTAGGCCATCGTTATCACTATCGCCACCACCTGCTTCGCCACCATCGTCGTCATGGTCAATAACATCAGGAATACCGTCATTATCAGAATCTTTAGGTGACAACTCTTCTTCATCTAAAGCGCCATCATTATCAGAATCTTCATCTCGATAATCTGCAGTGCCATCACCATCAGTATCCTTTGGTGTAGTAGTTCCGTCAGGACCATTACCTGCAATGCCATCAGCTTCTTCATCATCAGTAATTCCATCATTATCAGAATCAATATCTAGATAATCATAAATACCGTCCTTATCAGAATCACGACAAGGTAAAGCTGGACCACACTCAGCCTTATCATCGATGCCATCGTTATCGCTGTCGCCATAACCAGGGCCACCTGAAGCAGGATCTAGATAATCAGGAATTAAATCTCCATCGCTATCACCAGAAAGTTCTGCGTCATCGTCTGTGCCATCACCATCGGTATCAGTTCCAGGGTTTTCATTAGCCATACAGCCTTTGAAGTCATCCTTAGCTGGCATCGCTTTTGCGCCATCACAAATACCATTACCATCAGAATCAATACCAACCGAATTAATCGCATCAAGAATCGCTTCTACTTTTGTAACAGTATCTACATCCGTAGCTTCTAATAAGGCTATCGTGCTATTTACCTTAACAAGATCGGTAGTTGTAACCTTCTCACTTGCAATACCCAAGTCTAGGAAGTCTTGCTCAGTTGGTGGTGTGCCAGCACCATTTGATGTGGCGTAATTCTGGATTACCTGTTGTGCATTTTCTTGCGCAATGCCTGTAAGAACCTGATCAACAATGGTTTGGATTTCAGCAGCGGTATCAACATCTATTGCTGCAACTG
>ERZ1027231.397-NODE-397-length-12571-cov-18.580217_pt1 | contig 12571 bp, 10 predicted proteins | sample MGYA00520866_ERZ1027231 | MGnify/ENA primary metagenome ERZ1027231 (study PRJEB33311, sample SAMEA4378411) | marine metagenome | biome: Marine biome; feature: Fjord; material: Water | collected 2014-07-20T08:00:00Z/2014-07-... | depth 75 m ...
TGGTAAGCGATTTTATTAACTTTAAACCTTCACGAAAGTCATGCCCATGGGCGTATACCATGGCAATGGGCTGAATAATACCAATACCGCCGGCTTCCGATGTTGCCGCCACTAACTCGGGATTACTGCAAGGGTACATAGCCCCACATATAATCGGAGATTCAATACCTACTTGTGATAAAAATGTAGCACTGCCACTGACTGCTTGCTCAGACATGATTATTTCCTATGGTTTATTATTATTTTCAAGACGATCTATGAGTTGCTCTAATCTTGTTAAGTTGTATTCAAATTTTTTCGGCGCTTGAACCTGCTCGCATTTACTCACCACCACACCATTTAAAACGATAGAAAGAATTTCTTCGGTTAATTGATCACGCTCAAGCGTGGCTTTACTGCTGTTTAATACATTCCATCCGGCGTGCTCTAAACTGCCAAAAATCATATCGCGTACAGTCTTAGCTGAAATATTTTCTCTTATTTCACCTTGCTGAATACCTTCTTCAATAACCCTTAATAAGATCTCACTATATTGGCGGGTTAGCTGATGCATTTCAGAATGAGGATAATTATTTAACGGACGCACTTCTTGAAGCAGTAAACGACATAAACCTGTGTCTTCAAAAAAGGTTTGAATGTGACGAGTAATCAATACCCGTAACTGGTTTTCAATGCCTTTAATGCCTTGCAAACTGCCTTCGGTATTTTTAATTAATTTTTTGTAAAACCCCGACACCACACCTGCCAGTAAATCTTGTTTATTGGCAAAGTGTTTGTAAATCGTACCCTCGGCCACCCCTGCACCCTTGGCGATCTCGCTCATGGCGGTTTTTTCATAACCCTTAAGGGAGAAAATACCATGTGCCGCGGCCAGAATATCCGTTTCCCGCACGGCTTTAGGTTGGCGTGTTCTACTCGACACCTTTATCTCTGCGCTCATTAGTGAGCCCCACTCATTAAACAGACCATTAAAACTAGCGACTTACTGGCTAAATATCTAGATAAATGTTCCTTTTTTGAACATAAAACTAAAAAACCAGGTTTTAGTGAGCCTCACTCACTTGTCAGTAGGCATAATATCCATGGAGTCAAAACCTCACACCCACAACAATAGAGTAAGCGCTTCACCCCCCCTCTCTTTAAAGCCCTTATTCAGTCAATTTACATAACTTACCAAGACTATTGCCGCGAAAAACCCGATAATCCCCACAATTATGATCAACTCGCCTATTTGCAGCCGCTAAAGCCTTAAACCTTGCATTTGATGCAGGTTTAACTGCTTAGCGGGCACCGGCACTACAGTGGAAACTATTCAATGGAAATTAAGGTTAATTTTCTCGACAATCTCAGACTTGAAGCCAAGTTTGATGATTATACTGTCATCACGGATCAGCCTATTCGCTACAAGGGCGATGGCTCTGCTCCCAGCCCTTTTGATTATTTTCTAGCGTCATCAGCCCTTTGCGCCGCCTATTTTGTGAAAGTGTATTGTGTGGCTAGAGACATCTCGACCGATGACATTAGGCTGTCTCAAAACAATATTGTTGACCCTGAAAACCGCTATAACCAGATATTTCAAATTCAAGTAGAACTGCCAGAGAGCATTTCCGATAAAGACCGTACCGGTATTTTGCGTTCTATTGAGCGCTGTACCGTGAAAAAAGTGGTTCAAACCGGTCCTGAGTTCAAGATTGATGCGGTGGAAAGCCTAGACGAAGATGCGCAAGCCATGCTCATGGCCCAGAGCGACAATGGCACAGAAACCTTTATCTTGGGTAAAGACCTGCCGCTTGAGAAAACCATTGCCAACATGACCACCCTATTGGCCGATTTGGGAATGAAAATTGAAATCTCATCTTGGCGCAATATTGTACCCAATGTGTGGTCATTGCATATTCGTGATGCGGCCACTCCCATGTGCTTCACCAACGGCAAAGGGTCTACCAAAGAAAGCGCACTTTGCTCGGCACTGGGTGAGTTTATTGAGCGCTTAAACTGTAACTTTTTTTATAACGATCAGTTTCTGGGACAAGACATTAGCAATAGTGAATTTGTTCATTACCCCAATGAAAAGTGGTTTAAGCCAGGTGCCGATGACGCACTGCCAGCGGGTATTTTAGATGACTATACTCGAGAGCTTTACGACCCTGAAGGCGAGCTTCGTGGCTCACATCTTTATGATACCAACTCGGGAAACAGTGAGCGTGGCATTTGCTCAATCCCTTATGTGCGCCAATCAGATGGCGAGACCGTTTACTTTCCATCCAATTTAATTGAAAACCTATATTTAAGTAACGGCATGAGCGCCGGCAATAATTTCAATGAAGCAAAAGTACAATGCTTATCAGAAATATTCGAGCGCGCAGTGAAAAGACAAATCATTGAACAAGAAATTGTCTTGCCTGACGTACCTCAGGAAGTAATTAATCAATACCCAGGTATTGTAGAAGGGATTAAGGGCCTAGAGGCACAAGGCTTCCCTGTTATGGTTAAAGATGCGTCATTAGGCGGTCAATTCCCAGTCATGTGTGTCACCTTGATGAACCCCAAAACCGGCGGTGTATTTGCTTCATTTGGCGCTCACCCAAGTTTTGAGGCCGCGCTGGAGCGCAGCCTAACCGAATTATTACAAGGTCGTAGTTTTGAAGGATTGAACGATGTTCCCAAACCTACCTTTAATAGCATGGCCGTGGCCGAACCTGAAAACTTTGTTGAGCACTTCATTGATTCAACCGGTGTCATCTCATGGCGCTTCTTTAGTGACAAACATGATTATGAATTCTGTGAATGGGATTTCTCTGGCACCAATGAAGAAGAGTCTAATTGCTTATTTGGTATTCTAGAGTCCCTTGGCAAAGAAGCGTATATAGCCGAGTTTTCTGATTTGGGCTCTGCTTGTCGCATTCTTGTGCCCGATTATTCAGAAGTGTACCCGGTAGAAGATCTTATTTGGGATAACACCAATAAGGCGCTTAACTACCGTGAAGATATATTAAACCTTCACTCGCTTAGCGATGAAGCCTTGGCAGGTTTGATAGAGCGCTTTGAAGAAAACCAGCTAGATGACTACACCGACATTATCACCTTAATTGGCATTGAGTTTGATGAAAACACAGTTTGGGGTCAGCTCACTATTCTTGAATTAAAAACACTTATTCACTTAGCGTTAGGTGAACTAGAAGAAGCCATTGAGCTGGTAGAGACCTTTTTACAGTTTAACGACAATACGGTGGAGCGCGGATTATTCTATCAAGCGGTGCACGCAGTGCTTGAGATCACTTTAGATGAAGAGCTAGAACTTGAAGATTTCATTGGCAATTTAAATAGAATGTTTGGCAAAGACAACATGGCCAATGTGGTGGGTTCGATCACCGGCGATGTACGATTTTTTGGCTTAACTAAAACCAGCATGAAGCTGGAAGGTTTAGACAAGCATTTAAGATTAATTGAAAGCTATAAAAAGCTTCATAAAGCCCGTGCGGTAAAAGCCAAGCGCTAAGCTTAACCCGAATCCATAACTAAAAATGGCGTCATGGGCAACGGTAAAGATGATTCATGATTACTAAATCCACCCTCCCCCGTCACACCTAATCTATACAGGTGAGATAGGGGGAAACTTCCTCTGAGATTGCCATCAAAATGGTGGCGTGTACCCAGTTAGTGCGAATAACGATGACACTTAGGTGCTTAAAAGTCCGCGCAATGCCTTATTTACATAAGCTCCCCAACCTTGAAAGTGTATAATGCTGCCTGTATTTCTAACTAGATAGACGAACAAAATGCCAAATTACTATCTTCATTCAGAAAATGCGAAACAGGCATTGGAGGCCATTGCCAAAGGACTATCTAGCGTCCGGCTATCCCCTGACCTAAGTATTTCGGAACAGGACTTTTCCTTAAGTGAGCAAGGCCTAGCACTCGACGAGGACAATCATCTGTCCATTACCGACCTTAAAAAAATCGTCAAGAAGGCCGGGAGAATCTACCTCTGTCGTGATGGCGAAATGGATGCACTGGAAGACCGTAGCTCTGGCTATTACAAGCTTGCTCCTACGACTGGTGCCCCGCTACTAGAAATTAGCGGCGTCAAAATGCACATTTCTAAGGGAACCGATCCTTTTACCAGTGCTTCGGAAATGGCTCAACAGGCTGTGAAAGAGGGTGACAAGGTACTGGACTGCTGTAGCGGACTAGGTTACGCAGCCATTGCGGCCCACAGACTAGGTGCAAGCGAGGTGCTTACCATCGAACTTAGCCCCGAGGTTATGGGCCTGCGCGCACTGAACCCCTGGTCAAGCGATTTAGGAAAAGAAGGGATTGAGCAACGCCAAGGCAGTAGCTATGAGCTGATCCGCACAATGCCTGAGACTTCCTTCGACGCGGTTGTTCACGATCCACCGCGTTTCTCCCTCGCAGGGGAACTGTACAGCGAAGAATTCTACCAACAGATATTTAGGGTGCTGCGCCAAGGCGGCCGGCTTTTCCACTACACCGGCAACCCACACGTAATAAAGACAGGCAGCAGTTTTGTTGACGGCGTCATCCGCCGACTCAAAGCGGCCGGTTTCAAAAATGTGAAAAAAATAGAGCATTTGATGGGCGTCAGTGCGCAGAAATAATAGAATACAGACAATCAAACTGACGACACCTTATGCAGTCAGTTTTCACGGCGCTATATATTAAATACAAATATCATTTACATCCAAGCTAAGGTGAGAGAATTCTAATGGCAAAACCTAATTATTCATTCGAAAAAAGACAAAAAGAAATTGCAAAAAAGAAGAAGAAGGCAGAAAAACGTTTAAGTAAACTCGCTAAAAACACAGAAGAAGATCAAGCCCCATTGGTTGATGGTGAAGCTACTGCAGATGTTGATACCGACATCAGCACTGAGCCTAGTGCAGATGCTAACACCGAGACTAAAGATTAAATTTAACAATCACAATTCCAAATAACATATTGGAATCGAAATTTTCAATCACTTTTCTAACAACAGAAAAGCGATTGAAAAGTTACATTTAAATCGAAGCTAGGATTAGGTTCTGTATTTTTCCTAGATGCACAATAAAAGAACTCAAGCTATTAACCTCTGGCATCCAGGCTGGGCGTTGAAAACATTTCTCCAAGGAGAACGGATTATCCTTAAAAGCAATTTACTTTCAGCTGCATTTATTTGTGCACTATCTAACCAAGCACTATCCACTGAGAAATCCAGCAGCCAAGAGGTAGATTGGTGGCTTAACATATCTCCTATTGGTTTAGGTAATTCTGGATCACAAACCGGCACAGTGAATCGTTCTGGTATTGGTATGCGCATGAACGGCATCACCTACAGTATCCGCAATGGCTACTACGAGAACACCACCCTATTAGATTCATTGAACAAGGTAAGCGAGTGCATTACAGATATAGATTGCGACGGCTCTGAACTAATTACCGTAAACGAATGGTCTTTTTTGGTAGGTAAAAGTTTTTTAAGCAAAGCACTTACCTTTTCCACTGGGGTGGGATATTCCGAAATTGAATACGGACGCAATACGCAAGATAACAGCAGTGAATTTAGCTTACCGCTTGAGGCGGCTTGGTCACCTGCACGGAACGGGCATTTGTCGGTCAATGTTAACTTGCTGGCCAATATCAGTGAAGAAAGATCATTTTACGGTTTAGCGTTGGGGTTGGATTTTGGCTCCCTTTAAAAAACAGGGCCGTCACTAATTACGACCCTTAATGACTCGCTTACAATCAAGGTGTATACCAAATAGGTGAAGAGTAAGCACGCTCTTGAATTACCGCTGGCCCTTCATCTGGAATTTTCACTATTCCACCGTTTATTTCCTTGGCAGCCACTGCATCGTATAGCGAGTGCCTAGGCGTGGGAATTTGTAAAACTCGTACATAATAAAAGGCTCTTTGTTCAATATTAAATTCAGGGTCTTGCCACAGAGTCGACAATTCAATATCACCAATGTCATTCTTGTAACTGGCGGTCTCACGGTTCACGCTATCGCCTACGCTGGCAAGTTTGCCCTCAGAGCTTAATTCACGTTCACCCGACCAAGCCACGTTAAAGACTTTTTCATGGCTACTCCCTACATTATCCAGCCAGCCTTTCACCACTTGCACTCGATCTAGGTTGGCACCTCTTGGGTCTTTGGTTGCACGAATGAGCATTTGTATTTTTTTACGATTATTCGTAGGTCGAATTAAATCTCCGCCCATGGGCACCCCTTTTTTATAACCTACTTCGCTCATGTTATTTGCGTTTTGTATGCCGTCCTTGAAATCCCAACCGCCAAACACTCTTACCTTTATACGTGGGCCGGTACTGGCATATACTTCACGGCGTTTAAATGCGGCAAAAATACTTTCACGGGTATTCTCCTTGGCCCAAGCTGCAGCTAAACCAGCGGCTTGCATGCTCCAGCCGGTGGCATCTTCACCAATAACATCCTGGCCTCGTTTACTTTCAGGAGTGGAATCGTGAGCGTATTTCCCCCAAAAGTTGTTTTCTTCGGCACTGGATAATCCCGTATGGGAATCGGTAGAGCCAATCATACCGAGCTTAAACGGGTTCACCCCTATTTTGTTTTCCTGTTCCAGACCACGTAACAATCCTGAACGAATAAAGTCACCTTTAGTGACACGATATTCTTCGGCGGTGTTTTGCAGGTAATGATTGTATTTTTCAAAGCCGGCAAATTCATCATTAGGCGATAATTGAGGATGGGTTTCCGAATCCCCTTTAATTTGGGTGACTTCAAATACCGGCTCCCACTTTAAACGCGTGCGGGCGTATTCCACGGTAATGGGTTGGCCGCGCAAGGTTACCTCTGGAAACATATAACCTTTAGACACATTAGAATTATGAGGAATGGCCAAAAATTCGCTGCCGGTTTGTTGCGCAGTTTTATCAAGCCACGCCCATAAGTCTTGTGGATATTGGCTTTGGTCACTACCAAAGGGTAAATATTGCTTGGCTTGCTCGGCACCGTTGGGCGACATAATTACTCGGTGTAAATTGGCACCAGTGGGAATAGAGCTCCACTCCCAACCCACAAAGGCGGTAAACTTTCCAGGGTCATTATGGCGCTCGGCTACATCTACTATTTCACTCCACGATTGCTCAACCGTGGGTGTGGTATCCCCCAGGGCATTTTTGTCAGTATTGTTGCTGGAGCTTAATACCGGATCATCGGTTTGGGAAAGACCTGTATCAGGTGTGGGCAATAAATCCGAGTTAAACAAGTCCATGCCGGTACGTTCACCCACTTTATAGCTCACCATTTTTTGCGTGAACCAGGCTTTAATTTTTTCTGGCATGCTTAAATTTTCATTATTGGTTTTTAATTCTCCGCGGCCAATTGCACGAATTACCCCCATGGCCTCGGCATGATCCGACACCACTAAAAAATCTAATGGATCATCAATTTTTACCTTGGCGCGAGTATAAGGGTGAATCACTGGCTGACCTTTTGCCCAACGATAAGCCGTATCTGGGTCGGCGCTATAATTTAAACTTAAAAATGCATCCAGTGAATACGAAGTATGTAAATGGGTGTCTCCCCAATATACTTGCGTGGTGGGTTGTGCCGTCGCTGGCATGGCTAAAATGCCCAGCCCTACAACCAGGTTTAATCGTGTTAATTTTTCCATCATCATTTCTCCCACTAAACCGCGTTACAAGTTTGGGCTTGCAGAATCATATCTGCCGCTTTTTCGGCAATCATAATAGTGGGTGCATTGGTATTACCACCCACCAAAGACGGCATCACCGAGGCATCTACTACCCGCAGATTTTTTAAGCCATGTACTCTTAACTCTGTATCCACCACGGCCATTTCGTCTATGCCCATTTTACAGGTGCCTACAGGATGATAAGCGTGATTGGCTTTTCGCCTTAAGAACTCACCAATTTCTTCATCACTTTCACAATCGCCACCAGGGAATACCTCCTGTGCCCGGTGCCCATCAAAACTGGAGGCGGCATAAAATTCCCGTGTCTTTTTAACCCCCGCCACCAGGTCTTTTACATCGTCTTCATGGGACAACATATTCAAATCAATTTTAGGTGGTGCCATTGGATTTGCATTGTATAAGCTCACTTGCCCACGGCTTTTAGGCCTTAATAAAGATACATGAGTACTAAAACCATAGTCTGTCAGGGCCAATAAATCACGGCCATGGTCATTAATATGAATAGGCATAAAAAACAATTGAATGTCTGGAATGCTTTTTTGGTTTGACGACTTAATAAAGGCTCCGGCTTCGCCACCATGGGTTTCATACACACCCTTTCCGGTTAATAAATAACGAGGAATACTGCTCATATCCCTAAACACTTGTTTGTGGGTAATGCCAAGGGCGCCGTTCTTTTTACTGTGGGCCTTTTGCACCACCACCGCATCTACGTGTTCTTGTAGGTTTTTACCCACACCAGGTAATGTATGTTTTAAAGCTATACCGTGTTTTTCAATTTCTTGTGAATCACCAATACCCGACAGCATTAATAACTGAGGTGAATTAAACGCCCCGCCCGATAAAATAACTTCGCGACGGGCCTTCACCGTTTTTTTGGTGCCGTGTTTATCCAGGTAATTCACCCCCACTGCTTTATTACCCGCAAGCTTTATAGAGCTGGCATGAGCGTTTAATATAACCGTTAAGTTGTTGCGGTTTTTCGCTGGCTCGATAAAGGCTTTGGCGGTACTGCAGCGCTTGCCGCGCTTAATTGTAAATTGATAAAAACCAGCCCCTTCTTGTTGCTCGCCATTAAAATCTTCGGTAAAGCCATAACCCAATTCCTCACCGGCTTTTACAAACGCTTGATTTAATTTCCTATGGCCAGCGTCATTGCAGACATTAAGTGGCCCGCCCACACCATGAAATTCCGATTCGCCACGTTCCTGATTTTGCGACTTTTTAAAATAGGGTAAAACATCCTTGTAAGCCCAACCTTTTGCCCCTTCTTCATTGGCCCAGCGATCATAATCGGCTTTATGGCCACGAATATACAACATGCCATTGATGGCGCTGGAACCTCCCAGACCCTTACCACGAGGGCAAAATATTTCCCGCCCTTGTTGTGACGGCTGATTGACCGAATCGTAACTCCAGTTATATTTTTTTAATAACATTAGCGGCAAAACCGTTACCGGATTATTCACGACTAGGTTGTTATTGCGGCCACCGGCCTCCAATAAACACACACTATATTCACCACTTTCCGACAAACGACTGGCCAATACACAACCAGCCGAACCACCACCTACAATTACAAAATCAAACGCTTCCATCTGCCTAGCCCCGCACACGTCTAAAGGCATATTTACCAATGCCACCTATGGATTTAAATATCGCGCCCCACTCACTCATTTTCGGGTTTGGCTCTTGTTTATTAGACATGCGCACCATTTGTTGCTGATACCACAACACATCCATCATCATCATTTTGTCTATTTTTTTAATGCCGGTGGTGCGTGGAGGCAAATGTATACTGTGATTCTGATTAGTCATTACTTTTTCAGGAAAGTCAGGGTCCAGGGTTAAAGAGCGCCCTACTCCAATAAAATCGGTGGCATCTTCCACAAGGGCTTCTTCCATCGCCCGTGCCGAACGAAAACCACCGGTGACCACTAACGGCACCTGGGTGAATTCTCTAACTTTTTGAGCGTAATCTAAAAAGTAGGCTTCGCGTTTTTTGGTACTGGCTTTCACGGGTGTGGCAGTAGAGTCATTGCCTTCAATAAATACTACTTTTTCATAGCTGCCACCTGAAATCTCAATTTGGTCTATGCCTTCATCACTTAACACCTGCACCACTTGCATGGATTCTTCTTCGCTGAAACCGCCTTTCATAAAGTCGGCAGAATTCAACTTAATGCCCACCGGAAACGCCACACCCACCTCTTTGCGTATAGTGCGATAAATTTCCAATACAAAGCGCATCCGGTTTTCTAACGAACCACCCCACCGGTCTTTTCGTTGGTTATGGCGCTTTGATAAAAATTGATTCACCAAATAGCCATGGGCGCCATGAATTTGCACACCGCTAAATCCCACCTCTTTACTTAGCCGGGCACTTAGAGCGAACTTATTAATAATTTCACGAATTTCAATTTCGCTTAACGCCTTGGGCAATTTAAAATTCGCGGCCAGACCATCCTCTAAACCAATGGCCGAGGGCGCCACTGGTTCCTTGCTTAAAAAATCTGGCACCTGCTTACCCGGATGATTTAGCTGTGGCCATAAATGGGTATTGTTCTGGGTACCGGCTTTAGCCCATTTTTTAAACTGGCTTAAATCGCTTTTTTCATCCAGCACCACATTGCCCGGTTCACCCAAGGCTGTGCGATCCACCATAATGTTGCCGGTCATGCTTAAACCAATGCCACCCTTAGCCCAGCGACCATACAAGTGAGCCAGCCCAGGTACGGGGTTATGCTGTTTATCGCCCAGCTGCTCACTCATGGCCGACTTAACCAAACGATTTTTAAGCAATACGCCATTTTGCAATGTAAAAGAAGAATCAAGCTTAGCCATGGAACACCCTTTCAATTAGTTAAAGAAATTAAAACTACTCTTACCACTAGGATTGAAACGAGATGTTTTCATTTTTAAATAATTCACCAATGCTCATGTGAGTAGCCTTTGGCACCACAACCAAGTATACCAATCCCCAAAACGCATCGGTGATACCACCCAATAAAATCATTGGCCCAAAACCTTCCACGTATATGGCGGCATAAATTAGTAAGCCAGCGGCTGCAAAACGTAACATGGCTTCATGAATAATAATGCTGCCAAAACGCTGTAAGTCGGAGCTACCAATAATTAAGGTGGAGGCTGTAAACAACAACAAGGCCCCCAACAGAACCGCCCATACGGTAGGGATTTCGATGCCTAATAACGGGTGCAAGGGCACGGCAGCCAAAGTGATAGCCAGGCCGATATTGCTATAACCACTGAATTTAATGAGGCTAGATCGAGCAGGTTGATAGGTCATGATTTGCACTCTTATTATGTTTTAGTAAGTGCAAATAAGTCTAATGCTGCCAGATACATGGGTGAAGATCAGATTTAGCCAGAAGCTAATCATTTAACGCAGGCGGATAATTATTGAAAGGTTTATCGGTTAACTACGATAATCACTAGGGGATTTACCCGTCCATTTTTTAAAGGCACGAGTGAAATTAGTGGGCTGCTCAAACCCCAAGGCATAGGCTACTTCTGAAATATTAAGCTGGCTGGTTTGTAAATAATGCACCGCCAATTGCTTCTTAACATTGTCTAAAATCTTCTGATAAGAAGTGCCTTCTTGTTGTAGTTCACGACTCAAGACCCGGGAAGAGATGTTCAGTTTTTTTGCCATTTCATCCACACTTAGAAAACCCACAGCCTGATTTAAATGCAGGTTGTAAATTTTTCCACTGAGGGTTTCATTGGCCGCCAAAGCCTTAAGTTCTTGCAGGCACAAGGACTCGGCCAGTTTTAACGAACCCGGGTTTGAAAACGAAAACGGTTTATCCAGTGCTGCCTTGTCAAATAAAATACGACACTGGCCCTGATTAAAAACCAGTTTTTGACCAATAAATACGTCTTTATAAAGCGCTATATGATCGGGCTGAGGATATTCAAATTGAATCTGCAGAATATTGTCGGGAAATCCTGTTTGTTGACTCTGCTCTTGGGGGCGTTGCATACGATCCATCAAGTGCAATGATTTTGTTCCCTGATAAATAGCCGCCAGCACCACTTCCAAATTATAAATATGCAGGGTCGGCTCATCTAACCAGTCCTCTACGGTGAGCACTGCATTTTCCCCTTCATCTATGAGCTCAATTTTTAAACTGGGAAAACGAGTTGCCATGTACTGACAACTCAAGCGAATGGCTTCACGGGAATTCTGGCAAGACTGCAAGGCAAAACCCAGATAGTTATGAGCGGTCAAAGATAGTTGTGAGCCAAACACTAAACCCAAACCGGGATTATTGCTGGCAATTAAACCCTGCTTTGACAGAGCAATGTATTGCTCTACGGTAATCTTATTGGTGGGATCGTTAAAACCTTTTGGATCGATGCCCGCATGAGCATAAATAGCCTTTACTGGCAGGCCTTTCTCATTTAAAAAATCGTAAAAGGTGGCCGCGTAAGAAACCGGTACACCAGGATGTGTATTAACTAAATTCATGACGCCAGTGTAGCGCGAGTATCTGTTTAGGGCACCTGCATTGTTTTATTAAAATTAGGCAAGAGCAAAAAGCACACTATTTTCTGCAAGCCATAATGGCTTGGTTAATACGTTTTACCTGAATAGGCTTGGTATTAGGCTTCAGATAAAAACCATAATCGCGCTGAAGGTACATCTTAAATTGGAACGAACCCTGAGAATATTGGGAGATAAAAGCCTCGTAAATAACATCTGGCAGGGCAATCAGTTCCACTCGCCCTGCTAACAACATATTAAGCAGGCCAGCATAATCATTGTGAGACACTATGCTTTCATAGCCTTGGGTTTGCACATAAGAAGCCTGAGGGGAACCTAGTTTCACCCCCACTGTTAACGATTTATCCT
>ERZ1027231.398-NODE-398-length-12566-cov-64.733994_pt1 | contig 12566 bp, 6 predicted proteins | sample MGYA00520866_ERZ1027231 | MGnify/ENA primary metagenome ERZ1027231 (study PRJEB33311, sample SAMEA4378411) | marine metagenome | biome: Marine biome; feature: Fjord; material: Water | collected 2014-07-20T08:00:00Z/2014-07-... | depth 75 m ...
AAATTCCATTTATTTTTAGCAAGCCGCATTTTAGGGAATATGGCGTGTATGTAAAGAATTTAATAACGAGGTGTTTAATTGTGACAAATAAATTGGGAAATTGTGTGTTTTTAACATTCGAACGATACAATTATTAATCAGCTCCTGCCTAGACCCATGCTTTTAAAAGTAGGTGCTACTGATTTTTACTCAATGTCGTAATCAGATTTTTTCTTTTAAATGCATGTATTCATAAATTTTTATATTTTTCTTTTTATATGCTGCTTTATATTGCTCTCTAAATGGTTGCAAACTAACTCATCCGTAAACGGGTCTTGTACATATACAATTATATGTACAAGACCCGTAGTTAAATAGCTTAGTTAAATTAAAACGATATTAAAAGTTCATTACAAACCGTTTATTAATTTACGCCTGATGCATGTATTTAATTTTTGAGCCTTTACAATCGAGTATGCGATTAATCTCGATTACATAAAACCAATGACTGTATCCATCAATAATAACTATGTGAGACATATAGGATTGTGAGGTGATCGCGTCCAATAAGAATATGCCGTTGAATGTGTCCGACTAACTAGGTGAATGCTGTTTGTGTTTGATGGGCCGAGTATTGGCTTATAAAAGCGGAACATTCCTAAAACCTTTATTAATGCAAGGTTATAGGCACTATCAATGCCTGTTAAAGGTCTTTTGGATAATGTGTTCCCTACCCTTTCATGGTACTTAAGACTGGGTATAATACGCACAACATCCATAATTAGGCATGACTATATGCGATTCAGCTGGTCAAAAATAGCAGTATTGAGCACGATTGTAGTACTTTCGGCTTGTGGTAGCGGCAGCAACAATAACAGCAAGCCATTACTAGATAGTGGGCCCGTGGATGTACTATTTCCGCTGGGACATAGTGGTACAACGTCAGATTCCGTTAGGGTTAAAGGTTCCATCACTGCAGGTGTTGAATCGTTAACGGTAAACAATATTAGCGCTGATTTCAGCTTAAGTGATCAGTATTGGTTTGCGGATGTTCCTGTTAATGCTGAAGGCGAGACCAGCCTTTCTTTGCAATATGAAGACGCCAATGGCATTTATGATGTCTCAACAGGCATCACTTTAGAAAAAATGGGCATCTATTTACGATATATATCTGAACAGCGCGCCATTGAATTTGGAAATAAACTGTATGTAGTCGATGCATCAACAGATCAGCTGTACTCTTTGAATACCGACGGCAGCAACATAGAAGTGCTGTGGGACTATTCTGACTATAATTTTGAAGGAATCTCTCGGTTTAGCATTGAAGATTCATTGGCCATCTCTGAAGATGGCTTAACTTTATTCATGGTAATTGATGGAAGTGACAGCGCATCAGGAGAAGATAGCTCTCTTGTGGCCTCTATAAATACTGAATCAGGGGAAGTGACAACACTTTATGGCCCTACTACCTCAGGGTATCGTAATTTTAATACTGGCCACCTTATATACATGCAATCACTCGGAGAGTCTGGCCAACTGGTTATGAGCAGTGCTGGCACCAATGCCGTCCCTGCTGTTTTTGATATCGCAACCAATACAGTGTCGGAAATCAATATAGATGCACTTAATGATTTAACAGGTGGATTGGTTTATACAAGAATTTTTAGTATGTCCAAAAAATCTGATGGTGTACTGCGTTTAATTGGTAATACCCGCCCTAACAATACTTATAATTTTTGGAGTGCCGAACTGGATTTAACGGCCTGTGATGGTGAAGATGCAACATGCCGCCTACAGTCTTCTACTTTAAAAACACAAGTGGACTTCACTGGTTGTGATTCGCCATTAAATGGCACGCGCTTTAGAGACGGCACTTTTCATTCGGCAAGTGACCGCTGGATTTATAGCAGCGACTATCAAACACTGTGTGCTTTAAATTTAGACGATTACACACTTTCAACTGCGACCTTATCAACCGACAATGATGGGTATCGAAATATTCTTAGTTTTACTGATAATTCTGTATTCCTAAGCTTAAGCGCTGGTTTTATTCAGTCAGCTTCTTTACCGGCTGTTATTGATAACGCAACGATTCAATTTTCAGATTTTAATTCATACCCTGTTATTGGTGATGCAACTCTAACACCTCAGGTTCCTCGAGAGATTCAAGTAAATGATTCAACCAATAAAGCCTACTGGTTAGACAGAGACTTGGGGGCAGTTCACCAACTTGATTTGTCTACTTGGTCGTGGACCACTATTTTTGAGCTTGAAGATGAAGTATTGATCGACGATCAAGTTGCTACGCGACCTGAGTTTCGTCCAGAAGAATCTGCAATAGATGAAAGCACGAATACTTTATACGTTGTAAGTGACAACAACGAGAGTGTATTTGCTATTGATTTGAATACGAGTGAATACCAGATTGTCATTGAATACGATGCGTCTGCTGATGATCAATTTGATCTTTATGATATTGAAGCCATTGCCATAGATAATACAAATAACGTGTTATACCTAGCTAATCAGCGTACTTCTGATGCCACCGTTGATGGCACCACTAAATTTACCTTACTGGCATACGATATTGAAAGCGGCGAGCTTTCAGAAGTGTCTGCTCCAGCTTTAATAACATCAAACTCTCTTCAAGAAAACTTGAAAGCCAGTTACGACATGGTGTTTGATTCTATTAATGATCGTGTTTTATTTTATTACTCAGATTCTATTGATCCTATTTGGTCTGTGAATATTAATAACGGTGATCGTGAAATCGTCAGCTTTGATTATGAGAGCGACTGGACCAGCCAAGAGTGCCTAGACGAAGCCGATGCTGATTTATGTAGCAAAACAGATCTAATTGATCAGCCAAGTCTTTCTAACGCTCGTGGCCATGCAATCGATATCGCTAATAATCGTCTATTAATTTCGTCTCAAAATTCTGAAGCGGTATTGGAAATGGATCTGACTAGCGGCCTAGTAAAAAATATCAGCCCAGAAAACTACAGCCATGGCCCTATATTAGTTAGCCCTAAGGGCATTGATTTAATTGGTGATTCAAATGTGGTCCTTGTAAGTGACGAAAGCATGGACGCATTGTTTTTAGTGGATACAGACAGCGGTCAGCGCGTATTACTTCAACATCAATAATACGAATACAAGAACGCGTGAGCGTTCTTGTATTCTGCAATTCTAATCATTATCTATTGATACAAAATCAAAAAATTTAAAACTGGGCATTATTATGTATAAAAAATTTATTCTTCTGACACTGTCAGCCTGCATAACCTCGACAGCCTTTGCAGGCGCCGCTATTTCATTAAACATTCCTGAAGCATTGGTTCCGACTACTGATAGTGAAGTACGTAACCCTGTCACACTAGAAGCCACGGCTTTTAGCGCACTTGAACAGGCAAGCGGTGAGATCACTTACGCTGGACAGTAATGGTAAGTAGGCGACTCGTGAAGTATTAACATTCACATACGAAAGCATGGATGGAACAAAATCAAGCAGCACTTACAGTGACTGGAGCGAAATCAATCAGTTTAAGATTGTGACTGCTGAATGGTCAGGTTCTTCCAATTTACTAGGCTCTTTACCTTATATATTTTTACTGTACTTAAATCTAATCTGCCTGTATTAATATACCTAGTACTAGTTGTTATTCTTGAGGGATAAATGAAAAAGCTTAAAGACGAAAAAGAACTGGTTAAAAAAGGTATTTTACTGGGCATGTCTTACGCCGAAAAACGTGGCGCGGCGAAGTTTGAAGCCACTGATTCAGCCTCTGAAAAGGTTGAGTATGTGTACCGCTTGTTCGTTCACGACAAGATTATTCAAGCCCTGCCTGAAGATCAGGTTACGCAGAAGTCCATGCAACACAAAATAGCCATTTGGGCTTCAAAACAAGTTAAAAAATAGTTCTAACAATTAACAGGTGTTTTTATGATTACGTATTTATATTGGCTTGCGGTTGTGGCCACCGCTGGGCTCGCTCTTTATATTGCAGGGGCTAAGCTTAAAAACTGGAAGTTTGCCAGCATTGCAGCCATTAGCATTGTGATTACGGGCTCGCTTATGTATTTCTTTCACTTTCAGCAAGTGTTTGTAAAAAACTGGGGGGGCGTTATGACCATTACCGTTCCTGAAGGTCAACTGCACATGATGGCTACTTGGAAGAATGATAATTTGTGGATAGAGAACTACGATCCTAAATCGAATACTTGTCACTTTAGAGAATATTCAAAAGGGGCGGTATTAGAAGGTAAAGTTTTAATTAAAAACTGCAATCCTTTAATGGCTAAGTAATATATTTTGTAAGATATATACGGGCAGCACGCATCAGTTCTGCCCAAGTACTTCAATTGAAATAGCGGCCTGATTCCCATCTTGATCCAGTACTAAAATTTCGTGTTTTCCTGCCAATGGCGCCATTTCCATTTGATGAATTTCAGATGTTACGCCCAAATATTCATTGTCGATATACCAGTATAATCGTGTGGTTGTATGGTTATGCGCAACCTCACTAATAATAACGGATCTTTTTCCATCTAATTTTTTAGGTATGTAGACTTTTGTGTTTGGCCTTGGATAAATGAATGATATAGGTGATTTAACCGACAGTAAGTTTAAACAATCTTGTCGCCATTTAGGTTTGGTTAAATAGTCACTATTTGTTTTTTGATAGTAATGCGCTAAATGTGGTGGCAGCGAAAACCAATTACTGGATTTGATGTTTTTAAGTGATTCACACGCAGTGGATACTTGGTAATTGAATAATAGGTCTGTATGTATGCGTTCGTGGTACGGCGTTAATCTGCTGTAATTTGAGTTCGCGGGAATTTCAGTCTGTTCGTGCTCACAGTATCTATTTGCAAGAAAGCCATCTTGTCGACATGTGAGTATTTTCTTCAAATCAAAGCCTGGCTTTTGATACCAGCCTGTACTTGGCAGTGTATTAAATATATCGAACATTAGTGGCGCTGCCGCTCGAGTGCCCACTAAACTTGCTGCCCCCTTACCTTCTGCGTTTCCTACCCAAACCCCAACTGTGTATTTAGGCGTGGTCCCAATTGCCCATGCGTCTCGAAATCCATAGCTTGTACCGGTTTTCCAGGCGACCTTTCGACTGCTGCTGTATTTTTTCCAATTGCCCTGACTACCAGGCCGATTCACTTCAAGCAGTGCTGTTAGAGTCAGCCAGGCTGAACCCGAACTTAATTTTAATCCCTTAATTTTATTGGGTGTGATGCCTTTTAATATTTGAATGGCTTTAGGTTCTGTATTTTGAGCTATTTGAGATAACTGGGAATATAGCTGTGTCATTTCCCACAAGTTGCCTTCTGCCCCACCTAAAATAAGTGGTAATCCATATGCTTCTGCTTGCCTAAAGAATGAGGTAACGCCTGCATCTTCTAAAAAATCGTAAAACAAAGATATGCCATATTCTTGCAACATATTAACGGCTGGAATATTTAAAGATTGTGCAAGGGCCTGCTTGGCAGGAACGACCCCTCTGTATGCTAGGTCATAATTCTCTGGTCTATAACCATCATAATTAACGGGAATATCAGGCACGAGTTGCTTCGGAGTAATTAATCCTTCTTCTAACATGGCCCCGTATAAAAAGGGTTTTAAAATACTGCCCGTGCTTCTTGGCCTGTGAATTAAATCCATTGCATAACCAGAGCCTTGCTGAAAATCAAAATTTGAATTTCCTACATACGCAACCACCTGCCCAGATTCATTATCGACAACTAAAGCAGCTAAATGGTTGATATGTGAAGCTTTGAGTTTATTCCAATGTTTATGCTTTATGGTTTCAATTTGCCCCTGAATTCGGCTATTAAGTGTTGAGTTTAATAAGCCCTTTTTAGATGGGTTGATTCGAAACTTTTCTGGCTGATAAGAGAGTGATTCTAAAAGATGTGGCGCCAATTTTGGAAAGGTTAGCGCTTTTTCGGGTAAGGGTTCGACTACGGCCAATTGAAAGTCTAGTTCTGAAATTTTATGACTGGCGTGTAATTTTTTTAAGAGCCTATTACGCTTAGCTTTAAGATATTTTTGATGGTATCCAGGGCGAATATTAGCCGGGTTATTTGGCAGCACCGCTAACAATGCACTTTCAGCCCATGACAGCTGAGCAGGGGAACGACCAAAATAGCGCCAACTTGCCGCGGTAAGCCCAACAATGTTTCCGCCAAATGGCGCATGCGAGGCATACAAGTTTAATATTTCTTTTTTAGTGTATTTTGTTTCAAGTCTTAGGGCTTGAAACACTTCAATCAATTTTTGTGTATAGGTTCGATTAGGATTGCCATTGGCCATACGTACAAGCTGCATGGTAATTGTGCTTCCGCCACTTACTATATGACCTGATGATAGGTTTTGAACAAGAGCACGCATCAAAGCCGTAAGATCGATTCCCATATGACTTTGGAATTTGCGGTCTTCAAACTCAATTAATGCAGATATGTAGTTTTCAGGTAATTCACTAATCGGCGGAAATCGCCATTGCTCATCTGTCGCCAGTCTTGCTTCTAACAATCGGTCATTTCGATCAAACAATACTTTTGAATATGGCGTTGAAAATAATGGTTGAGGTATGCAACCCCACCACCAATTTGCACATAAAATGAAGAAAAATCCAGCGAGTATACTCAACTGGATTTTTTTAGTAGAAAACTTAGCGAACAATTTCAATCCAGTAACCTAGGTTTTTTGCTCCTCGGCTTGCTTCATACATGTCTTCGATCAGAACCGCTGGTTGATAGTAGCGGCCTTGATACGATGCATTTAATTCGTATTCGAAGGTTTTACTTTCTTCTTTTTTAAGTTCGAAGTAAGTGAAAATACGATCGTCTCGTACATCTTGATATTCGATGTCTTGATTTGTAACGCCATCTTCTGCCGTTGTTCGAATCTCAAACCCTGAAGCCACAGGGTATGTTAAAGACATATGCGGCAGGTCGAATACAGATTCATTGGTCACGGTAAGCACTGCTCGTACATCTTGCCCCTGCCCAATCTGGCTCAGCTCGATTTCTTTATCCGTGCTATCGAAATAGCGAACGGTTAATCCCACTTCATTTTCGAATGCGATTTCTTTGCCTTTTTCAGGAATACCACTGGTTACAGCTGTGATATACAAAGGATACTGAGAGTCTGATGTTAACTTAAGTTCGGCAGCGTCATTTTTAACCGACAGTTCAAATAAGTTGATTATGCTGGTTAATTCAATCTCTTTGTTTTCACCCTGCCAATCAGCCATCACTTTTTGTGCCGTTAGTGGAAGTGTTTTTCCGTATTGAGCCATGGCAAGCAAGGTGAACGCGGTTGTTTGAGTGCTATAGCGCTTAGATTGATCTCGAATAGCCAGACTGATTTTTTCAATCAAGGGTTGAATGCGTGTTTCATCTTTCAAGATGATTAAGCTCATAAGGCTTATGGCTTCGTCTCTTAATTTCGAACCAAAGGTTGTGTCCGCTATATCATACTCTTGAATGTCTAAATCAATTTCTGATACAAGATCTTCAGATGCTGCAACCTGACCTGCCATTTGATATGACGCTGCAAGTAGCAGTTTAGATGTATCATCCATTTTAGTATTTTGTCTTAGGCGGTTCATGGCACCTAGTTCATGGCTACCACTTAATGCCAATACAAATAGGCGATAAGCTTGAGTTTTTTCATTACCTGATGTCCAAGATCGAGCACCTTGTTTCTGATTTACAGTCCACGCATTGTACATTTCTTGGGGCACATCAAATCCGCGTTCTTTCGCCAATATCAATAAGTGACCCGCATAGCTACTTGCCCAATCATGGTAGCTACTCATTCCTGGCCAATAGCTAAATCCACCGTCTGACATTTGGTAACGCTGTAGCTTATCGATTGCAGCGGCCACATGGTTTTGCGTTTCTTGTAGATTTTCATCTGAAAGATTTACTAACTCTGGCAACAGTACTTGAGGCAACGCTCTTGATGTTGTTTGTTCAACACAGCCATGTGGGTATTGAACCAAGTATTCCAGATTTGATTTTAAGTTTAACGGTGGCATGGCCGTTAATTCAATCGATGCCTTTTGTGTTGTATCCACACCAATTAATGGCATGTCTATTACGGTGTCTTCATTTGGCAGTAATTCATGAATACTGGATTTACGCTGTTCTTGAACTTGATACTGAACAGGAATATTGATGACTTGCTGTGCACTGTAATTGCCAGATTGTGCCGTTACAGTGATTTTAGCGTTACCTGGTTTTTTAGCTCTTAAAGCAACAAAAAGCATTTTTTCTTTTTGTGAGTCAAACGATACTGTTTGGTTGGCGTTAAGTACTTCTAAATGATCATTAGCCGTTACCTTAATAGTGACGTCTTTAACGTCATCTTGAGTAGAGAACAATGCCACTGGCATTTGCAGTGTTTCATCTTGTCCAAGTACTCGCGGTAAGGTTGCCATTACATTCAATGGTTTTCTCACATAGACTTCTGAATCTTCGCTGCCGTATGCACCTTCATACCCAGCAACGACCATCACTCTTACAGCGCCTAGATACTGCGGAATTTTAATGGTATGACTTTGTGTTTGTTGAGCATCTAAATGGAACGGTCCAATAAACTTAACCACAGGAGGAAAACGTCGGTCTTCACTTTCATCATCTTTATTCTTCTCGCTTCCATCACCACCAATGGCCAGTAGTTTTCCTAAAGAGGCGCCGTAAGCTCCTACAACACGATCATAAAGATCCCAAGTGCTTACGCCTAATGCTTCTTTTTTATAGAATTTTTTATGTAAGTTAGGCGTTTTATATTGTGTTAACCCTAGTAAGCCTTCATCAACCACCGCTACGGTATAGGTCATTGGCTTGCCATTTGTTTCAGCCACAGTGAAGGTTAAATCTGATTCAGGCTGAACCTCTTTCACTATTTCCATTTTAGGCTGAAGGTGTGTTTCGGGATTTTTCACATAAATTGGGATGATTCCCATTAATCTGATGGCTTCGTCATTCGTTTTATTTGCATGGGGCTGTATCACCGATACTGATACATACACATTAGGTGTCATGGACTCTTCAATGGGGACTTGAAGTTGTGTACCCTGTTCACTCAATTCTACCCAGTAGTGCTTTAAAATTCGGCTGCCATTTTCAATTGTAACCAATGCTTTACCTGTTGTTGCTTCAGGTAATGTCACTACCGAATTATCACCCACTAGGTATTCTGCTTTATCAGAGCTCATTGAAAGCGTGCTGGCGCCTAAGCCTTTTTTCTTCTGGCCTCTGCCTGCCCAGCCAGGCCAATCCATGTAAAAAACTTTACCAACACAGTGGTAGCCGTTCTTATCGCATACACGCATCATATAACGGCCCCAAGCAGGGTATTTAACTTCAAAGTCCCACGTGCCTTGCCCATCATTAATTTCGATGCTTTCTTCAATTAACGGTTTCTTAGAATATCGGCTTGTGTAGCTGGCAAGATTGTCGCTTGAAGAATCCCACCACCACTTCCAGCTCAGTTTGTATAAGCTCACATCTAGTTCTTGCTTCCCAATTACTGGGTTACCCTTTGTATCAACAACGACTAATTCAATTTTTTGTTTTTCATCTGTTAATAACATCCCTCTGGCGGCATCGCCTTTTGGCATAGAAAGGCCCACGTATTGCTTGTACGGATGTATATCAATACTTTGCTTGGCAATACTAAAGTCTCCACTTGGTTCAAACACTCTTGATGTTAATGTGCCCTTTAATTTACCAGCAGCAAGCGATGAAATTTCGAAAGGTGCATTGATAAGAAACTTTCCTTCTTTATCAAGTTTAAACTCTGTCAAATTTTGCTCGCGACCACTGTAAGATCGAATAGGGTCGTCAAACGAAAAACCGGTATAACGATCGAATCGAGTTCTTTGCGAGCGCATTTTAAGTTTAATATCGGCTTTTAACCCAGCTGCTTTACCGCCATGTAACCATTGTGAATAGAATTCACCTTGTAAGATTGCTTTGCTCTTATGTTTTTTAACTTCAAAAGATGTAACTTCATCTTCGTTTAACGTCACATTTACTTTTAAATGATTAGGCTTAACGGTTTCAATTGGAATATTCGCTGTGAATTTCAAGTTTCCTAAGCTGGCGACGGCTTTCCATGCACCCGTCATATCTTCTTCATCTGTTTTTAATGTAAACGTATAAAATCCATTAAGTGGATTACTGTTAACTTGAACACTTACTCGTTGATTTTTTGGATTAAATAATTCCAGCGTTAACGGATGGTTATCTGGTACTGCATTATTTTTATCTTCGATGACAACTGTTAAGAATATCTCGTCACCTGGTCGCCACACTCCACGCTCTAGATATATGCTTCCTTTAATGCCATTTTCTGACTTGTTTCCACCAACATCAAAGTGACTGGTTGATAATGCAAGTGCTTTGTTTACCTTAAGGTAACCCACATCATCTGAGTGTTTTGCAGTAATAAGGAAAGGTGATGAGGTTAGCTCTATCGTTGAAAATCCATTGCTGTCTGTTTTTTGGCTTGCGATTACTTGACCCTGAAAATTTGTTACATTGATTTCAGCACCCGATAACACTTCGCCTGTGCTTAACTTAGTTACAGCCACAAGCATTTGATTGTTTTCACCCGATTTGGCAATTAGCCCAATGTCACTACCAATAAAGTTACGAGCGCCTTTTACATCACGGCTATTCTGATAGTACGCATCTTTGCATGGATTTTTTCTATCTTTCCAGTTTCGGCTCTGATGATTATAGTAGGTTTCTATGCCGTCCCACCCACTATTTTCAACTGTGTTGTTGTCTTCATAGTTACCAAATGGACGCTCTTTAATCACTTCAATGCTTGTATCATCAGCAGAGCAAGGGAAGATTGAGTTGGATCGATTGATAGAAAGTTCAAATCGAAACAAGCTACCAGGATTATTCTGTACTAAATCTTTTACATCTAAATTATAACGATTCCATTTATCTTGAACCGGAGCATTCAGTTGGATTGTTTTTCTCCAAAGGTAACGCCCAACTCTTTTAATATTACTAGTATCTTCTAGTGTATTACTTTGAAAGAATTGCCCCATATTATTTTCATATACTTTAAAAGCCGTTACCTGAACTGAGTCAACATTCACCGACTCAAATGGTATGGTTAACTGATCGGTAACCGGTAAAATATTGCCCTTACCTAAAAATTTAACAGCTGGTTTTTTACTTAAGAAATTAAGTGTTTTATTAACTGGTCGACCTAATTTGAAGTCTTTTGAATTTTTAACGCTGGCATCTACCGAAACTAATATTTCACCACTTAATGGCGATTGAAGGAACAAACTTAGCTTAGAGCCTTCTATTTTTGTTCTGAAGCTGCCTTTTGATATTTGTACCAAGCCTCTTAGGTCTTGTTTTTCATTCAATTTTTCTGAAAAATTTATTTCAATAATTTGGTCACTTCCCTGTACAGGGTTTATTGAAGAGACGATAAAACTACCAATAGCAGGAACCTGAAAGGTACGCTGCCCTTTATCATTAACGCCAATACTGCTTCCATCCCAAGCTATAATTAAATTATTGTTTTCTGCTTTTCTTTTGATGCCTGAAACTGAAAATCCACGTTGTTTAGCTGATTCTTCATCATCCCAGTTAACAACCAAGCTGCTACCCATATAGCTAGTTGATATCAAATCAGTTACTTCATTTAGGTTCGTTATATCTGACGTGGTCAATGAACCATTTAGCTTCATTTCTTCATCATTGATTGCTTTTAGCCCTGAAATTTCTAATTGAAAGGCTTGCTCTAAAACATTTAGAGAAAATTGATACTCCGGAAAATCATTTGCCAGTGACTTTAAATGACTTGGCTTTAGAGTAACGGATAGTGACATGCCCGACTCGAGAGGCTCACTTGGTGTAAATCGATATAAACGCTTATTTACTTGTCGGGCCAGGCCCTTTATTGCAGGCTCAATGTCTAAAAATTGTTCTGATATTTTTTCTGGAAGGTCTTGATTAAAATGGAAATCGATACTGTCGAATCGAGAGATCTGCCCCGTTGTATGTGAATGTAGGACATTCATCCACGGTGTTGTAGTCTCAGGGCTGGTATTTTCAACAGGGTTCTTTGAATCACTGCACCCGGTACTTAAAACCAGTAGTAAAAAACAAAGGTAGGGGATTATTTTGATAAGCACGCCGCTCTCCATAGCATATAAAAATCGGCGATACTTTATCGTCTTTAGAGACTCTAATCCACAGAAATTAGAGTAACTTATCTATATACCACTTAAGAGAGTCACAAGATGCCGCCCTACATGGCTAAAATTTAACGTCTCAAATAAAATTTGAAAACAATTAATTCTGAAAAGCATTCATAACTAACTCAAAACTGCGCTTTCTGTCGCTTAAATAATGCATATTAGAAACCATCATTATTTCGTCTACCGCAAAGCGTTGTGCGATCCCTTCTATTTTACTTTTTACCTGTTCTGGTGTTCCCACTGCCCTTAGGGTATTTCGGCTTTTAATAAAGTCAGCTAACTGGGGTGTAATGGGATGAAGCTGTGCTTCTTGAGGGGTTAAGAACG
>ERZ1027231.402-NODE-402-length-12488-cov-19.547816_pt1 | contig 12488 bp, 8 predicted proteins | sample MGYA00520866_ERZ1027231 | MGnify/ENA primary metagenome ERZ1027231 (study PRJEB33311, sample SAMEA4378411) | marine metagenome | biome: Marine biome; feature: Fjord; material: Water | collected 2014-07-20T08:00:00Z/2014-07-... | depth 75 m ...
CTTACTCACGGTGCTGATCACGATGCATCTGTTGTTTCTGTTGCTGTTCCTAAGGGCGCTGCTGCTGACGAAGAAGAAGAAGCTGGCGAAGAAGCTCCTGCTGCTGAGTAATTCAGCACTTAGCATTTGAACTTAAGTAAAGGCACTGGCGTGAAGGATAAAATTAAACTGATTGTGGGCCTGGGTAATCCAGGTTCTGAATATCATAATACCCGTCACAATGCCGGTGTCGATTTACTTAATGAGTTAGCACGTTTTTATAACGTGCAACTCAAACCTGATAAAAAATTCCACGGTCTGGTGGGAAAAACCCAAATTAAAGGCCAAGAAGTGTGGTTATTATTTCCAACTACCTTCATGAACTTGAGTGGCCAAGCCGTTCAAGCCCTCGCGAACTTTTACAAAATCTCTGTTAATGAAATCCTAGTCATACACGACGAACTCGACTTACCTGTGGGCACAGCCAAATTTAAATTAGGCGGCGGTCACGGTGGGCAAAACGGTTTGCGTGACATCATTAGCAAGATGGCCAACAACAAAAACTTTTACCGCCTACGTATTGGCATCGGACATCCGGGTGATAAAAGCCTCGTAACAGGCCATGTATTGGGTCGCGCCAATAAAGATGATCAAAAAAAATTAGGTGCTGTCATCGATGAAGCTATTCACGAAATAGACAGTATCGTAAGCGGAGATTGGCCTGGGGCCATGAATCGTTTACACAGTTTTAAAGCTTAATAAGTTTCAAGCTACCTACGTTGCCTAGGCCACGTTAAAAATGAAATTTAACTCGTTACATAGCGCTGCTATGCGCCTCATTAAACTTAATTTTTGCCTTGCCTAGCCTGCCTCGGTAACGCTTGATTAAGACCAAAAGCAAGCTTAATAGATAATTAAAGGTAATCATCATGGGATTTAAATGTGGCATTGTTGGATTACCAAATGTTGGTAAATCTACTTTATTTAACGCGCTAACTAAATCTGGTATAGGTGCTGAAAACTTTCCATTCTGCACCATCGAGCCAAACTCAGGTATCGTGGCTATGCCTGATGCTCGCCTTGATGCCCTAGCGGAAATCGTTAACCCTGAAAAAACCATTCCAACTTCTATGGAGTTTGTAGATATTGCCGGCCTAGTAAAGGGCGCGTCTACAGGTGAGGGTTTGGGGAATAAGTTTTTGGCCAACATTCGTGAAACCGATGCTATTGCCCACGTAGTGCGTTGCTTTGAAGATGAAAACGTTATTCACGTTGAAAATAAAATTAACCCTCAGGACGATATTGAAGTTATTAACCTTGAGCTTATTTTTGCTGATTTAGAAAGTGTTGAAAAACAACTTCAGCGTGTTACCCGTACTGCTCGCAGTGGTGATAAAGATGCCGTTGCCGATAAAGCGCTTTTAGAAAGAATGCAGGCACACCTTGAAGATAACCAACCTGTACGTTCAATGGAATTAAATGAAGACGAGCAAGAGCGTGTTCATATGTTTCACATGATCACGGTTAAGCCGACCATGTACATTGCCAACGTGGCCGAAGATGGTTTTGAAAACAACCCATTCCTAGACCTTGTACGTGAGATCGCTGCCAACGAAAATGCGGTTGTTGTACCTGTTTGCAATAAAATTGAACAAGAAATTTCAGAGTTAGACGACCCTGAAGACGTTGCCATGTTCCTTGAAGAAATGGGCCAAAGCGAGCCGGGTTTAAACCGTGTTATTCGTGGTGGTTATGAACTACTAGGTCTGCAAACTTACTTCACTGCTGGTGTTAAAGAAGTTCGTGCTTGGACCGTTAAGCAAGGTGCCACAGCACCGCAAGCTGCAGCGGTTATTCACACCGACTTTGAAAAAGGTTTCATTCGCGCCGAGTGCACCAGCTACGATGATTTTATTGAATACAAGGGTGAAAACGGCGCTAAAGATGCTGGTCGCTTCCGTGTTGAAGGTAAAGAATACATAGTGCAAGACGGCGACGTATTACACTTCCGTTTTAACGTTTAATAGAAACAGAAAACGTTAACACTTAAAGGCCCAAATGGTTTCACTCCATTTGGGCCTTTTTATTTTGGTAAACCTAACAAGTAAACATTGTCATTCACCACTCACATCCCTCACTCTCAAATACTTCTTTCTCAGTTTTATAAGCACACTACGTTTATTCATATTATCAAAGGTATTTTTAAGCCTATCAGTGGATAAAATTGACAAACTCTTATTAGAAACCTGAATCCAGGGCGTGCGCTCATCTATCACCAGCGGCTCACCAAATACATCCTCACTCATACCAATCTTGGCTGCGGTACTAATAATGGGATCCATGGGGCCAATAATGGCATCCACATGGCCTGCCAGAAGCATCCTTACCCCTTGTAGGAAATCGGTTGTTCGATGAATGATTACACCCGGATCATTATCAATGGCATCACTGAAGCTGGCTCCTCTTAAATAAGCCAAACGTACACCTTTAAGTTTATCAATTGAGCTAAAGACAGAAAAATGAAGTCCCACCACCACAATTTTAAGACTAGGCAAGGACGCCACGTAGGTGACGTATTCTTCCAATTCCTGATATTTAAACATAATGGTCATGTCGCTTTTCCCGACCTTAAGATCACTAATAATTCGGGCGTAAGGCGTGATTGTATTGATTGAGGTGTAACCTGCCTCTTTAACCAGCATGTTGGCGGCCTCGTAATAAATACCACTTGTTATTCCTTGCTCGCGAATGCCGTAGGGGGGAAAGCCAATGGTGGCAATATTAATATCGCGCACTCCCTGGGCCCATAAAGTTATGGGCATAAGGCAGGGAATAAACAGGATTAACATCCTTATTTGATAAATCAGCTTCAAAGCTTTCTCTCAGAACAAACTTATCCTAAATCAGCCTACTTATGCCTTTAAGCTATAGCGCAGGCAATCGTCCAATCTAGAATAAGCTTAGCAGAGCCGTCAAAAGTGAAAAGTGAATGGCAACTTAAAAGCTGCAGCATTACTCGTAGGGATTTTTCTCGCGTAAAGAGCCTGCCGCCAAGGCAAATGATAAAAGAATGATGCTATTGAATAAAACAGGAATGATTAAAAACGCATAACCCAGCTCTTGTACATGGACACCACCCACAATAGCCGTCACCGCCGTAGCGCCTCCTGGAGGATGCATACAACGCAATTTATGCATTACCAGCATAGCTAAAGGCACTGCTACAGAAGCCGCTAATATATCGTTGTCCATTAAAAGATTACAACTAACACCTATGAAAGCCGAAACCAGGTGCCCTCCTACTATATTCCAGGGTTGCGATGCAGGTGAGTGGGGCATACCAAAAACTAACAGTGCAGACGCACCCGTTGATGCCAGTATCATAGTGCTGCCACCAATGCTTAATATTGAGAAGCTGAAAAACGAGGCTCCTAACATTGCCACAAAGGCACCAGTAATAGAGATCATTACTTCAAACTCATTCATCTTTTCCATGACAAATAGACCTTAGTATTTTTGTTATTTTTAAACGCTAACCACTCTCTTGAGCAGGTGAATGTTTAACACAAAATGAAATTAAGTCATAAATATCAACAGGCATACTAAATAACTGCCCCTGAAATTGATCACACCCCAATTCAATTAGTAAGTCATATTGGGCTTTATTGCTTACCCACTCCGCCACCAATTTAACGCCCCTACTTCTAGTCAAGCTGCTCATGCTGCGAATAATATCTCGAACCACCTCGCTTTCTGTCACATCTTTTACCAAACAACCATCCAGCTTTAAGGTATCTAAATTTAACGTTTGTAAGTAACGTAGCGAGGTATATCCCATACCAAAATCATCCAGCGCAATCGAAAACCCCTGCAAAGACAAATTTTTAAGACCGTTAAATAAGTCGTCACTCATGAGCAACTCCTGGCCCTCGGTAATTTCCAACTCAATTAAATTGGCTTGAATAGCATATTGCGTTACCTTTTTTGGCAAATAATCAAAGAATGACAATTCATGCAGCTGGATAGGCGATACATTAATTGCCACCTGTAACGCTGGCATGCCAGCCTTTTCCATGTCTTTCATATCCTTTAGGCAAGTCTCTATGATCCATCTGCCTAACTGACGAATAAAGCCTGTGGCTTCCGCTATTTGAATAAATACACCAGGAGGCAATGAAGACAGCTCCTTATGCTGCCACCTTATTAATGCCTCAACACTGGCAACCTGTCCTTGCCTATTCATCTTGGGTTGATAATGCATTGCAAAACAACCTTCACCCAGTTGTTCGCGCATGTCCTTATCCAAACGACGACACAGACTCCCCAGGTTATTGCGCGCACTCATGGCCTTTTTCATATCAAAATTGGCTTGGCCCAGAGTATGAATCATAGACTTCAACTTTTGCTCATGCCGTAAACGCTGGTCGACATTAAAACGTTTTACAAAAGGCCAATATAAACAGGCCGATAATAAGATTCCAATGAGCTGAACAATGGCCCCTGATATTTGGCCACTGGCTAAGTAGCCAGATAATAATACAGGGGTATTCCATGAAGTATTGACACCATCCATTGTCACCAGTCCCAATTCCATGGCCATGCGAGCAATCGAAAGACTAACGATTGGAGCCAATAAAAAAGGTAGAAATAAAAACCGATTCAGTACAATGGGCAAACCAAAAATAAGCAGTTCATTAATATTAAAAATGCCGGGCAATAAGGCGTACTTGGCTAACCTTCTATCGTCGCTCTTCGCTGAACACAGTAAAGCAAGAATCAACCCTAGGGTGGCTCCTCCCCCTCCCATATGCGCATATAAATCAAAGAACTGACGCGAGTAAAGTACCCCCTGACCTTGCATATAAATAAGTTCAGCATTCAGTTCTAACAAAGATGAGCCATGTATGCCTACAAACCATAACATCTGATTAATGCACACTAGCGTGATACTTTGAAAATAACTTAAGCCAATGGACTCATTTACCGAGCCCACAATAACTGGCAGTAAATTTTTTAACGGATACCAATCACTAAAGCCATATGCATAAATAATAACCATAATAAATGGGGTTAATATCGCAGGGTAAATGGGGTTAATATCGCAGGGTAAATGGCCGCCAAAGCTTGATGCATATTGCTGTCGACATCGTTTTGAAGAAAACCCAGCTTCACAATTCGATGACAAAAAAAGAATATAAATAATTCATTAAAAACAATGGCGCTAACAATAGCCTTGGCCACACTGCTCACACCCAAGTGCGCTAATGTATCCTGATTAAATTCAAGGGAAATAAAAGCAATGAAGGTAGCCATGGCCAATAACGCTGGCACCATTGGATCCAGTGCCAGGTTTAATTTTTTTTGGCTTTTATCTGCTAAACGGTAACTAATGCTAAGCACCAGAGTTAACGCCATAATGCCATAGCTGCCCTGTAGCACCCAAGTCGCCACCTGCAGCAATAAACTATTTTGAAAAGCATGATTAAAAAGGTGAGGTATTTGCAGAAGAGTGAGCGCAAAGGCCCCCAACATCACCAACGGTAATGTTAAAACGAAACCATGTTGAATGGCTTCTAACCAGGTTAAAAACCTTTTAGTGAGTAACATGTATTGGCTCGGGCTATTTCATTCATCACGTTGATTACCTTGGACAAAACGAATAATCATGACAGTGATTCAATGGGTAATATTAAACTAACCCACTGAAAATAGTAAAGTTAAGTAAATTAATCCATATGAACTAAACTATGAAACATCTATGAACTAAATTACGAAAAACCTATCTTAGTAGCCTATTCGTAGTTTGTAATTTGTTACCTGAAATAGACCAGCCCAAGTAAAAGGCTTTCTCCCTTTATAATGATAGTCATAGCGCAGTGAAGGGAAAGCAACATGACACATGCATATAGCACTTAGTGACTTAAATAAGGCAACTCCATGAAACACTGGCTTAAAAAACCCATCGTTTTACCTGTTTTAATCCTTTTTGGTTTTCTGGCGTTAATGATTATAAAGAGTGGTAAGCCTGCCCCCACTGCCAGCATGGTGGAGGAATACGCCACACCGGCTGAAATTCAGGAGCTCATAGAAACCTCTATTACTCCCATTGCCATTGGGTATGGCACCGCCAAACCCAGTTCCAATTTAAATGTCCCTGCTGAAGTCAGCGCCGAAATAACTTGGATTCACCCCAAGCTTAAACAAGGGGGGAACCTGAAAATTGGCACTGAAGTGGTTAAGTTTGATACCCGCGACATTGAGCTGTCTTTATCAAAGGTGAAGGCCGATCTAACCAGTCAGAATACTCGCGTAGCCGAATTAGACCTGGAAGAACGCAATGCCGCGCAGCAATTACTACTAAGCCAACAAAAATATGAACTGGCCAAAGGCGAGTTTGAACGTAAAAAAGCCTTGTCTACACAAGGGGCCATTGCCACCTCCACCCTAGATATAGAAGCCAGGAATCTTATCAATCAAGAAACTGAACTTGAAAATATGAAGCTTCAACTGGCCTTGTACCCCAAGCAAAGAGAACTGTTGGGTTCTGAGATAAAAATTGTCCAGGCTCAAATTGAAGAACAAGAACGTAACTTATCTCGTACTCGGGTTTTCATGCCGTTTAATGCGCGCATTGGCAGTGTTAATGTAGAAAAAGGCAGCTTTATCAGTAAAGGCAGCACTCTATTTGTAGCTCAAGGCAAAAATAACATGGAGGTATTAACACAAATTCCAGCCAAGAAAATGCTGCCCTTGTTAAGCCATGCCATCGGGAAAAAAGTGAGTGATGACAGCGCTAGCTTAAAACAAAAACTGGGCCTTGAAGCCAAGGTCTACTGGGTAGATGGTCCCAGCAGTGCCTTTTGGGCCGCAAGAGTATTGCGCTCTAACGACAGCATCGACAGTAAAACTCGTAGCCTGGGTTTAATAATAGGAATCGAAAATACTGTTGAACAAGAACGTGTCGGTATTCGCCCACCATTGTTTAAAGGTATGTATTTAAAAGTAGAAATAACAGGTAATGCGATTGATGCTATCAAAGTCCCCCGCAGCGCCATTCATCAAGGTAATCTGTATTTAATAAATAGCGACAATCGCTTAATCATAGAGAAAGCAAAGATCGCTTTTGTACAAGGGGACTACGCGGTTCTTTCACAAAAACCCAGCGTTAACGCGTTAATTCTCACCGACCTCATTCCTGCGGTACCTAATATGTTGCTCCAACCCATCTCGGGCATTGCCAACAATCAATCTTTAAAGCCATAGGTGCCTCATGATTCGTTATTTTATAGGTCACCCCACTGCCGCCAACATTTTCATGCTGATACTGCTGTTAATGGGCATAGTGGCCCTGCCACAGTTAAACCGAGAAACCTTTCCTCACGTTGAACGCTTTGAAGTCATGGTGAGTATCGCTTATCCGGGTGCCAGTGCTGCCGATGTAGAAGAAGGTATCTGCCTGCCCTTAGAAGATGGTACCGATGGCATCAGCTACCTATCTGAGAAGCGTTGCGACGCACGCAATAGTGTCGCCAACATGACTCTTAAAATGAAAGAAAGTGGCGACATGAGCCAATTTTTGCAAGATATAAAAGATAAGGTTGATCAAATACAGGATTTCCCAGATGACTCGGAAACCCCTGTTGTCACCGAACAGGGATTAACTTCAGAAGTGGTGTCTATCGCTTTGTCGGGGCAAATGAGTAACGACCATTTAAAACGTTTTGCTCAAATTCTAAAAGATAAACTACTGCTTAACCCTTTTATTAATCTGGTCACTATCAACGGATTTTCCCAAGCTGTTATTAATATCGATGTGAGTGCTGAACGTTTGCAAATGCACAACATAAGCATCAGCCAAATTGCCCAAATAATTTCTCGGCAAAATACCGATAGTCCCGCAGGTGATATTGAAACTATTGATAAAAATTATGCCATTCGCGTTAGTGACTTACGCCGAACGCCCGAGCAATTAGGCGAGTTAATGATTATTCGCAATGACAATGGCAGTGAGCTAACCCTGGGTGAAATAGCTGATATTCATACCGATTTTGAAAATCAAGATAAACAAATTTGGTTTAACGGCCAGCCTTCTGCACTCTTAACCATTAAGAAAAATACCCAGGAAGACGGTATTAAAATAAAGCAGGCGGTGGAGGACTTCATTAAAGAAATGCGACCCAGGTTACCAAAAGGCGTGGAGTTAACGCTAACAAAAGACATGGTGAGCATTGCCCAAGATCGCTTACAGCTATTAATGTCCAACGGTGCACAGGGTTTAATCCTGGTATTCCTGGCCATGTGGTTATTCTTTAGCTTGAAATACAGTTTCTGGGTGGCCATGGGTCTGCCTATATCCTTCATGGCTAGTTTTATGGTTATGCAACTTTTAGGCATGAGCATCAATATGATTTCTATGGTCGCCATGCTCATTGCCCTAGGTATTTTAATGGACGATGCCATCGTATTGTCTGAAAGCATTGCCACCCACTTAAAGAAAGCCCATCAAACCGGTGGCACCGTTATAGATGCCGTTTGGCAAGGTGTCGAAAAAGTTAAGCGCGGTGTCTTCTCCAGTTTTTTAACCACAGTTTTGGTTTTTGGTAGCCTCATATTTATTGAAGGAGATATGGGGCAAATACTCAAAGTACTACCAATCGTACTCATTTCAGTCATTAGCGTCAGTCTGATCGAAGCATTTTTAATTCTTCCCCACCATCTCGCCAACAGTAAAGAATCCTCTTCGGGTTTCGAATTTTTTAAACGCTTTAAACAAAAGTTTGAGGTGAAGTTTGAAAAACTTAGACTGGCTGTTTATTACTTGGCAAAAGTCGCTGTAAAATACCGCTATGCCAGTTTTGGTTTAACTATCGTGGTGTTCTTTTTAAGCATAAGTTTGCTGGCCTCCGGGGTGGTAAAGTTTCAAGCCTTTCCCTCTATTGAAGGGGACATAGTTCAAGCCAGAATTTTAATGCCCCAGGGCACCCCCATTAAAAAAACTCAACAACTGGTTAAGCGCCTGGAACAGGCCATTAAAAATGTTGATGAAAAATTAAAAGACAGTGGCCATGAAGATGTCATTCTGATTAAAAACATTCAAAGCCAATACGGTATTAATAAGGATGCTTACGAGAGTGGCCCACATTTAGCCACCATCAATGTAGATCTAGTGGCCTCCGCTTCGCGTAATATTAGATTAATTGATTTGATGTCCCTGTGGGAAGAAGAAGTGGGTGTGGTGGCCAATGCCATACAGGTTCAATACAAGGAGCCCACCATTGGTCCAAGTGGACGTGCTATAGAAATACGCCTGTCAGGGGAAGACCTTGTTGAGGTCAATCAAGCAAGCCTGTCGATAATGTCATCTCTAGAGAAATATTCAGGTGTGTACGCACTGCAAGCGGATTTACGCCCGGGTAAACCGGAGTTTAGCCTCACACTTAAACCCGGTGCTTACAGCTTAGGGGTTGATGCCAGCAACATAGCTCAGCAATTTCGCGCGGCCTTGTCTGGGGTTAAAGTCAGTAATGTTCGCCTGGGTGACCAGTCTAACGATGTGATTGTGAAATACGACCTTCAATCACGAGACAGCCTCGATGATTTAGACAGTTTTAAAGTCATCAACGAAACCACAGGTTCATTAATTCCGCTTGAGGTGGTGGCCAACATCGAAGAGCAACGCAGCTGGTCGCGAATTCATCGCATTAATCAGCAAAAGACAGTTACCATCTATGGCGACATAGACAACAAACTCGCCAACACCCAAGAAGTGTTCAATGATTTTAGGGAACATGTTTTACCTGATTTACAAAAACAGTTCCCTGGCGTCTATTTTAATTTTGAAGGTGAGGTAAAAAACAGTTCACAAACCGGTGGCTCCATCATGCAAGGCTTTATTTTAAGCATGATTGGTATATATTTTTTACTGAGTTTGCAGTTTAGAAATTACCTTGAACCCATCATCGTTATGACCGCCATTCCACTTTCCTTAATTGGGGTTATTCTTGGTCACTTCATTATGGGTTTGCCCATTACTATGCCAAGCATGATGGGTTTTGTATCCTTGTCGGGCATAGTAGTGAACAACTCAATACTACTGGTGGAGTTTATTAAATTTCGCGTGCGCGATGGACATAGCATTCATGATGCTGCAGCCCTTGCCAGCAAAGATAGATTTCGCGCTATTTTCATCACCACCTTCACTACCCTAGCCGGCATGATGCCCTTGCTATTTGAAAGCAGCCCTCAAGCTCAGGTGCTTATTCCTCTGGTCTGCAGTATTGTATTTGGCCTCATGAGTTCAACTATCTTGGTATTATTTATCGTTCCCTCATTATTCTCCATTTTGGAAGACTTCGGGTTTACCGAGCCACTTGAAGAAGATGCTGCAGAGATATCATCATTAGAAAAAAACCAACTAGAAAATTAACCTTTAATCTATCCATTCTTTAACCTATCTAAGCGTTAATCGATCTAATCGGGCCTTGTTAAAAATAAGGCTCGATCAAACACCCTTTCTTACTCCTTCCATTTATTCCTAGCGTACCCTTCAATTAGACAGTGGCAGCCAGTATTCCGCTATAGAGCAGGTATTTAGGTCAACTTCAGTAATTTTGGCTAGGCTTATAAAATGAAGAATAAAGCCTCATAACTGTAGTTAGGTCCCATAGAACTTATCCAATGAATGGTTTTAACGACCAATATCGCCAATTAGTTGAAAGTGCTCCGGCAGGAATTTTTCATGCCTGTACAAAAGGCTTGTGCACATATACCAATAAAATCTGGCAGGAAATATTCCAACTTGAATTTTCACAAGCATTAGATAATGGCTGGCAACAACGTTTACACCCCGAAGATGCCAACTACGTGTTAAAGAATTGGAATGCCATCATAGAGCAACAAATCAACTTCAATACTCAATTTAGACTATTACTGCCCAATGGCAAAGTGCGCCATATCGAATGTAAAGCCAATACAATCAAAGACAGCAGCAATCGGGTCATAGGTTTTATTGGTGTTGTTGAAGACATTAGCCAAAAAAAAATCACCGAGAAAAAACTCAAAGACATGGAAGATCGTGGGCGTATCATCATTGATCAATCCATAATTCCCTACGCCGTGCGCGCCATGAATGACGATGTTGTCTATTTAAATTCTGCGTTTACCAACACCTTTGGTTACAGCCGCGAAGATATATCTAACGTTTCCGACTGGCATGAAAAAGCCTACCCTGATGGAAAGTATCGAGAATATATACTGACACAGTGGAATAAAAAAATTGAAGAAATAGAAAAAGATAATAACTGTATTGCCACACTTGAAGCGAAAATATGCTGCAAGAACAAACAAATTAAAACCGTCATCATGTCACCCACTGCTTTACACGACAGTCAGGGCGACAGGTATGCGGTTAGCCTGTATGACATTACCGAACTTAAACAAGTTGAGCAATCACTCAAGGATAGCGAAGAACGCTTCACCCTGGCTGTAAATGGTAGTAGCGTGGGTATTTGGGACTGGGACCTTCGTAACGACAAGGTATTTTATGCCCCTGAACTAAAAAACGAGATGGGTTATCGCGACGATGAGTTTGGTAACGACGGCGATTCCTTTTATACACACATGCACCCGGACGATGTAGAGGGAGTAAAAAATGCAGTGGCTCTTCACTTTAGCTCAGACATTATTCCTTACCGAGTGCAGTATCGCATGCGCCACAAAAATGGTGAATATCACTGGTATCAGGCGGTAGGTAAAGCACTTAAAGATAAAACCGGTCGTGCCTATCGCATGGCGGGTAGCCACACCAATATCACCGAGCAAATGCACACCCATGAGCGTTTGAACCTTGCCAACATGGTATTTGAACAAAGTAGCGAAGCCATTATTGTCACCGACAAAAAAGGCTTCATTGAAGCGGTGAACCCAGCATTTTGCTTGCTCACAGGCTATGAACAGGATGAGGCCGTTAATAAACACTATCGCTTTCTAAATAGTCGCAAAAATGAAAAAAAATTAATTAATGGCATTCGAAGATCAATTAACAAGGTGGATTATTGGTCGGGAGAGATTTGGAGCAAACGCAAAGGTGGTGACGACTTTGCCGAAGCCATCATGATTAATGCAGTCAAGGATGATAATGGCAATACTGTACGTTTTATTGCTTTGTTCACCGATATCACAGATAAAAAGCAAACCCAGGAACTCATTTGGAAACAGGCTCATTACGATAATCTTACCCAATTACTTAATCGCCATAGCTTTACCCAATACCTGCATCAGGCAGTAAAAAGTGACCTACCTTTTGCGTTATTTTTTATTGACCTTGATCACTTCAAACAAATTAACGATACCCTAGGCCATAAGACAGGAGATGAACTCCTGGTTCAAGCCGCCGCCAGAATTAAACATTGTGTTAGAAACTCAGATATAGTCGCGCGCTTTGGTGGAGATGAATTTACAGTTATTCTAACCGGCATGGAAAACATCACCAGTGTTAAGCGTATCTGCCA
>ERZ1027231.403-NODE-403-length-12478-cov-24.834420_pt1 | contig 12478 bp, 13 predicted proteins | sample MGYA00520866_ERZ1027231 | MGnify/ENA primary metagenome ERZ1027231 (study PRJEB33311, sample SAMEA4378411) | marine metagenome | biome: Marine biome; feature: Fjord; material: Water | collected 2014-07-20T08:00:00Z/2014-07-... | depth 75 m ...
GGCCAGGTATTACTAAATCAGATTTGCTGATTATTAATAAAGTTGATATTGCCCAGCATGTGGGTGCGTCTTTGGAAGTGATGGATCGTGATTCCAAAAAAATGCGTGGTCAGCGTCCGTTTGTCATGGCCAACGTTGAAACCGGCAAGAGCGTGCAAGAGATTGTCGAGTTCATTATAGAGCAAGGTATGCTGCGTAAGAGCGAAAGTTTACAAGAAGCATTTGATAAAAATAGCGTAGTGAATACGTAAAATATTTAAAAAATTAAAGGGGATTAAAATGAAAAAATTATTGATTGCAGGTTTAGCTGTTCTACCTTCTTTTGCTTTGGCACATACAGGTCACGGTGAGCATGTTTTAGAAGTGGCGGCAGAACCGCTTTCTATTAGCGTTCAAACTGTGGTGGCTAGCCTGGTTGTGGCTAGCGTAATTGTACTTACAATAAAAAAATATAAATCCAAGAGTTAAACTGTTTATGAAAAGCAGAGGAGCCTTTTGGCTTTTCTGCTTTTTATGGAAATGAGTTGAATTAAATTTAATCCAACTCCATTAATACGCGCTTAATAACCAGCAGAAGAAAATAATTTTTTAGCCGCCGTATCGTGTTTGTGCATAAGCATTTCTAAATCCACTCCTTGAATTTCACTGTCTTTCACTTTCCATTCGCCGTTCACCATTACCGCATCAGCCTTATAAGCGCCACATAAAACCAGTGCTGCCAATGGATCATGACTGCCGCTGAATCGTGGTTCGTCCAGTTTATACAAAGCTAAATCGGCAAATTTACCTACTGCCAGTTCACCTATGTCAGGGCGGTTTAATACTTGTGCAGAACCAAGGGTGGCAAGGTTTAGTGCATCTAGATGAGTAAATTCATCGGCTTGGTAACGCAAGCGCTGTATTAATAAGGCTTGCCTAACCTCTTGCATAAGGTTGCTGTGGTCGTTAGAAGCTGAACCGTCTACCCCTAAGCCCATACGCACGCCAGCGGATTTTAATTCATTTACCTTACAAATTCCTGAAGCTAAAACCATGTTAGAAGAAGGGCAGTGGCAAATACCAACACGTGCTTGGCCTAAGCGTTTTATTTCTTCATCATTAAAATGAATGCCATGGGCCAACCAAGTGCGGTCATTCATCCATCCCACGCTGTCTAAATAATCCAGTGGGCGCATGCCAAACATCTCTAAACAGAAACTATTTTCATCTTCAGTTTCAGCTAAATGAGTATGTAGGTTTACATTGTGTTTTTTAGCAAGCGTGGCGGTTTCTTTCATTAATTCTTGGGTCACCGAAAAAGGTGAACAAGGTGCTAATGCAATTTCAATAAGGTCATCTTTTTGATGATAGTTTTTAATTAAGCGTTCACTGTCATCAAGTATGGTTTGTTCAGTTTGCACCACAGATTGCGGCGGCAAGCCTCCCTGATCTTGGCCAAGACTCATAGAGCCCCTAGTAAAAGTGGCGCGCATGCCTAATTTTCTGGCTACGTTAACTTGTTGGTCTATGCCTTCACTTAACGATTGAGGAAATAAATAGTGGTGATCACTGGCGGTGGTACAACCGCTTAGTAATAATTCCACCATTGCCAGTTCGGTGGCCAGCTCATGAAACTCAGGGGTTAGTTGTGCCCAAATTGGGTAAAGAGTTTGTAACCAAGGAAATAACTTTTTGTTTAAAGCAGGAGGACAAGCGCGAGTAAGAGTTTGGTAAAAATGATGATGGGTATTTACTAAGCCTGGCATTAATACATGTTGGCTGGCATCAAATTCTTTTTGATAAACAAGAGTTGGCTGTTGGCCTTTGGGTACCAATTCAATAATTTTACCATCTTGAATCAATATGCCATTACCAGCATCCTGATTATTGGCTGTATAAATGGAGAGGGGGTTTTTAATCCACAAGACTTCTGTTGTGCTAGAGCTTGTTGTGGAGTTTGTCTTAGAGGAGCTAAAAGAAGCGTTAATTTGGGTCATGTCATGCACTCATAATTGGGTGCATGGAAGTGTTCTTGCCATACACCTAGATTAATCGAATCAAAGGTACATGGCAGTGACTTGCGTGTTAATCTGCCAGAGTAACTTGGTTACTCTAACAATTATCAAATGAAAGGTCACTTATATCGTGGGCATTTCATCTTCAGTGGCTTCTACTACCAATTCTTCTCTTGGTTTACGCGGAGGTGGAGTTAGGCCACAGCCAGTTAAAATCATGTCTATTAAGAAGTTGGTGATGTTATCTATGTCATCCACATCGTATTCACGACGATTCATTACTTCCAAAACCTGAGTATTGAAATCGGCATAATGCTGAGTGGTGGCCCAAATCATGAAAATTAGCTGTGTGGGGTCTACCGCACGCATTTTACCCTGGCCAATCCAGCTGGTAATCACCTGGCTTTTTTCCTTTACCCAAGCGCGCATGTCTTCGCTAATAAAGCTCTTTAGGTGGGGAGCTCCCTGGATAATCTCCATGGCGAAGATTTTAGAGGCATTAGGATTGGTGTAAGAAAGCTGCATTTTTACCTGAATGAAGTTAGATAAAACCTCGGCCGGGTCGCTGTCTTCATTAATATCGGCCAGTACTTCGTTCCACTCACGCATGGTATTTTCAAGAACCACCTGATACAGGTTACTCTTATTCTTGAAATAGTAGTGAATGTTAGCTTTAGGCAATTCAGCGCGATCGGCAATAGATTGCATGCTGGTGCCTTTATAGCCATGCAATACAAACTCTTCCTCGGCTGCGTCCAAGATACGGTCACTGTTGCGCTCACGTATGGCGCCTACTTTGTACTTCTTATTACTGCTCACTCTGTTCAGCCTTCCTGGTCACAATGGCTCCATGATACAACAGATTGGCCCCGCAATTAAACACAGGGGCACCATACGGGCAAAACAAAGGGCCTAAAAAGGCCCTTTATTTGATCTGTCTCTATTCCCTATGAAATAGGGCCGGCACTCAGTAACGAAGTGCCGTATTTGCTACCCAATTAAAGGTGAGCCTTCAATAGTAGGCTAATGGCATTTTGGTCGTTGTCACCACCAAACTGGTTAGTCCAGTAAGAGTATTCAACACCTACTTTAACCTTGTTCTTGGTGCCAAGCATTGGGCCTACGTTGTAAGTGATTTGTGGAGTCAAATTCATGCTGTCTTCAACTGAATCATCTTCGTTAGCAAAGGAGTAATCCATGAAGCCGTCAACGGTTAGGTGGCCGTTTGAATAGCCGTAAGCTACGGTGATTTGGTTGTCATCTGTGCCTGAAGCATCGTTGAATGCACGGTAATAGTTAACGCTTAAAAAATCCATACCTGGAGCTTTAAGGTCTACACCTGCACCTATCAAGTGATTATCAAACGCTCCATTAAAGAAGTCGTTTTGAACAGAGTCATACTCGTATGTATATACAAGGTTAACAGCGCTTACCATGCCATCCATTTTAGTCAGTGTGTAGCTTGGACTAAATTCAGCGTAAGTTTCTTTGTAGTTAGCACCACCATTGTGACGATCAACAAATGCAAATACGCTACCCCAGCTGTGACCAGAAACGTGTTCTAGAGTCATAGTGGTGGTGTCTTCATCTTTATTGAACTCATAATCACTTCCGTAAAGAACAGAAATGCTGTTATCAGCCCAAAATTGTTCGGCTTGTGCTGATACAGAAAGTAGTGATGCACCTGCAAGTGCCAGTAGAGTTTTTTTCATTGTTATTCTCCAGTCGTTTGATCCAATATTTACAGCTAGGTTTAGTGTAGACCAAATTTATGAAAATTCATTATTCTGTCTTTATTTTAGAATAAAAAAGAATAAGCCTACCAATATGGAAAGACTAGGCTTCGATGAAAAGTCAATTTACGCCTAAATTTTCAGAAATTTGCTCATATCTAATGTTTTATAAAAGGGCCCTAGGGGCCCTTCATTTACACAAATTTAATATATTTATTAAAGGTGTGCTTTTAGAATTAGGCTCACAGCATTTTGGTCAAGGGCTTCTTGGCCAAATTGGTTATCCCAGTAAGAGTATTCTACACCCAGTTTAATTTTGTTAGATGTACCTAGAGCTGGCCCAAGGTTATAAGTGATTTGAGGGTTGAAGTGGAAGCTATCAACATTGAATGCACCATCGTCTTCATTGTTATCGAATGAATAATCAATGTATCCGTCAAGAGCTAGGTTGCCGGAAGATACGCCGTAAGTAAGAGTGATCTGCTTGTCGTTGCTGGTACCGCCAGAATTTTTGTTTGCTGCGTAGTAAACAGTTGCGCTAGCGAAATCCATTCCTGGAATCTTAAGGTCTGTACCTACACCGTATAGGTAGTTGTCTTGAGAAAAACCACCAGATGTTGCACCGCCTTCATATGTGAATGCAGCATTAACAGAGCTCACAACTCCGTCCATCTTGGCAAGGGTGAAAGATGGACTTACTTCCGCATAAGTTTCTTGAAAATCACCAGCCACATGACGGTCAACAAATGCAAAAACGCTACCCCAGCTATGACCAGAAACGTGTTCAAGAGTCATAGTGGTTAGGTTAGATTCTTCATTAGTTTTGTTAAATTCGTAATCGCTACCTTGTAAAACAGAGATGCTGTTGTCAGACCAAAACTGTTCAGCTTGTGCAGAAATAGAAAATGCAGATGCTACAGCAAGAGTTAGTAGTGTTTTTTTCATGGTTTGCTCCGTTGTTATTTGTATAACCGCTAAGTTTACTTTTATAGTTATGGTGTAGCTCATACATAGCAAATGGCTGTTCCAAACCACTTACTAATTTAATGACTGCGCCTTTAAGCTACGTGGCACATTCTTTTTTGCCAATCCCTTGGCATGCCCATGGAAGTGGGCCACTGCACTCTGCTTTACGCAGTTTTGCAGAATTCAATTATGTTGAGGCGCATGGCTATGGTGTTTTTTAAATGGGGCCTCGTGAATAAGCGTCGAAAAATATTGAGCAACACTTATTGAAATACCTTTGATGCTTTTTATGTGCATCTCATTAAACTCAATTCTTTTTATTATCACGCATATCGTTGCTAGGAAGTGCCTAGCGATTGATTTGCGCTGAGTTTTTATAGGGCTGCTGGTGATTAATAAAACCAGTGCCGTTTGGGTTGCCGAGTAAAGCAACCGGTTTAATAATTTTATTTTGCTAGCGAGCGTGATTAAAAAATCAACTGCGGTGCTGATTAACAACATACTCTTTTGGTGAAGGTTTAGTACACCAGATTTTCCACATACCATTTCACTTAGTGCAATTAAAATAAGTAGCGTCCCGTTTTTTCCCATGGCATGCAAAATATTATTGCTTGAATTTGTGCTCATAATGTCTCCTACAAGTCCCTGCGATTTATTTGAATAATCAAAAATTCAAACTCACTTACTTAAAACTAATCAACCCATCAGGGTGAGAGCATTAACAACATAGTCCGCAATTTACTGTGTTTGTTTAGGACAAAGCTTTAGGTGCCTTGCTCAATTGTCCATTATTCATCGCTTTTGATGCCTACTCTTGGGCATATTGAGTACCTTAAAAAACTGGCTACTGGTTTATTCAGTGGGGCAGAGCATCCCAATAAGTGGCTTAGCAGAGCCTGTAAAACTAATTTAGCGATTCTGCTATTTACCGTGTTGCTAGGCCTTCTAGCTTAAATCATTGAACTATACTGTTTTCAGGATGTGGTGAATTTCACCATGGCATGCATTCACTCTGTGGAGTTTTTTCACCATGCGAACTGAAAATAGGCTTCAAATGACTAACTTTAAGAGGGCCACTCCTTTATTATTAATACTTGACCAACCGGACAGATATTCTATGCAAGTATTTTGCCAGAAAATTAATGAAAAAAATAATAATAATAAAACTTGATTTCCTGACCAAATGGTCAAAAAATAGAGGGTACAAACAATAATCAAAAGTTATGAGTTTGGTGGTAGTCGCTTCGAAGGGCAGTTATCAAAATTCATAACAGGCAGATGGGTACTAATGTGATTCGCTTTTGTTTAAATAATAAATGGATCGTAGAGAACGACATCGATCCAAACCAAACGGCTCTAGGTTATCTTCGCACCAAGATGGCACAACTATCCGTGAAAGAAGGGTGTGCTGGCGGCGACTGTGGCGCTTGCTCCATTCTGATAGGCGAAGCCAATAGCGAAGGCCAGGTTGAATACATGGCCATGAACGCCTGTATCGCTCTGCTAGGTGGTTTAGACGGTAAGTACGTGATTACTACCGAAGGCTTAACCGATGGCGAACAACTGCACCCTGTTCAAGCTGCCATGGTGGAATACCACGGCTCTCAGTGTGGTTTTTGTACCCCAGGTATCGTCACTTCTCTAGCTGCCTTGTACCACAACAAAAATGGCCAGAAGCCAAGCGAACACGAAATTCACGTAGCACTGTCGGGCAACTTGTGTCGTTGCACAGGCTACCGTCCCATTATTGAAGCCGCCGAAAACATGAATAAGTTTGCGGCGCCAAGTAAAACTGCTGTGATAAATAGCACGGTTGTAGAGCATTTTGACCCCGCCGCACCAAAAGAAGGCGAAAAGCCTGCCATCGAGAAAGATGGCCGTAAATTGTTCATCCCTAACAATGAAAGTGAACTTCAGACAATCCTTGCGGCCAACCCTGATGCGGTTCTATGGGCAGGTGGTACCGATTTAGGCCTGGAGCTAACTCAGCAATACAAGCAATTTGACTCGCTTGTAAGCCTGCACAAAATAAACAGCTTGACTGAAGTGTCAGAAAACGACGATTCAATTCGTTTCGGCGCTATGGTTACTTTAAGTAACGCTGAAAGTTACCTAAATAGACAGTTTCCTTCGTTTGCCCAGATGTTGGAGCGCTTTGCGTCCCGACAAATTCGTAATCTGGGCACTTTAGGGGGGAATGTGGCTAATGGTTCGCCCATTGGTGACACTCCTCCCGTCTTTTTTGCCCTGGACGCTCGTGTAGAGATCGCGTCGGCTAAAGGCACAAGAGAAATTGGCATCGAATCTTTCTTCAAAGGTTACAAGCAAACCGACCTGCAACCAGGTGAATACCTGAAGAGCATTGTGGTTCCTAAGTTAACTAAAACTCAAACTTTACAAGTGTTCAAAGTGAGCAAGCGTAAAGAAGACGATATCTCAGCTGTATTAATGGCTGTACGTCTTGATACCGACGGTAGCAAGGTCACCGAAGCACGCATCGCTTGTGGCGGCATGGCGGCCACGCCGTTACGTGCCACTAATACCGAAAAGGCATTAATAGGTAAGCCACTAACAATGGAATCTTTTGAAAACGCTTCACAGCAAATTCAAAACGATTACACCCCCATTAAAGATGTTCGAGCCACCGCTGAATATCGTTTAAACGTTGCTGCAAACTTGGTTATCAAATCCGGCCTAGAAATTACTGCCACTAACGGAGGCAAATAAGATGAGCTTCATGTCTTCGAAACTAGATAGTTATGAAATTCGCCGTAAACGCCCTGCAAAAGGCAAAAGCGGTAAAGACGTTATGCACGAAAGTGCGGTTAAACACGTAACAGGCGAAGCCTTGTACGTGGATGACATGGCCGAGCTAGATGGCACGCTGCACGTTGCAGTGGGTCAAAGTGCTAAGGCACACGCCAATATCCTTTCTATGGATTTGTCTGCGGTACGTGCTTCTGAAGGCGTAGTCGACGTGATTACTCTAGACGACGTTCCGGGTCTTAAAGATATCGGTCCTGTTTTCGCAGGCGACCCTCTTTTTGCTGACGGTAAAGTGGAATACGTGGGTCAGGCCATGTTTGCTGTTGCCGCTAAAACTTTCGAGCAAGCCAAGCGCGCTGTGAAGTTAGCGAAAATAGAATACCAAGAGCTACCTGCCATTCTTGAAGTGAAAGACGCGCTTAAAGAAGAATTTTTTGTGCGCCCAACTCACACCATGAAAAAAGGTGATTTCCGTACCGCCATTGATGGCGCGCCAAATAAATTAAAAGGCGAGCTTTACATTAAAGGTCAGGAACACTTTTACTTGGAAGGCCAAGTAAGTTACGTGGTGCCAACCGAAGACAGAGGCATGCGCGTTTATACTTCAAGCCAGCATCCAACGGAAGTTCAAAAATTAGTAAGTGAGGTTCTAGATTTACCAATCAACTACGTGCAAGTAGAAGTACGCCGCATGGGCGGTGGTTTTGGTGGTAAAGAAACTCAAGCAGCACCTTGGGCCTGTATGGCTTCTGTTTTGGCCAACAAATTGCGTTTGCCAATTAAATTACGTTTGCCTCGTCAAGACGACATGGTTATGACCGGTAAGCGTCACGATTTCCTAGACACCTATGAAATTGGCTTTAACGACGACGGTAAATTATTAGGTTCTAACATTATGGTGGCCGGTAAGTGTGGTTACTCACCTGATTTATCTGACGCCATCGTTGACCGTGCCATGTTCCACAGCGATAACGCTTACAACTTGCAAGACACTCAGGTAACTGGGCATCGTTGTAAAACCCATACGGTTTCTAACACCGCTTACCGTGGTTTTGGTGGCCCGCAGGGTACTGTGATTGCTGAATTCATGATGGATGATATCGCCCGTGCCGTGGGTAAAGATCCCCTAGACGTGCGTTACACCAACCTTTACCAAAACGGCGACAAAACTCATTACGGTCAGCCAATTGAAGATTATCATATGCGCGATCTAATGAAGCAGCTTGAAGATGAGTCTGAATACCGCCAGCGCCGTGAAGACATTACTGCTTTTAACAAAGCCAACAAATACAAAAAACGCGGCCTGGCTTTAACACCTGTTAAGTTTGGTATTTCGTTTACCGTAACCTTCTTAAACCAAGCCGGTGCCTTGTTGCATATTTACACCGACGGCAGCATTCAAATAAACCACGGTGGTACCGAAATGGGCCAAGGCCTGTTTACTAAAGTGGCACAAGTGGTGGCCAATGAATTTGATGTTGACCTAGATACCGTAATGGTGGCTTCAACCAACACCGAAAAAGTACCTAACACTTCACCTACTGCTGCATCATCGGGTACCGACCTTAACGGTAAGGCAGCGCAAAACGCGTGTATTACTTTGAAAGCTCGCTTAGTTGAATTTGCCTGTAAGCATTTTGAAGTAAGTGCAGACGCTGTGCGTTTTGAAAACAACCATGTTGTTGTGACTAAAGATGGCGAAGAGCAATGGACTGGTTTTGGTCCTTTCTGTGAATTGGCTTACACCAACCGTGTATCGCTATCGACTACCGGTTATTACAGCACACCAAAAATTCATTACGATCGCAGCACCGCCAATGGCCGTCCTTTCTACTACTATGCACTAGGTGCAGCTTGTTCAGAAGTAGAAATAGATACTCTTACCGGTGAGTACGACATGTTGCGTACCGATCTTTTACAAGATGTGGGTACATCACTTAACCCTGCCATTGATAAAGGCCAAATTGAAGGTGCTTACGTTCAAGGCATGGGTTGGTTAACCACAGAAGAACTTAACTGGGATGACACTGGTCGTTTAATTTCAAACGGTCCAGCCAGCTACAAGATTCCAACCGCGGCCGACATGCCAAAAGTATTTAATACTAAATTGTATGATCGCCCGAATGCCGAAGCCACCATCTACAACTCTAAAGCCGTAGGTGAGCCACCGTTCATGCTGGGCATGGCTGCTTGGATGGCATTACGCGATGCAGCGGCTTCTGTAAGTGATTACAAGGTGAATCCTCCAATGGATACACCAGCTACTCCTGAGCGCGTTCTAGATGCAGTGAACTACTGCATTAAGAACAGCAAGTAAGGGAGACCATTATGAAATTCTCTAAATGGTACGAAGCAGTTCAGGCATGTGAACAACAAGGCATGCCTTATGTGATCGCAACGGTTTTGGGCGCGGCGGGTTCTATCCCTCGCGACCAGGGCAGCAAAATGGTGATCACCGCCAGTGACGAATTCGACACACTGGGCGGCGGCCATTTAGAATTTTCTGTTACCCAAAAAGCTCGCGACTTAATGGCTACAGGTGTTGCCGGTAATCAGGTAGAACACTTTCCATTAGGGGCAACCCTTGGCCAGTGTTGCGGTGGCAGCGTCACGGTACTAATGGAAAGTTTTGTGCAGCAAGGCTTAAACCTAACCGTATTTGGTGCCGGTCATGTGGCTAAATCTTTGGTGACTATTTTAGGTGGTTTACCTGGCCAAGTGCGTTGGGTAGATAGCCGCAGCGAAATGTTTCCCGAAACCGTGCCCAGTAATGTGCAGGTTTTAAACATGGAACACCCACAAGACATTATTGAAACACTGCCTGCTAATAGTCAGATTTTAATTTTAACTCACAATCATCAACTGGATTTTGATCTGGTTGAATTGGCGGTGAAGCGCGGTGACTTTTCCTATTTGGGTTGCATTGGTTCTGACACGAAAGCCGAACGTTTTCAAATGCGTTTAAAACATCGTGGCTTTAACGAAGAGCAAGTAGACAGCCTAATTTGCCCTGTGGGTAACCAAGACATTCCGGGCAAGCTGCCCATGGAAGTGGCGGTGAGCATGTGTGGTGAATTAATAGCACACCTTCATCAGTATGATGAAAAAGTGTTACGCCAGGGTGTGAGCTGGAAACAAATGAAGTCAAAGATGACCCATCAAACAGAATCTCAACTTACAATAGTTGATTAATCTTACACTCGTTTTTAAACACTGAATTTTCAAACTAATTTTTTAAAGCTTAACGGAGAAAATATGCAACACAGCGAACAACACCCATACAAGACCTGGATTGATTTAGCCGCCGCTCGTTTGGGTGCTCAAGCGCTAGAATGCTCAGATGACTTCTTCGCCGAAATGGAAAACCTGCTTAAGCCAGCAGCACCTGTTTTTATCGATGACAAATTCACCGACCGCGGTAAGTGGATGGACGGTTGGGAATCTCGTCGTAAGCGTGTTGTAGGTCATGACTGGTGTGTAATTAAACTAGGCGCCAAAGGTATTATTCACGGCCTTAACGTTTGCACACGTCACTTTGCCGGTAACGCCCCACAAAAAGTATCTATTGAAGGTTGTGTATCTGCTACTGCACCAACAAGCGATACAAAATGGACCGACGTATTAACCACGTCTGACGTTAAGCCAGACAGCGATAACTTTTTTGATATCGCCACCAATGAAGCTTTCACTCACATTCGTTTAAACATCTTCCCTGATGGTGGTGTTGCCCGTTTACGTGTATACGGCGAACCTGTAATTGACTGGAACTGGTTCCTACCTGGCGAGCCTGTAGATTTGGCTTACGTTAAAAATGGCGGCCGTCCAATCGAATGTACCGACATGTTTTTCTCAAACATGGAAAACCTAATTATGCCTAACCGCGGCAAAGACATGGGTGATGGTTGGGAAACTAAGCGTCGTCGTGGCGGCCGTGAAAGCGATTGGATCATTGTACAATTGGGCGCTAAAGGTTCTATTGCTAAAGTGGTTATCGATACTGCTCACTTTAAAGGTAACTTCCCAGATACGTTTGCACTAGACGCCTGTGTTATTGAAGCGGGCCAGCAGCCTACCGAAAGTACTGAATGGACTAACGTAATTGGTCGTCAAAAGTTAACAGCCGATGCTGAACACTTTTACAAAGACGAAGTGAAAACAGGCGAGCAAGCTTTCACTCACGTACGTTTAAGCATCTTCCCTGACGGTGGTGTAAGCCGTTTACGTGTATTTGGTTTCCCTGAGAAAAAAGCTTAATCACTCTATTAATTAATAGTTTGATCGCTTAGGAGATTAAATCATGACATTAGAAGAATTAAACGCACTGGACTTAGACGCAGCAGTTGCTGCGTTTGGAACCTGTTGTACTTCATCTACCTGGATGCAAGGCATGGCCAATAGCCGTCCTTTCACCAGTGTAGAGCACGCACAAGAAGCCGGCTTAGATGTATGGGCCAAGTGTAATGAAGCAGATTTTTTACAAGCGTTTGAAGGTCACCCCAAAATAGGTGATGTATCAAGCTTGCGTAAAAAATACGCCAACACAAAAGGCCTGGCCAGCAATGAACAAAGTGGCGTAAACGTAGCCACTGAAGATACATTGCAAGCTTTAACCGATGGCAATAATGAATACGATGAAAAATACGGTTTTATTTTCATCGTATACGCCACCGGTAAAAGTGCCGGTGAAATGCTTGAGCTTCTACAAGCGCGTTTGCCAAATGATCGTGCCACCGAACTTAAAAATGCAGCCATTGAGCAAAGCAAAATTACAGCATTGCGCATTAACAAGTTGTTAGGTTTGGTTGAATAACTTAATTCATCGCCCGAGCAATCGGGCGAGTAAATGAGTGAGAGAATAATTATGAGAAGCCCAATCACTACGCATATCCTAGATGTAAACCTAGGTAAGCCAGCCGCCAACGTTGACGTGGTTTTATACCGCAAAGTAGGTGATAACTTTGAGCAAATTGCCAAAGATAAAACCAACAGCGATGGCCGTATTGTTGACTGGATGGATGA
>ERZ1027231.405-NODE-405-length-12403-cov-260.297619_pt1 | contig 12403 bp, 12 predicted proteins | sample MGYA00520866_ERZ1027231 | MGnify/ENA primary metagenome ERZ1027231 (study PRJEB33311, sample SAMEA4378411) | marine metagenome | biome: Marine biome; feature: Fjord; material: Water | collected 2014-07-20T08:00:00Z/2014-07-... | depth 75 m ...
CGCGGCGAACGCTTAATATTGTGGTCATTGTAAAATCAACTTTATCTATATAACTACCAACCTTTATGGGGGTGTTTTTACTAACTTCAAGTGGTGCTTAAAGCGGGGGAAGGCGGTGTTAATTTCTACCATTTTCGCGAGTTGGTAGCGTATTGAATGCATTTAAATTAGCGGCTTGATAATTCCAATTATCATTGTATGTGTGGGCGGAAATCGCAGATGAATATGCAAAGTTGAGTCGATCTTTGACCTTTTATCTAGGCTTTTCATACTTATAGCAGATGGGGCGTTCACTGGGGCAAACGTACAATACTGCAATACTCTTTCATGAAGCTCAGTTATGTTTTTTACACGGCACCACTTACCGATACTTTTGTTTGCCACACTATTTATAGGGGGGTGTAGTCGTGATTTAGCTGATTCAGATATTTCTGTTAACACCGCAGATCCTCAGGAAAATATAGATACCGATTCAAGTGTCGACACTGGGCCCAGTTCAGATTCTGATGTAGACATGGATTCAGACTCCAATAATGATGCGATCACAGGCATTGAAACGGAAACAGGCCCTAACGCAGGCACCAATACCGATCCTAGTACCGGATCAAATACAGATACCGCGACTAATCCAGACACAACGACTAATACAACAGATACAGCAGAAGAACCAATAAAAATACCTGGCCAGGCGGCTTGGTTAACAATGAATAGCAACATTGATTTGATTAATGGGCGTGCTGACCATGTTGTTAAGTGGCAAAAACCGCAAGGGGCCAATGGTCAATTCTGGCGAGTGTTGCTTAATGGCGATGACACAACGGGGTTTATGGCCATTGAACAAACACAAGGCACAACTCAATCAGGTTTGATTAGCATTCGTTTGGATCAGGTAGGCACGCAAACACTTCAAGTGCAGCTTTGCCAGACAGCGATGCTTAGTCCTTATTGCAGTGTGAGTTCTGAGTTGACGTTGAATGTCACAGAAGATTTAAGTCAATATCAATCAGACCAAGGGGAGCGGTTATTTTCATCTTGGGATCCAAGTTCGTGTTTAACCGCTAAAGCAGGGGTAATTGAACTGGCAATGTGCGAAGACCATTTATCGCAAGCGTGGTTAGTCGAAGAGTCTCAAATAAAAAGCGCCAACGATGTGCGCTTATGTATTCAAGCTGACAACCTTGATTATAGTTCGGGCTTAGTGCTGGCAAGTTGTAATGGCGGATCGCTGCAGCAGTGGGAATACAAGGCTGGGTCTATTAGCAATCAAGGTTGGTCTCTGGATATTAATACTGCGAATCAAGACGTCATCATTTGGCACAGCCATACAGGGATTAACCAGCAATGGAAAACAACTTTAGAAGTGACAGAGCCCGAAACAAATACAGGCACCAGTGACGGTGATTGGGCTCGAATTGATGTGCCTAAGTCAGGCCCATATGGTCGTTACGAATTTAATGTTCCAGCGGCTCAAAACTGGGTAAACACAGGTTTATTCTTAAGGCAGGGGCAACGTGCGGTCATTACGGCGAGCGGTCTGTGGTCGGTAAAAGGCGGCGCATTATACGATGCTAACGGCCATGCCACAGAGCAATCACGTGGTTGCCAGCAAGGTGAACTAACGGCTCGATTGGGTTTGTATTACAAAGACCCAGCCATTAGCTGTATCGGAACAGCGGGTACGTTTATGGCGCACGAAGATGGCATTTTATTTGTAGGGTCGGTAGTAAGTAATGATCTGGGTGAGACCTACGAAGAACGCGCGGATGCAACAGGCAGTGTTTTGGTGACAGTATCCAGCACCGGTGACACGGTTCCTACGGTCGACTATGAAGATGCCCCTTATTATGATTACGTGGGCGTAAGCTCTGGTTGGGTAGAAATTCGAAGCCCTAATAACATCTTAACCTTACCAATAGCCACGGCTATTCATGATGCCAGCAAGCTAACAGAAGCGGTTCAGCGGTTAGACGACATCTATCAACAGCACAAAATACTGCGCGGTAAAACGCCGTATCACGGTCAACCGATTCGTTGGTTTGCAGATACAAAAGATGCACCCGGTTGGATGCTTGCAGGTAACCCTGTGCGTATGGACCCTGCGTTAGTGAGTATTGATTCGGGTGATCGAATCACACTAGCAGCCGAGCCGGGTAATAATGACTGGGGGTTCGCCCATGAATTAGGGCACAACTTTAATTTTGCCGGGGGCGATTGGTATTACACGACTTATGGAAATCTAGAAGCTTGGCCAAATATTTTCACCCTACATGCCATTGATAAACTTGGGCTAGTAGAGCGCACTGACGTAAATGATTGCAGCAAAGCAAAAGCCGAATACCTTGCAAAGGGGGTTAATGACAATGGGTTCGGAGGCGCTTGGCAAGGATTGTGTTTTCTATCTGAATTTACCGATCAATACGGCTGGGAAATTTGGCAAAACTTTTATCAAAAGTTTAACGATCAACCCGGACACGGCTGGGGCTTTTTACGAGATCGATTGAATGAGGCAAGTGGCCAGAATGTCACGCCTATATTCAATAGCTGGAATGTCCCATTGTAAAAATTTTGATCAATTTGGATAGGTAGGTAAATTGGCGAGTGTATTGCGAATAAACATTCGAGTTAAACCGCAGTAAGCACTCATTAAGCGTTTACCTTTCTGTCAAACAATCGACACTAAATGCTTTATAAGGCGTCAATAAGCTAATATTAAAGCATTATTATGTGTTATTTTTGAACAGTTTTGTATCTGTGTTAATAGTAGTGTCCATATTACGAACAAAACCAAATAGTCAGGATTTTGGATGATATAGTTGCTCAACCCAAGGTGTTGGGGTGTGACAGATGTGCTTTAGGATGCAGTATTAAATGGATGTTAATAATCAAGTCGTAATCAATACATATGAGGGGCAAGATCTAAGTTATTTTGATCTGATTCAGTCTCTTTCGTGTATTGAAATGACATCTACCCCGTTATCGGGCGATGCCTTGATCGAAATGAATGTGGTGGATTTTGGTCCACTCATCTTAATCAAGCGCATGAACAGTTGTTCAAGTATTGAAGAAATTAAGTTTGGGCCTCATACCCTAGCGTTTCAATTGCCAATGGCGAACTCCGAAGCGATTCTAAACTTTGTAAATCTCCCTGGCGGTGATCGTTATAACCCGTTTCAACCTTCGGGCGCGGTATCGCAGTGGCTGATTCCTGAAAATACCCCCACTTACCATATTCAAGCCGATGCTCGTTGGCTAAAGAATGTATTGGGTTCTCAAGCACTAAAAGACTATCACGAATTATGCAGAGTGGATTCCCGCAAGGCCTATGACTCGTCTGTGTTATTCGCGGTGGCGGCAGCAACGCAACATGCCATGGATGTGGCCAAGAAAAGTACCAAATCACAAATTCCGATTAGCGCCTCTCATTTAGAAAGTATGGTGACCGATATTCTGCTGCCATGCATTATGTCGGATTTGGAAGAAGTTAAAGCCAGTACCCGTCAAAAGATTTTAAGTAGAGCCCTGGACTACATTCGAGACAATCACGCTAAACCCATTCGGTTAACCGAATTGGCAAGCTTTGTTGCCACCTCGGGGCGTAATTTACAAATGGTGTTCAAACAAGAATTAGGTGTGACCCCTAGCCGATATATTCAGCAATTTAGACTGCATCGTTTTCGCCATCGCTTGGTCAATTCAAGCAGTGTGACCGAAGCCGCTTATAATAGTGGTTTTAAGCACCTTGGCCGATTAACCGAGCAGTATGCAAAAGTATTTAATAAATACCCATCTGAAGATCTGTTAATAGAAAGCGATTTCAGTTTGGAGATTGGCCTAGGGTTTGAATCATAGGCTTTGAATCATAGTGTTTGTATTCTCTGATTAACCCTAAGCTGATTTTACCCCCACTTATTTTGATCCCTTCGTTAAAACTGATACCCCACACCAAATGCGACTCGCTCGGTATGCCCTGTTTTTGTAAGAGGGCTGTCTTTAATTTCGTCTTCATGTTGATAAAAGCGCCACATGGCAACGGCTGACCAATCTTGATTAAAATCATACACCGCTAATACTTCTAGCTCGGTTGTTAAGTCAGCTTTGGCGGTATAGTTTTGTGTTCCAAAATAATAATCGGTTAGTTCATCGCTTTGATATTGTGCCGCCAGTGTTGAAATGATTCTTAGGTTTTGAAATGTAAAACGCTTATATACAGCGGCTTCATATTCTTGTCCCTTATGCGTATTGCTGATGTCTTGCAATACGCTGACTTGCGAGAAGAAACCTTGGCCAAGTGGGATTGATAGTTGAAAGCCGGCTTCAATGCTGCGCGCTCTGTCTTTAGTGGTCAGTGTTGTATTGTCGGCTTCTAGATACTGGTGAGTTCGAAGCTGCCCTAGGGCTGATAGGCTGCCAAATTCAAAGCGCTTGATTAGCGTGCCTGCACGATTACCTTCAATAAATACATCTCCGAGGCGACCAAATACCAATAAACTTGGATGCTGTTCAGAAGAAGTCTGCTGATACGGTAGGTTTTCTTGGGTGATGGCACCGGCTATCAATCCGCTAAATTCTGGGAGTTGCCAGGATGTGTCTGAATATGAATGAGAAGAATATAAAGCGCTTATGAAAAGCAGTACAAGGTATGTGGTGTGATGGTGTGTCATAAAAGGCCCCTAAATCCAATATTAGATTAGGGGCTTTTTTGACTGATAAGTTCCGTTACGGCAAAGACTGTTTAATCTCTACCGCTTGAATGCCCATATCAGCCAGTTGATCTTGTGCTTTGTTCATTTGTGAGCGATTCACAAACGGCCCAGTAAATACTCGATACCAAGCATTTCCGTTAATGGTTGCAGGTTCAATTTGAGCGCTTAGGCCGTTCAATAGCAACTGAGCTTTTTGACGGTCGGCACCTTCCATGCCTCTAAACGAACCTGTTTTTAAACGGTACTGAATTTTATTGCCGTCTTTGTCGGTGCCTTTAGGCGTCGACTTATATTCTTTAACTTCTTGTACTTCCACTTCTTTGTTTTCTAAAATTTCAAAAAACTCGTAGTTATCCACCGCTTTATTGACGGTATCAGTTTTAGCGGCATCAGGAAGCTCGCCCTTTAAAGCATCTTGCACGGCTTTGTTGGCTGCGCTTTTTGCTCTATTGGTCAGATCATTTTTTGCTTGAGCGGCTTTTTCAGTCAAAGACTCGGTGATCTTATCTATATCATCACCGGCAGGAACCGATGTGAGATACAGCAAAAAACCAGCAAAGCTTAAAGCGACTAAGGGTGTGAATATCCACACCCAGCGAGGCGCGCCATTAGAAGCCATTAGCGTTGTCCCTTTGCGTTATGTAATAAAAAAGCCATTACATTTCCTCTGGAGCGCTGATGCCCAATAGATCTAGGCCGTTCAAGATAACTTGGCGCGTGGCTTGAGTTAATGTGATGCGGGCATCACGTAGATCAGCATCATCAACGATTGTTTTGTGTGCGTTGTAATAACCATGGAAATCACTGGCTAATTCATACAAGTAGTTAGCAATCATGTAAGGGGCGTTAGACGTACCTGCCGATTTAACCACTTCTGGGAACTTAGCAAGATTGTTGGCTAACAGTTTTTCGTGATCTTCAGTCAAGCGATCTAGCTTGGCTAGGCCGTTAGCTTGGTCCCATACTAGATCTTCTGATTTCATCTTACGTAATATGCTGCAAATACGCGCATGTGCATATTGAATGTAATACACAGGGTTATCGTTTGATTGGCTTAATGCTAAATCGATATCAAAGGTGAGCTGTGAACTTGGAGCACGTGCCGCTAAGAAATATCGAGTGGCATCCAGACCCACTTGGTCAATCAAATCACGTAAGGTTACGTAGCTACCAGCACGCTTAGAAATTTTCACTTCTTCGCCGCCTTTCATCACGGTTACCATTTGGTGCAATACGTAGTCAGGCCAGCCTTCAGGAATGTCCATGTTCAATGCTTGTAGACCAGCACGTACACGGGTAATTGTAGAATGGTGATCAGCACCTTGCTCGTTGATCACACGGGCAAAACCGCGCTGCCATTTGTCTAGGTGGTAAGCCACGTCAGGGACAAAGTAAGTGTAGCCGCCGTCTGTCTTGCGCATTACGCGGTCTTTATCATCACCAAATTCGGTGGTCTTTAACCAAAGGGCGCCGCCGTCTTCGTAAGTGAAACCATTTTTAATTAATGCTTGAACCGCTTCTTCCACTTTACCTTCTGAGTAAAGCGAGCTTTCTAAAAAGTACACGTCAAAGTCTACTTCAAATGCTTTTAAATCTAAGTCTTGTTCGCGACGTAAATACGCAACTGCAAAATGACGCAGGCCATCAAGGTCGTCAGCGTCTTTCGTGCCAGTGAAACTTTGGTCAGCAGACTCAACCGTTTCGCCTTTCATAAAGCTTTCAGCTAATTCAACAATGTACTGGCCTTGGTAGCCATTTTCTGGCCAGGTAGCATCGCCAGGGCCAAAGCCTTTACAGCGTGCTTGAACCGATAACGCAAGGTTATCAATTTGTGCGCCGGCGTCGTTATAGTAAAACTCACGAGTGGTATCCCAGCCATTAGCAATCAATAGGCGGCTAATACAATCACCTACTGCCGCACCACGGCCATGACCCACGTGCAGTGGGCCAGTTGGGTTGGCGGATACAAATTCAACTTGTACCTTTTGGCCTTTACCTGAATCGTTGTGACCAAATTTATTACCGGCTTTAAAGATTGTTTCAACCACAGACAAGCTGGCGGCTTCGGTTACAAAAAAGTTAATAAAGCCAGGGCCTGCAATTTCTGCCTTTTTAAGAATTGGGCTATCTGGTAGGGCGTTAATGATTACTTCAGCCCAGTCGCGAGGCTTCATACCAGATAGCTTAGAGCTAACCATGGCAATGTTAGAAGCATAATCGCCGTGTGCCTTGTCTCGTGTGTTATCAATCATCACTTTAGGCGCCGCGTCCGCCGGCAGTTTGCCATCTGCTTTAAGGGCAGTAAGTGTGTCTTCGATTAGGCTGATTAGCTGTTGTTTCATGATGACCTTTAACTTGATGGCTTAAGCGGCTATCGGCTCAAGCTGTATATGCACATAATTTGGGCGGATTATCACATTTTAGCAGGGTATTTTCCAGCCATGACGGGGGATATCTGGGCATGCTGAAAACGTTATGAATAAAGGGTTAAGCGACGACAAAGGCCCGTGGATAAACATGAGTGATGATGCTAACCCGTTAAGGTTTGTATCTGTGGATAACTAGGGCTTGTATATCTGTTTATCCATATATATGATTCGCCGCATATTTATCTGTGTTCATTAGAGTTGAGGTATATGCAGTCATTACAGCTATTTAAGTGCCTAAGCGATGATACCCGTTTGCAGATCATGCTCTTGGTTCAAAACCAAGGTGAGCTATGCGTGGGAGAGTTGGTGGATGTTCTGGGCAGCAGCCAGCCAAAAGTCAGCCGTCACTTGGCCAGCCTAAGGAATTGCGAACTACTGGATGTGCGTAAATCGGGTCAGTGGGTGTTTTACCGTGTGCACGATCAGCTGCCTAAATGGGCCAATGAAATTATTTGCCAAGCGGTACTGGCGGGTGAGCAGGATTTAAAGCAATTAACCAAAAAATTAAAACTAGTCGATGAGCCGAATCGCAGATCCGCTTGTTGTTAACAATAAACTCAAACCTGTGGGAGGGCGCTTGCGCGCGAATAAGTGTTGATGCACTTATACCTTTTCGCGCGCATACCCGCGAGGGGCACACCGAGCGCCCTCCCACAAAAGAGATCTGAAATTATGAAAATACTATTTATCTGTACCCATAACCGCTGCCGTTCAATCTTATCGGAAGCCATAGCGAATCATCAAAATGATCCTCGCTTACAAGCAGCCAGTGCAGGCAGTCAACCCGTGGGTGAAGTGCATCCGTTATCGGTTAAATACTTAGCCGAAGCAGGCATCTCAACTGAAGGCTTAAAAAGCCAAAGCTGGGATGAGCTAGAAGACTTTAATGCTGACGTGGTCGTAACAGTATGTGACAGCGCCGCAGGAGAAGCTTGCCCAGTATGGTTTGGTAAAAGCATCAAATTGCATTGGGGATTAGAAGACCCTTCAAAAGTGCAAGGCAGTGAAGCAGAAGTGAAAGCAGAATTCTTAAAATGCATGAATTTAATCGAACAACGCATGCAAGCCATATTGGCTTTGGATTTAGAAAATCTAAAAGGTGATGCTCTAAAAGCCCAGTTATTAAAGTTAGGCGCTCAGGGTTAAGTTAAAAATGTAGGATGGGTTAGGCTTGAGTGAAACGAAAGCCGTAACCCATCAATTGAATACACTGATGGGTTACGTTTCTCGCCTTGGCTCGAAACTAACCCATCCTACAATTTCATATAAATTAACAATATAAAATTAACGTCATCCTGATAGAACGCAGTCCGTTAATCAGGATCTAATAATTTCACTTAAAGTAACAATACAAATTAACTGTTCACCCTGAGCCTCGCGTAGCGAGAAACGTCGAAGGGTGGCAGTAAGCATTAAGTTAAAAAGGATAAGTAATATGGGTATTTTTGAACGATATTTAAGTGTCTGGGTAGGCCTAGGCATCATTGCGGGTGTATTGCTGGGCAGTGTCATGCCGGGTGTATTCGAAGTGATCGCCACTTGGGAATATGCCCATGTGAATATTTTAATCGCCGTATTAATTTGGTTGATGGTTTATCCAATGATGGTGCAGGTGGATTTCACATCCATTAAAGATGTGGGAAAAAAACCTAAAGGTTTAATCTTAACACTGGTCATCAACTGGTTGATCAAACCGTTCACCATGGCCGCACTTGGTTGGTTATTCTTTAAAGTATTTTTTGCCGACATGGTCGATGCGCAAACTGCCAATGAATACATTGCCGGTATGATTTTATTAGGCGTCGCGCCGTGTACTGCCATGGTATTTGTTTGGTCACAACTAACAAAAGGTGATGCGAATTACACACTTGTTCAGGTAAGTGTGAACGATGTCATCATGATTTTTTTATTCGCGCCAATAACCGCATTTTTATTAGGCATGACAGACATAACCGTGCCATGGGAAACCCTAATATTATCCGTGTTGCTTTATGTGTTATTGCCACTGGTGGCGGGTGTGATTACTCGTAAAAAATTAGACCGTGCAGATGATCATTCTAAATTAGACGGTTTTTTAGCCGCCGTTAAACCTTGGTCTATCATTGGTTTGATCTCTACCGTGGTTTTACTGTTTGGTTTTCAAGCGCAAACTATTTTAGACAAACCAGAAGCCATCGTGATGATCGCCATTCCATTAATGATTCAAACCTACGGCATATTTTTCATCGCGTATGCATTGGCCAAGTATTTAAAATTGCCACATAACATTGCAGCACCGGCCTGCATGATCGGCACAAGTAACTTTTTTGAGCTAGCGGTTGCCGTAGCCATTAGTTTGTTTGGTTTGCATTCAGGAGCAGCGTTAGCCACGGTAGTGGGTGTGCTGGTAGAAGTGCCAGTAATGCTGAGCCTAGTGTGGTTTGCAAACAGAACCAGACACTGGTTCTAAACCTCGCTGATTTTAGACCTCGTAGGAGTGGAGTTGCCTTCGGCGATCGCACTTTGTGCGCGATAGCAAAAAAAACAATTTAAACAGCTGAGCTGTGATGGTGAGTAATCTAATTAGATTGCTCACCATCGTTTCCATAAGGCTAGTAATTAGGTTGCGGGTATCGCGCACAAAGTGCGACTCCTACGAACCTTAACTGCCGTAACGTATTTGTAGGTTGGGCTTTAGCCCCACTCACAATAATTGAGACGGACTGAAGTCCTGCCTACTTTACCGGTATCAATTCCAAATCATATTGGATAAATCACTAATTGAAACCAGCCTCGGCTGGTTTTTTTTGGTTTGAAGGGCCAGCAAGTACATTCCAGCGGTAAACTACAGTAACCTATAAAAACAAACCTTAGGTGATATGCGGGCCGATATATACGTCAACTGACGGCGTAATATAATATGCCGTCACGTGACGTATATTAAGAAATATTCGATCGCACGACGGCGTATTAAGATATTCAATCACGCGACGTATATGCTGGAATATGAGCATATTTTGATAAATATGCAGCCAAAAGTACCAGTTACAAAATGTGTATATAAATTAGTGACTTAGAAGAGTACAAAAGTTTTAGTCGGGCGTAAAAGAAAGAGAGACAGGGATTGAGATTACATGCTCAATGCCGCATTATTGCTGGCTATAAATAAAATGAATGGCGTAAATTGCCCCGGCAAACACGTCATCGCAAAAAGCGTCACGCGACGTAGAATAAACTGTTATGTGTAATACCATATGGAAATGATATCTGAGCCAGACGATAAGCAATTCATGATTAAGTTTGGTGCGGTATGGCTGGGCTTCTTTTTATATATGTTTATCGCAACCGACTATCTGTTTATTTTTGCAATATTTCTAATAGTTGGCTTTCCCTTTATCGTTTACATGCTTATTAAAAAACGCGAACTGTACTCAGATGGCAACGTCTTAAAAATTAAGAAAGGCAAAAAGTTAATTTCAATACCAATTGAAAATATTCAAAACATCGAAAAGTTTACAGTCGAGCCAGGTGGTTATAGGTTAAACTTCAAAACTAAAACTGTATTTGGCAATTATGTTTTGTTTTTGCCTCGCAAGGCATCAATGTTCAAAAAACATGAGGCATACAAAAGTTTTCTTCACAAAATTCACACATAACCAAGCCATCTTGCGGAACTCCGTGAGCTGTCACCTTTTGTGCAAAAAAACGCACAAAAACTGCCATCCCACTCCGTCCGTAAATGGCGGCGTTATGGCCCACTATGAATAAACTCCTGTTGTTAATCCTAGTTCTGTCACCTCTCGTTCAGGGGTATGAGTTTTATTCAGGTAAGAATACGTACTCGACACAAACTGCTTCCGATCAAATATCTAAGGAGTACGGGTACCAATTCCAGCTCACAACTATAGTGGTTGCTGTATCAACCGAGAAACACCCATTGTATATTGAGCAGTGGAATCAGCTAGAAATGATCGATGCGGAGGCATTGCAGCTGATTTATGTTTCATCAAAGGTTAGCTCAGAGGGGAAACATGGCTATTACACAAACCTAGATACAGCTAAGGAAATATTAGCTGGATCAGAATTCAGGGTTTTAGTGATTTCACCAAGTGGTAAAGAATTAAAGAATAGTGAGGTTGTTGTTACTGGCGCTGAAATTGAGCGCTTCGTACAAAGCTATAACAAGGCAAGTAACCTGACGCCGTAGGCGTGGGTTCTTTTGGCGTTATGTTTTAAAGGGATAGTCATGCGAATAGCAATAGTCATTTTAGCTCTAGTGACTTCATCACTCGTATATAGTGAAGTTAAACCAGAATCAATCAATTGGTTGCCTGAATCATTTAAAAAAGAACTGAAGAAGAATGACTGCCACATACCTTCTGAAGTGAAATGGGGTGAAGATATCACTATCAAACTTCAAGGTATAACTGTTGGTCAGTTTGCAAAGAAAGGCCAGTATGATATTGCTTTAGCTTGCGGTAGTAAGGTTTATTTCTACTGGGGTGGTGAGGCGAAATGCGAATCTGAAATAAAAAATTTGGGCGAGTCTATCGCAACAGCAGCTGAAGATGAATATCAGCGATATCTAACTAGATACGATGTTAAAACTTGGCCAAAAGAAATAGAACACGATGTACTGGTAATGCATTACATTGGTAAATCCTCTTTTTATCACTATTGCCATAATGGTAAATGGTTATATTCAGACGGTGCAGATTAAATCATAACAATGCGCTCAAGCTATGGATGCAATAAATTACGTCGCTTAGCATGAACATTACAAATTATCAGTAGGGTCCATATCTAAACTCCACCTGACCTTATGAAATCCCTTCACCTCATAAATTCCACCCAACACCTGCGTCATAAAATGATGCAGCATTTTTCGGTTCACACAGCTCACCCATAACTGACTTCTAAATCGGCCAGCGCGTAATTCCATGGGCGCGGGCAGTGGGCCTAACGGACTCACGTGGGGCAGGTTCAAACTTTGTATGTGCCAGTTTAATAATTCACGAACGCGATGCAAAAATTGTTCAGCTTCTCGCGGTTGATGACTGTCGGCACGAATCAAGGCTTGGAAACCATAGGGCGGTAGGTTTTGTTCTTGGCGTTCTTGCAATAAGGCTAAACCCAGAGCGTGATAATTTTCTTCGCTTAATAAATGCAGTAATGGGTGGTCGGAAAATTCGGTTTGAATAACGGCTTTGCCTTTTATGCTTTCTCGGCCTGCGCGCCCAGCCACTTGTAAAATAAGCTGCGCTGTTTTTTCCATGGCACGAAAATCCGCAC
>ERZ1027231.406-NODE-406-length-12336-cov-22.717450_pt1 | contig 12336 bp, 6 predicted proteins | sample MGYA00520866_ERZ1027231 | MGnify/ENA primary metagenome ERZ1027231 (study PRJEB33311, sample SAMEA4378411) | marine metagenome | biome: Marine biome; feature: Fjord; material: Water | collected 2014-07-20T08:00:00Z/2014-07-... | depth 75 m ...
AAAGTCGGTGGCTTTAAAACCGGTACCGTAAATAATGGCGTCTACTTTTACTTTCTCTCCATTTTTAAGCACAACGCCATCGCTCTCAATATGGCTAATACCATTGGTTTCCAATGCGACATTGGCTTGAGTGAATGCCTTGTAATAATTGTTGGAAATCAAAATTCGTTTACAACCAATCTTGTAATCAGGTGTCAACTTTTCACGTAATACCGGATCTTTAATGGTCTTTTTCATATAGCGCTTAGCTTGAGCTTCGGCCAGGGGCATCATTTTTTGCAACCAGGTAAAACCTAATAAACGTATTTCATGTTGCACATAGATGCTTAACCGACTCAACTTTTGAAAAAGAGGCAGATTTTTAAGCAATGAATGGGTTAAGCCGGTGTAGGCGCGATCGGGTTTAGGGATGATGAATGGGGCGCTGCGTTGAAACACTGTCATGTGGTTAACTTGTTTAGCCACCTCGGGTACAAATTGAATGGCACTGGCGCCAGTGCCAATCACGGCAACCGTTTTACCCTGTAAATTGTAATCATGATCCCAGCGAGCCGAGTGCATGACCTTGCCAGTAAAGTTTTCCATGCCTTTTAAGTTGGGCATGGCGGGTTGGCTAAGTTGTCCACAAGCTGAAATAAAGACGCGACTTTGCCATTTCTCTCCGCTGATACTGGTGATATTCCACAAGCCTTTCTCTTCATCAAAACAGGCTTCACTGACTTCGGTGTTAAATTGAATATGCTGGGTTAATTGATATTTTTTGGCGCAGTGTTGCAGGTAACCATGAATTTCATTTTGTGGGGCAAAGTGTCGAGTCCAGTCGGATTTGGCTTCAAAAGAAAATGAATACAATAGCGAAGGCACGTCACAAGCGGCACCAGGATAGGTGTTTTCGCGCCAGCAACCGCCCACATCCTGGCCTTTTTCCAAAATGGCAAAATCATTCAGGCCCGCTTCCTTTAGCTTAATGGCCATGCCTAGCCCGCCAAACCCAGTACCTATGATCACTGCATCTTTAAAAATGGGTTGGTCTTGTACACTATTTTGCTTTGCCATGATTGATCTCAATCAGTAATAATTAATACTGAGTTATTGTTATGGTTTTTCTTGCAAAATTTTATGGCATAGTGGGACAATCGAGTTGTGATTACCGGCCAATGAGCCATATTGAATAATAAAAAAGGCTTCAGCAGAGGAAATACAATGAACGACTGGAGCGAAACCCGTAGCACTAGCAGTGCCTTGCTCATGAGCAATGTGGCCATAAACCATGGTATGTCTAAACAGGCCTGCCTAAAAAATACCGGCATCAGTGAAGTCATGCTTAATGACAGCAATGCCGAGATTAAGGCGTCGCAGGAGCTAAAGCTCATTGAAAATATCGTGGACGAACTGGGAGACACCAGTATTGCCTTGGAAATAGGGCCACGTTATCACCTCACTACTTATGGCATTTGGGGTTTTGCCTTTGCCAGCAGTCCCACTCTGCGTGCCGCTACCGAAGTGGGTTTACGCTTTTTATCGCTGACCTTTGCCTTTTGCCATATCCACATTAAGGAAGAAGGGGAGTTGGTCTACCTGTATGTGGAAGCGGATGACGTACCTGAAAAAATGCGGCGCTTCGTGGTGGAGCGGGATGGTTCGGCCATCGTGAATATCCATAAGGAGCTGTTTAGCCATGATATTCCGGTGAGTGAAATGAATTTTCAGTGGCAAGCGCCAGATAACCTGGCGGAATATGAAAGCGTATTTGGGATGAAAGGGCGCTTTAATCAGCCTAAAAACTGTGTGGTATTTCATCGAGATCTGATGGATATTCCCCTGCCCAGCGCCAATGAAGCCACCCGCCAACTATTAATTAATCAGTGCCAAATATTGTTGCAGCAAAGGTGTTCTCGCACCGGTGTGGCCGACAGTGTGCGCCAACATTTAGTAGCGAATTTAGATCAGGATATCGATATGGAAAAAGTGGCTGCATTACAATGTGTGTCACTGCGGACCTTGCGTCGCCAGTTAAGCCTAGAAAATACCTCGTTTCGCACGCTAATGGATGAAGTGCGTGAAACCCTGGCCATAGAGTTGATTCAGTCTACCAACCTCACCATGGAGCAAATTGCCTTGCGGCTGGGTTATGCCGACACAGCGAATTTTTTTCATGCCTTTAAGCGCTGGAAAGGCAGTACTCCCAACAGCTTCAGATCATAGGCACGGGTCAGCTGTTCCATGCTTTCAAGCGCAGGAAAGCCAAAGTCCTCGGTAATAGTTTCTTGTTTACTTATGCCAATTCCCGCCAGTAAATATCCCAATCTCGACTAAGCTCAAAAGATCTGTAGTTTTTATAAATTGGCCATCATTGTCAGGGAGGCTTGGGCTTGATGAATTACCAGTCCATGGACAAGGATCAGCTACTCAGCGAAATTAATAGCTTACAAGATCAAATAGCCGAGCTTAAAAAAGACAAGTTTCACCGTGATTTTCTCACCTCTATCATCGAACACTTACCCATTCCCATGGCCATACTTGCCATTAACGAGCAAGGTGGAGAAAACAGCTATGTTTATGAATTTGCCAACGAGGCGGTGGCAAAACTAAATGGCAAACTGGTATCGCAGCATCTAGGGCACACACTCGAAGAGGTGTTGGGTAACCATGAGGTAGTGGCGGGCATTAAGGCCAATTTTAAAAGCGTTATTGAAAGTGGTGAGACCTCAAAGAGAAAAATAGACATTCCCATCGATGGCCAGATGCGCCGCTTAATTGAATATCATTTTCCCATTAGCCAACAAGGTAAAGTGCTGGCGGTGGGTGCCACGCTCATCGACATTACCGAGCTTAGTGATGCCTTGAAGGATGCACAGCAAGCCAATCAGGCAAAGTCTGATTTTTTGTCGCAAATGAGTCATGAATTACGCACTCCTATGAATGCCATTATGGGCTTTGCCCAACTATTAAGAAATCAGGGCAAGCGTGGTGCCTTCAATGAAAAACATCAGGGCAGCATTGGCCATATCCTTAATAGCGGTAAACATCTGCTGGGCATCATTGACGATATTCTGGACTTATCTGGAATTGAGGCAGGCCGACTTAATTTAGAAATAGAGCCTGTATCGTTAGCCAAGGTGCTGAATGAAACCCGTCAAATCATGGATGGTATTGCCAGTAAAAACGATATCGCCATTCTGGTTCAAGACTCTTTTCAGTTTCAAAAAATCATTCAGGCCGATGAGCGCCGCATGATACAAGTGCTGCTGAATTTGGTATCCAACGCGGTTAAGTACAATCGAGTGGGGGGCACGGTACTGTTATTTTGCCAAGCCATAGAAGGAAACAAATTACGCATCAGTGTGCAGGACAGCGGTCAGGGTATCAGTGCCCACCAGCAATCTAACCTATTTCAACCATTTGATCGTTTGGGGCGCAACAATGGCCCTGTGGCGGGTACGGGCATTGGTTTGTTAATCAGTAAAAAAATTATCGAAGCCATGAACGGGGCTATCGGTTTTAAAAGTGAAGAAGGTAAGGGCAGTTGTTTTTGGGTGGATATCCCCTTGGCCGACTCCAGCGATAATGAGGCCATGCAAGGGCAATCTAACCCGGCGCCTAATAAGGCCACTAAAACCCTGTTATACGTGGAAGACAATCCCAGCGATATTCAACTCATGGAATTAATACTGGAGCGAGAGCTGCCGGATTTCCGTTTAATCCTGGCGCCCAGTGCTGAGCTTGGTTTGGAGCAGGCGCTTAATCACACCCCGGATGTGATCATTCTGGATATTCGGCTGCCGAGTATGTCGGGCCTGGAATTATTGAAGAAACTTAAAAGTTTGAACTTTTCCAACCATGACAAAATTATTGCCCTTACCGCTGAAGCCACCAGAAGCGATAAAAAGCTCGGGCTGGAAGCGGGTTTTCACGCTTATTTAACCAAGCCCATGGATATAGAAAATCTGGTTTCTACCATTAACAACCTCACCCTATAGTGGCTTTACTCCCACCTCTTAAGCTGGCAATAGAGAGGCCATGGACTAGCCTCTAGTTATTGAATGTTAAAAATAGCCAGTCACTTTAATGGGAGCTTAACTTGTTAAAAGGAATCTCATTCCATTCCAATTCTCCTGGATATAGGGTGAGGGGCTAATGCCCATTGCATTAACACCGCGGTTTAAAGTGACCTGGGCGGTATTGCTGATTTGCTCTGTGCCCATATTATTAAATTTACTGGGTATAGACTTTAGCTCTGGAAAAGTCCCGCTAACGCCCGATAAAGTCATCGATGGCAGCTACAAGGCCGATGATCTTTTTTATGCGGTGGCCGGTGCTATGCACCATGCACTGCTGGAATGGAGTGCGGTCAGCATTGCGGTGATCGCCGCCCTAGCTTCATTTTTGCATTACAGTATTCGTCGCGATGTCACCGTGCCCATTATTGGCATTGCCTTGTTATGTGCCGGGCTGGTGGATGCCTTTCATACCCTAGCGGCCATGCGCATTATTCAGGCCAATGCTCCCAACACCGATTTTATCCCTTTTACCTGGGCGCTTTCGCGCATCTTTAATGCCAGCATCATGATAGTAGGTGCCAGCATTAGCCTGTGGATTGCGCGGCAAAAACTGGCCAGCATTAATCAAGCCGGACAAGCTGAGCAGCGACGCTTTGGCTGGAAAACGCTGTTAGTGATCAGCAGTGGTTATTTTATTATCGCCTATGTGGTGGTGCATACCGCGGCGGTAAGCGAAAACTTACCACAAACCATGTATCCCAATGCCCTTATTACGCGCCCGTTTGATGTCTTGCCCTTGGCCTTATTTTTATTTGGTGGCACCTTGTTTTGGATTTGGTTTAAGCAAGAAGAATCCATTGTTAAGTTTGCACTGATGCTGAGCATTATTCCCGAGGTGAGCACTCAGCTGCACATGGCATTTGGTTCGATGAAGTTGTTTGATAATCATTTCAACATTGCTCATTTTTTAAAAATACTGGCCTATAGCTCAGTGCTCGCTGGCATCTTGCTTGACCTGTTTAAATACATTCCCCGCCAGCAAGATAAATTTACTAAGGAATCCGCCTTAAACTCAACTAGCCGCCTTAGTGAAAAAGTAAACTTGATGAAGGTGGGTAATGCCAAGCGTCCCATTGCCCTGCAATTACCCACAGCTGCATTTGTATTAGCGCTGTTAGTGGCGGCCATTGTGGGCTCAACTTTCTATTCGGAAAGTGGTCGGTTATTACAAGACCAGGAAGTGGCTGAGCTGAATTTACAGAGCAAGCTGGTGGAGCCGTTACTGGATGAGCTTTATAGCCAAAGCTCGGCCGACGTTTTATTTTTAAGTAATACCCCTCCCATCCAGGGTTTAATTAAAGCGATAAACTCCAATCATCAACAAGACAAACTTTTATGGCGTGATCGCTTGGAACAAATTTTTGAGCAGTTCATGATTGCCAAACCCAATTATTTGCAAATTCGCTACATAGGGGTGAATGATGGTGGCCGGGAACTGATTAATGTAAAAAGACTTCGCAGTGGTGCCACCCGCATGCCGGTATCCTTGATGCAACAAAATAAAAATTCAGATTATTTTAAAAATAGTCTTTTAAAAACACCAGGAGACATTTATTTTTCAAAGGTGGAGTTAAATCGTGAGCATGGCAAGCTGGTGATCCCTCACCAACCTGTGTTGCGGGTGGCCACGCCCATATATGATTACAGTAGTGGTAATGCCTTTGGCATAGTGGTGATTAATATTGATTTTAAAGCCTTCATTGCCAGTTTAAATAGCAGTGCCTTATCTGAATTAACTTTTTACTTGGCGGCAGAAGATGGCAGTTTAATTTATAACCCTAAAACCAGTTCTGATGTTGAAATACAACAAGATGACTTTATTCAATATCAGTTCCAGCCCTTAATTGAAACCTTTGCACTTAACAAAGGATTTCAGGGATTTCCAAATTTGATTGATGAGAGCGGTGCCGGTTTTCCATCTTTTTACCGCAATATATCCCTGGAAAAATTCGGCAGTGACTACCCTCTTCACTTATTATTGCAAAATACTGATCTAACCATTAATGATCAGCTTACTTCTTTTAGAGATCGAAGTTTATTGCTGGGAGGCTCCATGGCCTTACTGGCTTTAGGATTAGCGGTAGTGGCATCCCGGCGCCTGGCTTCCCCCTTGATACAAATGACCAATGCCATGCAACATTATGAACGTAGCGGTGAAATAAACGAGCTGCCCACCAAGAGCCACGATGAAATAGGGGTGCTGGCACGCAGTTTTAATAATTTATTGTTGCGAGTAGATGACGCCCTATATAGCGAAAAAGAAACCGCTCAGCGATTGCAATCCATAGTTGATACTGCCGCCGATGCCATTATCACTATTGACGAAGAGGCCAGAGTATTAACTTTTAATTTGGCTGCCGAAAAAATATTTGGTTATAAACCAGAGGAAATAATCGGTAAAAATATAAAGCTATTAATGCCTAAGAAATACTCACAAAAACATGATCACTTTTTGCAGCAATTTCAGCAAACAAGAAAAGGAAAAATTATAGGCCAGGGGCGTGAACTTGTTGGGCTACATAAAAATGGCCAGGTATTCCCTATTCACTTGGGGGTATCTGAAGTGAAAAATGACAAGAGTATTTTCTATACAGGCATCATTCGCGATATCAGCGCACAGAAAAAAGCGGAAGCAGAAAAAAATCAAAGTCTTGCATTGTTAGAGGCCACGCTTGAGAGCACCGATAATGGTATTTTAGTGACCAATGAATTAGGCGAAATACTTAATAATAACAGTCGCTTTGAAGAGTTGTGGAATATTCCCTTGCATATACTGGAGGCCAACAATGAAAAAATTCGCTTGCAATATGTCTCCAGACAAATGAATGATCCCCATGAATTTATAGAGAGAATTGAATACTTAAAGCGACATCCAACTGAAAGTGTTATGGATGTTTTAAGCTTTAAAGATGGCCGTATTATTGAACGCTTTTCTCAGCCCATGGAGTTAGCCGGAGCTTCGTCTGGGCGGGTGTGGAGTTTCCGTGACATCACCTTACGCAAACAAGTGGAGCAATCGTTAATTGATGCCAAGGATGCGGCGGAATTGGCGGCCCAGGCTAAGAGTGAATTTTTAGCCAGTATGAGTCATGAAATTCGTACCCCCATGAACGGTGTGCTGGGCATGCTGGGGTTATTGCAGCAAGGGGACCTTAATACAGAACAATCTCATCAGGCTCGATTGGCGCGAACCAGCGCCGAATCCCTATTGTCTCTTATTAATGATATTTTGGATTTCTCCAAGGTGGAAGCGGGAAAGCTGGAATTAGAATCATTGGATTTTGATATCCGTAGTCAGCTGGGGGAATTCTCTGAAGCCGTGGGGCACAGGGTTCAGGAAAAAGGCCTGGAACTAATATTGGATTTGGCAGGCATTGAAAAATCCATGGTCAAAGGTGACCCCGGTCGCTTACGTCAAATACTCACTAACCTAGTAGGCAATGCCATTAAATTTACCCACGAGGGAGAATTAATAATTCGTGCCCGCGTGGAAGAAGAAAATGCCCAGCATTTACGTTTTTATTGTTTGGTAATGGATACTGGCATTGGTATTCCTGAAGATAAACACGACTATTTGTTTGATTCCTTTACTCAGGTGGATACCTCCACTACTCGGGAATATGGTGGCACAGGTCTGGGTTTGGCCATCTCTAAAAAATTATGTGAGCTTATGGGTGGGAGCATCAGTGTGACCAGTAATGTGGGCCAGGGTAGTTGTTTTGAATTTAATATTTTACTGGAAAGAAGTGAGCATGCGCAGCAGGTAATCCCCACAGTGGATATTAACGGCATTCACATTTTAGTAGTGGATGACAACGCCACTAATCGAGAGGTATTGCGAGGCCAGCTTGAATTGTGGGGAGCCATTGTTCAGGAAGTGCCAGGGGGGAATGAAGCTCTGGCGATAATGGAGCGACAATTGGCCAAAACGCCGTTTAAGGTGGCATTTTTGGATATGCAGATGCCGGGCATGAGTGGCGCTTCTCTGGGCAAAACCATTCGTGCCGATAAACGATTTGATAATACCCGCCTAGTGATGATGACTTCGATGAATACGCGCGGAGACGCTCAGTATTTTGCAAACTTGGGTTTTGATGCCTACTTTCCTAAACCCACCACCACATCTGATTTGTTTGATTCTCTGGCGGTGGTGATAGCAGGAGGAGATGCTCTTGAAAATGCCTCGCCTTTGGTAACTCGGCATTACCTAAGAAGCATGGATCACACCTGTTCACAGACTGATAAAGTTGATGAGGACGGCACAATAAATTGGCCTGAGAATGCTCGAATACTTCTGGTGGAAGATAATCACATTAACCAATTGGTGGCCCAGGGGGCACTGGAAAATTTAGGTTTAAATGCCGATGTGGCGGCCAATGGTTGCGAGGCATTAGAGGCATTGAAAGTCGCTCCTAATAGTCACCCTTATACCTTGATTTTAATGGACTGTCAGATGCCGGAAATGGATGGCTACGAGGCTACCCGCCAAATTAGAGCAGGTAAAGCTGGAGAGAAATATCAAGATTTATGCATCATTGCCATGACCGCTAACGCCATGAAAGGGGATAAAGAAAAATGTTTATTGGCAGGAATGAATGATTATTTAACCAAGCCAATTGATGGTGAAATTTTGCAGGCCAAGTTGGAGCAGTGGCTAAAAATTCCAGATAATAATGTCAATGTTGAGGAGCCTCATCACAATAACAAACCCCAAAAAAACGATGGGATATTTTCTAGTGAAACCTGGAACAAAGAGGATGCCTTAAATCGGGTGAAGGGTAACAATGAAAATTTACGTACAGTGAGTGAGCTTTTTTTAAAAGATATGCCCAAGATTATCTTTCAATTGGAAGAGGCCTTGAACTCAGGTTCTTTTATAGAGGCCAAAGCGGTGGCCAGTACTATAAAAGGTGTGGCCGCGACCTTAAGCGGTGGCACCTTGACCCAGTTGGCTCACAATATCGAAACCTCAAGTGATCGCGGTGATAAGGAATCATTAAATCAACTTATGCCAGAGCTTAAACAGCAGTATCAGGCATTACAATCTTGTATAAAGCAGTACCTTGCCAGTTAAGCTAAGCTTGCATGCTCCTCGCCTTTCACTGCCCAGCCCAAAAACAATCTTAATCACATGGTTTTTTTACTTAATCTAAAAAACTATGATCGATACGGTCTTTAATTGTGGCTTAAGTTATTTATGGTCCTGACAGATTACTGGCAGTATTTCAATATATAACGTTAACCAAAAGGCCCATTTCATATAGTGCTAAAACCCTTGCTCTTAAACCAAATATGTTAATATGAGCAAAAAATAAAGTGCAGAATATTTATGGATGAAAAAGTGAATCAGCCAAAAGACAAAAATATCGATACTCGCAACAATCTACTGGAATCTGCTTCTGCTTTATTTTTAGAAAAAGATTTTCATTCTGTCTCTATTCGTGAAATCGCCCAGCACGCTGGTACCACTAGCGCCATGATTAACTATTACTTCAAAAGTAAACACGGACTGTTTGAGGAAATGATTAAATTTCAATATAGCCAGTTTATTTCAATTATCATGATGAACCAGCAAGACTTGGAATCGTTTGACTACGTGGTATTTATTAAACAGTTTCAAAAGATGTATCGCGATAACCCCAACATGGCAAAATTTTTAATTAAGACCAGTCCCATAAGCTCCGGCCCGGGTAGCCAATTTTTAAAAGACACCTTTGAATTTAGTCGTCAGATGATGGATGCCAGAGGCAAGGAATTAAAAAAACGTGGCTGGATTGCAGAAGAGACCGACTTTGAAGTGGTGCGTATTGTGTGTTTGTGCCTGACCTTGTTGCCAGGCTACATGCAGGACATTTTTAAGCATGCTTATGGTGATGAAGGTTATGAAAAATTTCAAGACACCTTTGCCGAATTTGTGGGGGGCATGTTAACCAAGGCCATTAGCCTGAAGGACGAAACAGAATAATATGTAACAGGGGGGTTAGCCCCTGTTAATAATCGCTCCAAAATCTCATAACTTAAATCGCGAGCCAACAGACAATCAGCATTTTGGCAGTTTTGGCCATTTATAGTGTGGTTTCGGCTATAGAGCCCATGGAAGTCATGTCTTACACTGCCATGCTGATAAAAAATAAAATTGCTATTTAAAGTATTTGGAGAGTGTTATGGCCATACCTGCAGCATTTGAAAACCGATTGCGCCTACCCCTTATTCAGTCCCCCATGTTTATCGCCAGTACCCCTAAATTGGTCATTGAAAACTGTAAGGCGGGAGTCGTAGGCACGTTTCCGGCACTTAATCAGCGTAGCAGTGAAGGTTTCGAAAAATGGCTCATTGAAATTAAAAGTACTTTAACTGACTGGGAAAATACAACCGGTGAAAAGGCCGCGCCATTCGGCGTGAATCTGATTGTACACAGGAGTAACCCCAGGTTGATGGCGGATTTGGAATTGTGTGTCAAACACCAGGTGCCATTAATTATTACTTCATTAGGGGCTTCCGCCGATTTAATTGAGGCAGTTCATGGATATGGCGGCTTGGTTTTTCACGATGTCATTAATGCCCGTCACGCAAGAAAAGCAGCCGGTGTGGGTGTGGATGGTTTAATTGCGGTGTCGGTGGGCGCCGGTGGCCATGCTGGTGTTACTAATCCATTTGCACTGGTATCTGAAATTCGCCTGTTTTTCGATAAAACCGTGTTGCTCGGTGGCAGTCTATCTAATGGTAAGGATATTGCCGCAGCCGAATTAATGGGCGCGGATATGGCTTACATGGGCACCCGTTTCTTGAATACCCATGAAGCTCAGGTAGACGATGCCTATAAGCAACTTATTATCGAAAGCTCAGCCAATGACATTGTTTATACACCTAAAATTTCAGGTGTGAATGCCAACTTTATTCGTAAAAGTGTTGAGGATTCCGGCATCAACCTGGAAGACTCCAGCAAAAAAGCGGAGTTGGATTTTGGCAGCGAAATGGATGTGGACGCCAAAGAAAAAACAGTGCATAAACGACCTTGGTTAGATATTTGGTCGGCGGGTCATGGGGTGGGTTCCATACAGGATATATCCAGCGTTGCCCAGTTAGTTGAAACCCTCAGCCATGAATATCATGAAGCCATAGATACTCATCAGAAAAAATATACACGTCGTCAACGTAATTCAGTTCACACTCATCAGATTGCACAAACAGAGGAAGCCTAATCATGGAATACAATACACTTGATTATAAAGTGGAAGGTTTAATTCTAACTCTTACCCTAAACCGCCCGGAGCAAATGAACTCATTCACGGTAGAGATGGCCAGTGAATTGGTGCACGCGTTTAATCGTGCCAGTGACGATGACGAAGTGAGTGCCATTGTGGTTACCGGCGCTGGTCGTGCTTTTTGCGCAGGCATGGATTTAACCCGTGAAGGTAATGTATTTGGTTTAGATGAAAGCCAAAAACCCACCGTGGCCGATATGCAAAACTCCAAGATGTTACCGGGTATAAGTGATACCGGTGGACAGGTGAATTTAAGTATTTACGATTGTAAAAAACCGGTAATTGCTGCCATTAACGGCGCAGCCGTGGGCATTGGTGCCACTATGCTGGCCGCCATGGATATTCGATTGGCTTCTGAAAAAGCCAAGATAGGTTTTGTATTTGAAAAAATTGGCATCACCCCTGAAGCGTGTTCAAGCTGGTTTTTACCAAGAATTGTTGGTGTCAGTCAGGCACTGGAATGGGTATACACAGGTGAAATTTTTAATGCGCAAACGGCAAAAGAATCGGGCTTTGTGCGCTCGGTTCACGCCCCTGAAGATTTACTGGAAGAAGCCTATAAAATAGCACGCAGTATTGCGCAAAAGTCTCAGGTAAGTATCGCTCTGGCGCGTCAAATGATGTTGCGTTTATCGGCAGCGCCTCATCCAAGAGATGCCCATAATGTTGACTCGCTTTCTATTTTTTATACCAGTCAGGTAGATGGTAAAGAAGGGGTGGCATCATTTTTAGAAAAACGTGATCCAGATTTTAAATCAAAGGCCTCAACCGATATGCCTGATTTTTATCCTTGGTGGAAATAGATTTTTAATCTGTAACTCATAAAAAAAGCCTGAGCAGATACTCTGCCCAGGCTTTTTTATGTATGTTAACAGGGCGAGTAGATTAGTTTTTCTGACTGCTCATGAAACTTTGGTAAACATAACCGTAAGAAGTATGAGCCGCTAATACCCCTCCTAATTCTTGGCCTTTCGGGCTGCGCCAATCATCCATAATCTCTGCCAATACCG
>ERZ1027231.411-NODE-411-length-12196-cov-258.122395_pt1 | contig 12196 bp, 10 predicted proteins | sample MGYA00520866_ERZ1027231 | MGnify/ENA primary metagenome ERZ1027231 (study PRJEB33311, sample SAMEA4378411) | marine metagenome | biome: Marine biome; feature: Fjord; material: Water | collected 2014-07-20T08:00:00Z/2014-07-... | depth 75 m ...
GGATCAACTTTTTGAAAGGTCACTATGTATGCGCGGTTTTGCATGAAACGTACACTGTAAATTCGCTCTCCCGGCTTACCAATGGCTTGAGGGCGTTGCGCATTGGGTAGTTGCGAAATTTGTTTTAGTTGATTGCCATCCGATTTTAATACGGTTAAATAATGTTTCGGATTTTGCCAGTCGGTATTACTGGTTACCACGGCTAGCTGCCCTTGCTGTAATTCGCCGTAGCGAAAGTTAGCATCTTCATAACTGGACACTCCTGGCAGCAAGGCTGAACCCTGATAATCAAAACCACCCGTGCTTAATGAAAATTGATGTATATGGCTATTTCCCTGATTCCATTCTAATAAATCCGTATCACCTTGAGTTTTAAATTCGTAATAACTGTTTGAATACAAATACAAGTTGGCTTCGCTCATGTAGATGCCGTCAACCGGTCCGGATAAACACCGACTATTAAATGTATTGGTTTTGGTATTGAAGCGCGTGATGGTCGTGATGCTTTGGCTGTACCAATGATTTGTTGGCACTTGTACGGCCAAGCAATTACTGGCCTCGACCAAGGCTTGTTCTTCTCCGTTGATGCGTATTTTAGGCAGTAGGTCGCTAGTTGAAATGCTGCTTAAAATTGATTGATTGTTATCAATATCATCTTGTGATCTTGGGTAACCACTTAAACCCTCTATGCGAGGAGTAAATCGACTGACGATATACAATTCATCACCGATGCGTCGAGTGCGTTGAATATAGCCATCTAGTTCAATGTCATTCAAATCAACAGGGGCTTGTTTGTCGCTTGTATCCCAGTTTCTAATTCTGGCTTTACTGTCTGCATAGCCATAATAGGGCTCGATCATCGCATCCATAAACCCGTAATACGACGCACCCTTATTCACCATGATTAATTGATCGTCATTCAGATAAAGCTCGGTTCCTGATTGATCGCCGAGATCAATGGTCGATAATGTTTGTTGATCATTTTTTACAATTCGAATGGACGCAGGTGTTTGCACCCATTCTGGGTCACATGATTTTTCATCGGCACACAAAGCAGTGAGGTTAGATGTATAACCCCAACTAGCGGGCTGAAGAATATAAAAATTCTCTCCGTCGTATTTCCATATATCGGCTTCATCCACCCCTTGTTCTTGTAAATTGGTGCCGCTAAAACTCGCTACATGATCAGTGCTGCTGTCTGCTACAGCCGTCTCTTGAGCGAATGTGACATCGTCTTCATAACGAATATTCTGTTGCTCTGGCAAAGTAAGATAGGGCTGCGTTAAATAGCGCTTAAACTGTTCGCTAGACTCTATGGGGGCAAGTTGCACCTGCCCGTTACTGTCATGATTAGAATGAAAGCACCCTGCTTGCGATCCTATTAAACTGATTCCAAGCGATAACTTTGTTAACGCGATTACAAGATTTTTCATTGCTCCCTCCTAAGATTGACTCATTACAATCAATATAGTGGGAATATTTCCCACGTCAATTGTTTTGTAAATATTTGGTGCCATTAATCAGCTTTTTGGCTAATGTAGGGCCGCTTTAGATAAAAGGATTTTATAGGTGCTGAAGAACCTAACCTTATTTGGCATGGCTTGCTTCTTTGCTGCTTCAAATGATGTGATTGCCAACAATGATTCAACCACCGTTAACTTGGGGCATTTTTATGTGGATGCCCCGCAGCAGAATTACCAATTCACGTCAGTGAGTGCGAAATACAACAATAAAAACTGGAGCGGTAAAATAAGTGTGCCTTACATTCAAAAAGCACAGGGTGCTAATGGCATTGGCAATACTCAATTAAAATTGACTCGCCAGTGGCGCAGTCAGAATTACCTTGTGCGAACTCATATCAAACAAAAATTAAATACCGCTAACCGCCATGTGGCCACAGGGGTAAATGATAGTGCCATCGCATTTGAGATAAACCGTGGATTTTCTTGGGGCGTAGGGTTCGTTGAATCGGGGTATTGGTGGCGAGAAAATAAAACCTACTCAAGAGAAAACACCTGGTATGGCAGCGCAGGTATTATTTCAAGTATAAAGCCTTATACAGTTGGATTACTGGTGGACCATAAACCCACAGCCCTTGGTGAAACAGATAGTGTTGCATCGTTATTATTGAAACGATCAATATCTTCTGGATATTCTATCACTGCATTATTAGGCGCAGGGCTAAATACGGATAGCCCTAACACCATAATAGGCATACAGCTAAGTAAAAAAATTAGGGCGCTGTAGTTTCCATATCATCTATTGTGTCAGTAGGTGCATCCATTTCAAAATCGGGAGACATGGCTCCATTATCAAAACCATCTAGCTCAAGCTCCGGTCGCTCGAGTAATTCAGGCCGCTCCATATCGCGCAATCCGGTCCCGCCTATGCCACCGATGATCTCTTCGTCTTCTAAAGCATCTTGGCTTTGTGCAGGGCTATTTACTGAATCGGCATTCGACCAAGAACCTAACAACAACAGTGTAGATAATACGATTAAACGTTTATTCATGGTCTGCATCCGTATAAAAATAACTGCCAAAACGAAATCGATGCTTGGCTTCATCTGATTTTTTATCTTGTTTTTGCATTTTCAATGCTTCTTTATTCAATTCAGTTAATACAGCCATGGCTTTTTTCTTGCTGGATTGCTGCAAGCTTTTGATTGACTTAGGTGTTAACTGATTATAAAACACAGCGCGTTCGAACTGCTTAGTATTATTAATAAGGTTACTGGTACTGGTTGCAAGGTGATCGGCTAGGTTCTGCGAGAAAAAATATAACTGGTCTTCCCCTAACTGATTATCTTGAAGTGCCTCAAGGTTAAGGTGCACGTTATTCTGTTCATCTTTTTGAACCCAGCCTAATTCTAGCCAGTTTTCTAAGATGCTAGTCGCCCTAATATTTTGGCGTGTGTACATATCTGCCAGTGATTCAAAACTGGATTCACCCGCGACAGGCAAAGGCTGGGGGGCGTTATTATCCGCATAAGGGGATTCAGCCATCCAGGTGGCCAACATTAATGAGTGTACCGATAAGCGCTCTGATGGAATTTGCTCGTCTTCCTGATCCCGTAGTCGCTTAACATCTTTACGATGCACACCCGTTAATAAGTTAATCCGGCTGTCTGTTGGAGCCTTTCCATCCAATGAAAATTCTTTTTCGGCCACCTCTACATACGCAGACTTAATGAGTTCTAAGAGTGCAGGCAAGGTGATTTGCTTGTGAATCAAAAAACGCATTAAGGGCTTTAGAATTTGTTTGATCGCTCTTTTTAAAAGCGTATTTTCATCTTGAATATCCATAATAAAAGTATACTCAAAAGTGGGAAAATATCACACAATTTTTATTGAGCTTATCTGAAAGCCTTTTTAGCCGTGTTTTAAGGGGATTAAGGTCTTAATACAAACACTATCGTACACATACTTAAGTACTAAACACCTGCATTGCATGGAACTAGACGGAATAAGCCCGCTAAATTATAGGTAATGCTTTTATATTAAGTTAAGCTTTAATATAGGTATATCTATAGAACTTGGCTAAATGAATTTAAAGCACCCAATCACTCAATTGTTCGTGGCATTTTTTGTCGCATCAATATCCAATCATGGTCAATCTGAAGAGCAGTTCTTCGAGTTGAGCTTGTTTGAATTACAGGACATTCCTGTTGAAGTGGCTTCTCTTTTTGAAGACAGCACCCTAGATGTTGCATCATCCACTGCCAGTATCAGCCGAAGCGAATGGCAAAATCGCGGTGCCATCAGTCTGGGGCAAGCCTTAGAAGGCGTACCATCTGTTTTTACCAGTACCGTTTGGGGTGGCAGTGAAGCCATTGCCATTCGCGGCTTTGCCACCGAACTGTCCGTTCGAGGTGTGGCGCAATCATTAGATGGCATCCCATTAGGCAGTTACACCTATGCCAGCCCCAGTTACCTATTACCACGCGCACCTTTGAATTTATTAAATCGAGTTGAGATGATTCGTGGTCCAGGCAGTACGCTGTACGGTAATGATGCCTTTCATGGTGTCATTTCTATGGAGCTGTTTAACCGAGCCACCAATACGGGCGAGGCTTTTGTTCAAGCAGGTACTCCAGGCAGTTATGAAGTAACCGCCGTAAATAGCTACAATAATGACAAGTGGCATGTGCATACGGGTGGCAGCATTGCTGTGGATGGCGATCATGATTTAACGTACACCTTTACTGACCCTTATACAGCCGACACAATCGGAAACGGCACACGTGAACAAGGCACTGAAAATGCCAGTGCCTTTTTAAAAGCCAGTTATGGAACCGTCTCAGGCAAGCGAGGCAAGTTTGGCTTTACGTTATTTAGGAATGATTTTGAAGCAACAGAATTTCAAGGGGTTGGTACTCAATTCTACACAGGAATTCCAGCTAGCTTTGATGTAGAAAGCAGTAGCATTGCAGGTGCAGGTGATACCAGTAACGGTAAAAATGAATTATCACTTATGGGGCTGTCCCATGAAGTTCTGCTTGATAATGGCATTCAACTTAAAAATCATATTTATCACTGGCAAAGCAAACAAGAATGGGCATTTGACAACTCGAACTACCCAGACGAATTAATATTTCGCCCTGATTTTTTTGTACCATCTCTCGCAGGTACCACACAACTCTGCCAAGCAGACGAAAGTAGTGACTCTAAAAACCCACTCTATTGCCCCCACACTTTATTTCAAGGGACAGATGAATCTCGCACAGGATTCTACACTCAAGTTAAACAAGCCGTTAATCGCTTTAACACTCAATGGGTAGTTGGCGCGGGGGTTGATCGAATTAAAATTACCGATGGTCGATTTGAGCGTATCAATGAGCAAGGTATTACCTCACAACTTTCCACAAGTTCATATATTGGTTCCGATAGAGAGCTAGGACATATTCTCGCTCAAGCTCGAACAGGTTTCTTGAATAATCGATTATTAATTACCTATGGCGCACGGTGGGATTATTACAGTGATGTAAAAAACCACATATCTCCGCGCTTAGGCTTAGTTTATAAAACCACTGATGCATTAACCCAAAAAATATTATTTGGCCATGCGTATCGTGCCCCTACTGCACTGGAACAATTTGGATCAGGGTCTGTTTTAGGTGATATCAACTTAAAATCAGAAACCATAGAGACATACGAATTTATCAACATTTACCGCCAACCTAATTACGAAGTTGAGGCCGTGTTATTCTTCAGCGAATGGGATAATGCTATTTCTTTAGTGGAAGTAACGTCTGTTCAAAATCAATACAAAAACAATGATTACAATGAATCCAAAGGTTTAGAGTTAAGCATTCGCAGTAAAATACAGTCTACAGCAATCAATGCACAAACAAGTTATACCAAGAGCGAGAATAAAACAGACGCTGTTGATTACGTCGCCTTTCCTGAATGGATGGCAAGTGTCAATATAGAACACCCTGTTATCCCTGAGAAATTAACCATGGGCCTTTGGCAACGAGCTATGTTGTCGTACCAATTAAACGATACCGATACCACCACTGAAAAAGAGTCTTATTATCGCACTGATTTATATTTAAACTGGCGAATGGATGCTCGCTTAAGTGTCATTGCAAACATTCAGAATGTATTTGATACTGAAAACACTCTGCCATCCTACTATGGGTCAGAGGGCGGTTTAAAAGATTATGGCCAAATTATAAAAGCCAGTATTAAATACAAGTTATAAACCTACTTTATAACAACTTTTATAGTTTAGTATCACCCTAGGATAAGGTTAAAATTCAGCCTAGGTATTTCAACCCTAGTCAGCCTTTTCGTAATTCCGTCACCACCTTACCTCCAACACCCCAGTTATCCGTATTGACCTCGTCGATCACCACCACGGTTGTGGCTGGGTTTTTATTTAATACATCCACTAATAGCTGCGTGGCACCCTCGATCAGGGCTTTCTTTTGCTTTGCGGTTACTTGTTCGTCTGTGATTTTAATGTTGATATAAGGCACGTGTTTCTCCTATTGATAATGTTTGAAGTTGGATAATTGTGTAATCAACTTTGCGATTTTTTAAAACGCCCTGGCATTGAATAATGACTGATAAACACTCCCACACTCACTAGTGAAAGTGCTGCCCACAAATACCAGGTAGCAGGTTCGTGCAAAAAGATAACCGCAAACACACCCGCCAATACCGGCACCAACGCCATAAAGCTGCCCATGCCTTGTGCCCCAATAATTTCTACTGCTTTTACATATAGCAGCATTTGAATAATGGTGGCTAAAAACCCTTGGTAAAACACCTGCAACCCGATTTCAGGTAAAGCGGCTTGATCAATATTCTTCGGTAAAAATATCATATACACAGGCAAGTATAATAAGGCGGTAATAAATGCCAATGAGCAAGTGGCCTGCCATGGGGTGATATGCCAGATATTAATAAGCACAGAATACAGCGCCCAAAAAAATGCGGCCAGGACAAAATATAGATCCCCTTCTGGTAAGTGATCCATCACGGCGATTTCTTTAGAAAACAATAATACAATGGCAAGAATAATCATCCACAAGCCAATCACTTTATTTTTCGATAGTCGATTTCTAATCAGCACAATCGATAGGATGGATACAAACACTGGAATCAAGCCAGGCAGTAATATCCCCCCATGTAACGCAGAGCTAAGCTCAAACCCTTTAAATGCAAATACGGCATACGCCAGCCCACCAATCAGGGCGCTCACTAAAAATTCTAGCTTTAACACATTAAAGCGATAAAAAAACAACCACACCGGTAATAACAGCAATGAGCAGGTCACATACCGTATGGCAATCACATCGTACGGCGTTAATTCACTGATGCCGCCCATTCTTGATACAAGAATAAAACCCGACCAAATAAGCGCCGCTGATAACGCGCACAGAACACCGACTATTTTTTCATTTTTAAACATCTAATTAACAACGCTGTTGAATATACCCACACAATAGCAGTAAACTAGCATTCTTAAATAGTGAATTATAATGAACAAGTTATTCACAATATATGAATCAACAGATATGTGGCTGCTTTGGCTATATACGTTAAAGGGGGTTATTAGATGGAAATCAGCGATTTAAAGATTTTTAGTGCCGTCGCTCAATCAGGCAGCATCACCCTAGCCGCGAATAAACTGCACCGCGTGCCATCAAATGTATCGACACGCATTCAAAAGCTTGAAAGCTCGCTTAATCAAACCCTATTCATTCGTGAAAACAATCGCCTTAGAATTTCCAGCGCGGGTGAATCATTATTAGAATACGCCACAAAAATAATCGCGCTCGCTGAACAAGCTGTTTTGCAGTTTGATGAACCCACTCCTAGAGGCACATTGCGCATAGGCTCAATGGAAGCGGTTGCTGCAACGTATCTATCACAATACCTGACTCCATTTCATCAACAATGGCCCGACGTTAAACTCAATGTGAAAACCCTGCATACCGATGGGTTGGTGAGCGATGTGATTAATGGGGATATTGATTTGGCCTTGGTGGCCAACCCAAAAGACTATCCAGGGTTAAACACTCGCCTTGTCATAAAAGAGCCCATGGTTCTGGTGAGCAGCGTGAATACAATGCAGTTAAAAAATATGAATGGCCCCATTAAATTACTGGGGTTTGCACAAGGCTGCTATTATCGTAAATGCCTAATTGCGTGGGCAGACAGCCAAAACCTAAATTATGACATGCATGAGATCCAGTCGTATCACTCTTTATTAAATTGTATCAGTGCCGGTATGGGTATTGGGATTGTGCCCAAGTCATTGTTAGATCAATATCATAATAAAAGTAATATTCAAACTCACAATCTACCCACTGAACTTAAATACACTCAAACCTATTTAATATGGCGCAATGATAATCACGCAGCCAGCTTAAAAGCCTTTATTAGATTATTCAAAAAAAAGCCGAGCATATAGCTCGGCAGTTCTACTAGTGTCATTTTTATTATTATTAATTCTTATGGTGCCATTCCCGCCCTAGGGCTTCGTTATTGAACGGCCACATTTAAATCAAATATCGTTGTGGTGCCCGATACTTCATTGCCTACAGCAATAAAGTGCTTTCCATCACGAGTAAAGTATTCAATGGATTCAGGTCCAAGATCACCGGCAGCTGAATTGTAAACACCGTTATCACACTCACCATCCTCATCGACTTGCGTACACACATCCGCCGTAAAATCTCGATTATTAATGTAATCTAAAAATACAGGGGCCGTTGGAACCGAAAGATCATAAGCAGCGACACCGCCATGACGCTCTAATCCAATAAAACCAATCGTGGCGCCGTTAATCACAGCCACTTCTACGGCTTCAGGCTCAACTCCTTTATCATCAGATCGATTATCGTTTTCTTGCGCATCATTACTGGTATTAAAGTGACTGCTTGTATTCGCAATGTCAGAAAGCTGCGAACCACTGTCAAATACCTGATCGCCGCTTGCATTCCAAATTGAAAATGAACGCGCTCCAAACGTTGCTACATTTTGCTCTACATCAATGGTTTCATCATCCATTAACACCTTGATGCACCCAATGGCATTCTTGTTTGTAATGATGCCATCACCGTATACCGATGCATTCATTAACGGGTGATCGGCGTGTACGTTTAAATCTTTACCGCGCCCTTCGTCGGTATAAGAAATACAGTCATCTGTTTCATTTTGATAATCATCGGTGTTTTCATCGTCACCACCTATCCCGTAATCATCCCCAGCCCATTCGTGACTGGCCGTGTCACACGCCTGCTGGGTGGATTTGTAAATGTATTCACGACCATCACCTTCGTTGGCACTGATCACATAATCGCTACCATCAATTGTAAAAGCCGCAATGCTATCTGGCATGTAATAACCCACTAATTGTGGGTAACTGCTTGTGGTGAATACACCGTCTTTGTTGGTTAAATCTAATTCGTAACCCTGACCACCGTCAGCCACGGATGCCCAGCTTTTGGTACCCAAACCTTTAATAGACTCAATGGTATTATTTGATAAATTGATAGTTGCGAATGCATTATTTTCTTGTAAAGAAACCACCGCGTTATTTTCACTGGTAATGGCAATGTATTCGGGCTCTAAGTCTTGAGCGACACTGGCACCGTGGGGCGCAGGTAAACGTACATCGTTTAATTCGTTATGACGCTGGCCATCTGCATTAAACGCTTCAAATGTAATTTGTGTCACAATGGCTTGATTGTCTGCGGTACCGGCTGAAATATCGATAACCGTTACCGAGCCTTCAGGGTCATTACTGTAATCACCGCTGGGTTCACCTTCGTTTGCGGCAACAATGGTTAAACCATTTTCTGTCATGGTCACCATGTCAGGTAAGGCACCCGCGGCATAAACATTCACAAAAGAAAGGTCTTGGCTGTTATACAAGGCAATCACACCATTACCTTGTTTGTTGCTGTTTTCAACGGCTATGGCCACCAAACCGTTTTTAGCCACCACACTGTTTGTTGCACCGAACGTCATACCCGCTTTAGCTTCTGCAGCGGTTAAATCAATAACCCCCTGCTTTATTGGTTGCACTTGATCATTAAACTCTAAAACATCAATGGATTGCATTTGTGCGTTAACGACGTAAAGACGGTCTATTGTTTTATCGTACGATACTATCTCGGCTGAAGACGTTGCGAATTCGCTGCCAGATTCATGGCTGCCCACCAATGCAAAAGACAGTGAAGCAAACTTACTTTCATCACTGTCACTGCCACAAGCAGATAACAATATTGCCATGGATACTGCTGATACTAGCGGTTTGATATTCATATTCACGTTAATTTCATTTCCAAAAGTGTTGATAAGGAAATTAACCAATAAATATGACGGGCCTATTTCAACTTCATGACATTTTCATGTCAGCCATTTATACTGCTGTAAATTAACTATTAATAACTGACGAGATACGCATGAAAATTTGGGTTGATGCCGATTCTTGCCCGGTTGCAGTAAAAGAGATGATTTTTAAGGCGGCCAATCGCACTAAGATTCACACTACCTTTTTAGCCAACCATTATATGAAAATTCCCCCTTCGCCCTATTTACAGTTTAGTCAGGTCAGTCAGGGTTTTGATGTGGCAGATGATGAGATTGTGGCAAGGTGTGAGGCCGGTGACTTAATCATTACCAGTGATATTCCGCTTGCAGCAGAAGTAATTGAAAAAGGGGGGCAAGCGCTGAGTTCTCGTGGCGAACTGTTCACCAAAGAAAATATTGGTGGTCGCCTGAATATTCGTGATTTTATGGATACTATGCGATCCAGTGGCATTCAAAGCGGTGGCCCACCACCACTGGGCCCTCAAGACAAACAAAAATTTGCCAATGAAATGGATAAAATATTAGCCAAGGCCTTACGTTAATTACCATAAGGCCTTTATTGAAAAAACGTTTACTAACGGATTACTTTTTTCTTTTTCCAGTCAGTGACAGCTTCGATCGAGAATCCCTGTTCACTTAACACCTGCTCGGTATCCGACCCTATAGCACCACCCGTATTATGAATTTGTGTGGGCTTGCTAATCGGGTTAGATAACTGAGTTAAACATTTTCCTTCAGCATTTAAAGCAGCCGCATCTGACAGCCAATTACGAGCTTGTGCATGGGGCTGCTGCGATGCTTCTTTAAACGATAACACTGGCTCAACGCAGCAATCTAATTTTGCAAATACGTCTGTCCAGTAATCAAATGACTGCCCTTTCAATTTATCACTAATAGCTTGTTTGAATTCATGAATGTCTTCTGGAGTTTGACTGCCCGCTTTACCAATTAAATGCTTTATTTCTAACGCATCACACAGCTGCATTAAAAACTGTGGCTCAAGTGAACCCACTGACATATAACGACCATCTGAAGTCTCGTAATAATCATAAAAGCTGCCACCGTTTAACATGGTGCTTTCGGCTTGCGGTTCTACACCGCCTCCCAACATTCCGGCTGCAAACATGGCATTCATACTGAACGCACAATCCGTCATGCTGATGTCTAAGTGCTGCCCTTCTCCGGTTTGGCTACGCTCTATTACCGCTGCCAATACAGCCATAACCGCGTGGTGTGATCCCCCAGCAATATCCGCAATTTGCAGCCCTTGCGGCACCGGTTTTTCACCTTTTCGGCGACTGTAATCTGCCACACCCGATAACGCTAAGTAATTTATATCATGACCCGCACGATCTTTTAATGGGCCGGTTTGCCCATAACCCGTGATGGAGCAATAGATTAACTTGGGGTTAATGGCTTTTAGAGTTTTGTAATCCAACCCAAGTCGGGCCATAACACCTGGGCGAAACTGCTCAACCAGCACATCGTATTCGGCCAGCAGTTTATGAATGATATTTTTAGCATCAGGTGATTTTAAATCCAACGCCATGGCTTTTTTATTTCGGTTAAGATAACTATGGGCGGCGCTGTGACCACTGGTATCCAACGGGGGCAGCGCCCGAACCAAATCAGGACGAGTGGGGCTTTCAATACGCAAAACATCGGCACCTAAATCCGCCATCATCAGCGTGGCATAAGGCCCGGGTAACAAGGTTGAAAAATCCAATACTTTCAATGACTTTAGTGGCTGAGTCATGGTGGTTCCTAATTCTTATTATTCTATCTATGTGTTTACCATAACAGGCTTACAACCTGCTTAGCCATAACCCAGCCCCTCATTAAGATTGACCAAAAGTGCCAGTGGATCTAGTCGCTCTTAGGTAGGTCTCAAAACTGCTCACGACACCTTCTATTTTTTAGGAGGCCAGTTTCTGGGCGATAAACCTGCAATGATGCTCGCGCACAAAGTGCTCTTCTTCGAGATAAGGATACCGACAGCCTAAATAAATACGACATTAGCAACATCGTCATATTCGCGCACGCGGGTATCCATTTGTGGGCTTGGATAATCGCCACATGGATACCAGATAGCTCGTACCTCACTTCTGGTATGACGAGTTAATTTTTAATCTGCCTTGTATGCTACAGGCTAGCAACCGTCATACTCGCGCACGCGGGTATCCATTTTCGGGGTTGGATAATCGCTCATGGATACCTGATAGTTCGTTCCTCACTTCTGGTATGGCGAGGGGGCATTAATCTTCCTTGTATATTACAGCCTAGCAACATCGTCATACTCGCGCACGCGGGTATCCATTTGTGGGATTGGTTTCACGTAACATGGATACCAGGCAGTGCGTTCC
>ERZ1027231.412-NODE-412-length-12188-cov-22.749444_pt1 | contig 12188 bp, 16 predicted proteins | sample MGYA00520866_ERZ1027231 | MGnify/ENA primary metagenome ERZ1027231 (study PRJEB33311, sample SAMEA4378411) | marine metagenome | biome: Marine biome; feature: Fjord; material: Water | collected 2014-07-20T08:00:00Z/2014-07-... | depth 75 m ...
AAGCCAGAAATAATCTGGCTTTTTTTATGTTCAGGATGAACGGTAATTGGCGCTGGCATGGAAAAATAATTGCTCCATGCATTATTTTCATTTCCACCGTCCATGGTGGTCATGGCAAGGAGCCAATATTTAAGACTGAATTCCAACCTAGTTAGGCAGATTAATATTCACTTCCAATACCGACATTTCAGCCTGATTTTCTATTTGAACCATAATATCATCGTCGCCAATATTCACATATTTAGCCACCACGGCCATCACTTCCCGTTGTAACGCGGGCAAGTAGTCGGGTGCATTGCGCTGATTTCGCTCATGTTTTACCAGAATCTGCAGGCGCTCTTTTGCAACTGAAGCACTGGCTTTTGTATCTTCTTTGAAATAGCCGAACAATCCCATGTTAGCCTCCAAATACGCGCGATAAGAAACTTTTCTTTTGCGCTTCTAAAAATCTGTGGGGAACATCATTACCAATGAGGCGAGATACTGCATCGCTATAAGCCGCTCCAGCATCACTCTTTTCATCTAAAATGACCGGGGTGCCTTGGTTAGATGCTTTCAATACATCTTGAGACTCAGGTATTACGCCCAGTAAGTCCACCGCTAAAATTTCTTCCACATCGTTTACCCCGAGCATTTCGCCGTCTTCTACACGGCTGGGGTTGTAGCGGGTGAGCAGTAGGTGTTCTTTTACACTCTCACCTTTTTCAGCTTTGCGGCTCTTGCTTTGCAGAATACCAATAATGCGATCGCTGTCTCGAACCGAGCTCACTTCTGGGTTGGTCACTATGATGGCTTCGTCTGCAAAATACAGCGCCATTTGTGCACCCTTTTCAATGCCAGCTGGGCTGTCGCAAATAATGAAATCAAACTCTTCGCTCAGTTCATTTAGAACACGTTCAACGCCTTCAATATTTAAAGCATCTTTGTCGCGGGTTTGAGAGGCCGGCAGAATGTAGAGGTTTTCGGTACGTTTGTCTTTTATAAGGGTTTGTTTGAGGTTGGATTCCTGGTTGATGACATTCACAAAGTCATAAACCACACGACGCTCACAACCCATGATTAAATCAAGGTTACGCAAACCCACATCAAAATCGATCACTACAGTCTTGTAACCTTTAATGGCTAAGCCTGTACTGATGGCGGCACTGGTGGTGGTTTTGCCCACGCCACCTTTACCTGAAGTTACTACAATAATTTTTGTCATGATTTTAAATCCAGTGTTAGCCCGCTGACGGTACCCGGCCCTAGGTAACGGGCTTATTTAATTATAATTGTGCTGAGTATTTATTAAACGCTTTCCAGAAGCAAGCGCCCATCCTGCATATGTATGTAACAGGTCTTTTTCCAATGGCTGTGATCTAAATCTTCACTGACCTGATATTGTCCGCCAATTGAAAGTAATTCAGCCTGTAATTTTTGACAGCTAATGCTGGCACTGGTATCTCCCTGAAAACCTGCAAGTGCTCGTCCATACAGGGTGCCGTGAATATGAATGCTGCCCGAGGCCAGCACTTCTGCTCCTTGTCCCACATTCCCCAAAATGACGATGTCTCCATTTGGATTCACCACCTGCTGTCCGCTTCGCACAGCCTGCCTAATTAATTTGGCCGGCTGCGACTTGTTTTTTTCTTTTGTTTTACTTGAGCTGCTTTCGTTAAACAGCGGCAGGTTAAGCGCGCTGGTTAGGTTTTGGTTTTCAGGACCGCAGCGCAACCCGACTGGAATAAACTGTAAGTCTATTAAACGTGTTAATAGGTGTAGCGCATTTTCCACCGGTATCTGAGTGTTCGGCAGTTGAATAACAATGGGCGCATTTTTTAACAGTTGTGGCGCTTGCTCCAGACGTTTACTCAAATCTTTAATGATGGCTTCAACATCGAAGTGACTAATTTCCAACAACGTGAAGGGGTGTAAGCTGGCTTTTAAACTGAGTACCTTCACGGTTTTTAAAGGGGATTTTATTGAAGCGTCCATTGGGGCTTTCCTGTTATCCGGCTGGCACATATTTATATTATTAGTTGTACTGTACGGCCAACGCCATCAGGCCTCAACACTTTGAGCGCTACGATCTGGCCCAGCGCTCAAATTTTAGCTTTTATGCCGCGCTTGCTGGCTTAAGCTTTAAGGGTGCTTGAGAAAACTGAATACCGTTCCAGCCATGACTCATGAACTGGCGGATATTCTGATGATCAACACCTTCTGGCGTAGCCAGTACATCACGATAGTGTTCTCCAAAACAGGCCAGAGCTTGTTCGGGGGTAAAGCCGTTTAAGCGACTTAAGGCAAAAACCTTAAGACTGCCTTCATTGGTGCCCTGTGCATTTTCAACCTTATTTCCACCTTCGCCATTGGTAAATGAGCATGGGGTCAGGGTATACCACTTCTCAACCAGAGCCAGAGTCTCACTGAACTCAACGCTGTTATCGGCCAACTTGGCGCGAAAGGCATTCATGTCTGATTGTAAGGCTTGCTGTTGATTAAACAGGGCCATTTCTTCATCGCTGCTGGCCAGTTGATATTCCTGTTTCCACTGGGAGTAAGGCATGTTGTCGTAAGACCATTGGCGAGCGTCGTCGGAGCTAATTTCTACACCTTGCTCTTGTGCCGCGCTCTTGTACCACTTACCTAGACAGTTGCGGCAAAACCCGGCAAGGGTCATAAGCTGGATGTTTTGCACATCTTTACGAGTGCTTAGGTGCTTTAAAAAACGGCGCATCACCGCCGCTTCAATTTTATTTGTGTCCATGATTACCTGGTAATATGTGATTCATCTGGATAGATCATTTTGCAATGAACAAGTGGCGGCTATTGTACTGCGGGCTGGGCAGACTATAAATATATATTGAGGCTGTTTATATTATTTGAGGAGCGATTATGTCTGATATGTCTCTTTTGTTTATATTAACAACGCTGATATTACTAAGCGGGGTCTTTTTAACTTTTAGTTGGCATAAGTATTTGATTACCCTTAAAAAGAAGAAAGTCCCTAAATCTAGCCATTAGCGGTTTCGAAAAGGCACTTGGTGAGTACAAAGGTAACGTCCCCACTCGATGGCACTTTTTGGAAAGTGCCTCTGAACAATAGCATCGACAATTTGCGCGGTGCGGTAGTCGGTTTTCTTCAATACTAAAAAGACTAGGTCGCTACGACGCCATTCAAATTCGGCCAGGTGACAGGGGATTTTAGCGGCGCGAACTAAATAGGCAATTTGATAAGCCGCTTCACGCTTCATGAGAATTAGCCAATAACGACTGCGTAATACTTCCAGGGCTCTTAGGTCGGCATACTGAATTTCCAGTTCGGCTCTTACGGTAAGGTCTCGACCTTTTTCTCGGCAATGTAATAAAAGTGCGGCGAAAGTTTTGGGTTCGTCTTGGTTGCGAAAATAATAGCGGCCGTCCCACTCCCTATAAACAAATGGGTAATGTTTGTTAGGGTCACCAAATAATTCATGGCTCATTTGATCAAAGTGTTCGGCGTGAAAGGTAGGAACATCCTTACATTCTGTTTCGGCATAATCTAATAGTGTTTTGTATTCCACGTCTACTGTACTGGACTCTACCGCATTGACGTTTCGTATAGATAAATATCGCTTAAAAGAACGTGTTTTATAAATCTTTCGTAATAAGCTGGCGCAATCTTGCCACTGCTCTCCTGCAATATCCAAGGAATCTGCAGCTGCTTGATTGGCATCATTAATGGATAACCAGCGATGGCTTAAAAAGCTTTTTGGGTTTATCTCGGAAAGGTTTTCTATAGGCATTTCAGTGACATAGCGTACACAATACCAAACAGGAAAAAGTCGCTGCAGTAAAAGGTTAAACCAGGTCTCTAAGTCCACCAGGTTTAATATTGAATTTTTTTTAACTGTTTTTTGTTGTGAGTTCGTGGTGCTCATGCAGACCTGTAAATATTAGTCTTGGTTTAAGTCGGTGATAAACACTTATGCCAAATTAAAATTTTGTAATTCCATTATTAATTTTTCGGCTGATTACTCGACAACTTTAATGATCTCTGCTTTATAAGTAAGGTAGCCATAAAAGGATTTCTGTATAAAACATGGCTTAGTAGTGCAGTAATCGCTGCTTTTATAATAGCACTCTAATGGGAAAGCCCTGCTTTAGCTGCTTTATAAAATAGGGGCAAAAAGTGTAAGGATGGACCATGGCCGAAGCAGATAAAGATATTCCCAAATACATGCGCTTAACAGCCAAGACACAATATGAACTGGCACAAAATATAGATGCCGCGATGACGGAGGCTGAGCTATTTAATGACGGTGGCGAAAGCCAAGTGTGCTTTCAAATTTGTCACGAGCAGCTGGTGGATCAGCTGCAAGAAGAGTATGGCTTGAATTTAGCTGAGATCCTGCCAAATAGGTCGTTCATAGATAAGCACATTTTAAAGCAAGATATGCTCAGTATGATTGAGTCTTGCGCTGCTCAATATCAGTTAAGCCAAGGGTCAAACAGCGTATTGCAAGATTTTCAGTTAGGCTTTGAAAAAATCGTAAAACGAAGCTTGCAAGATGCTTTGGACATTATTAAGTCCAAAGGTATCTGGCGTTTTGATTTACAACGAAGCTTGCAGGAAATTCAAACACGGGTAATAAATAAGGTTAAGCTTTATCACTTCTCCTAAAAAACAGGATCTGCGCCCAAAATTTCGTATCCAAGAAGCCATTCTTATTTTACGACAAGGTAAAACACATTCTCAATGGCGAGAGGCTGCCTGGCATTTAATGGAGCATGCAGGAAAGGATACTCAGTTATTATTAGAAGCACAGTCTGATTTGCTGTTGGCGGCTCAACCCAAAGAGTCAGCCTGGCTAAAGCATCGTCCATGGATAATTCTAGGGGGTGTTGGGTTGGTGGCCCTAGGTGTTTTTCTCTGGCAAATATTAATTGGGTTAAGAAGTACCTGCCAATAAGGTCTTCATTAACGTTTTATGATCGTGGCTTTGGGAGTGGATAATTACAGTACATTTTGAAATGCAGGGGTTGTGTGATCAATTCAAGTTTGAGATACAGGCCCAACTATTGTGTGAACAGTTTAACACTGATGTCACAGAGCATTTATTCCAGTAGACGCCGGCCGTCAGTGGGCGCTACACTGCGTTGAGAAAATACAAAGGTCGGTAGACAAATACGGCCATAGCTACGTTGATTAATGCAGGGACTTTATGGCGACAATCCTAATAGTTGATGACTCGGCCACCATGATGGAAGGCCATAAACGTATTCTGGAGAAACAGGGACATACTGTTTTCAGTGCCGAAGATGGCGAAGAAGGCGTAGAAAAATCCTTGGAAATAATGCCTGATTTAATTTTAATGGATGTGGTCATGCCGAAAATGAACGGTTTTCAGGCCACCCGAAAAATTACTCGAAATGAACAAACCAAGCATATACCAGTGGTAATAGTGACCTCTAAAGATCAGCAAACCGATATTATGTGGGGGAAGCGTCAAGGCGCTAGTGATTATTTAATTAAACCTGCCGATGACGCCATGTTGAAGGAAACCGTTAATAAGTATCTGGAGAGCACGGTTTCTTAGGCGGTACAAAAGTACTCTAATTTAAGCCGTGTTTTATTAGGCCTAAGTAAAAAGTGAGTTGAATTCTCAACTCACTTTTTTTTTCAAATTAAAAATTGTAAATTAATACGCTGTTGTAGCTTGTCTCTGTGTCATTAGCGCCGTCCGGCGTGTGGGTGTCGTGTTCCACATCCCAGGTTAGACTTAAGCTAATGGTTTTGGTGACACTTATGGTTAGCGCATTTTGCCACAGGCCTTTTTCATCACTGAGGCGTTCCAGTTTGGGTTGGAAATAAAGGGTGCTGGTATAAAAAGCGTTGTCGCTTATTTTATTTTTGAAAGCCCAGTATAAATTTAAGCGTATGCTTTTTTCGTCATCGGTATTCACACCGGGAATATATTCCTCTTCTTCGTGAAAAAAACCAAAGCCAAAGTGATTGGCATGGGTTTGTTCTTCTTTGGGAATATTAGATGATAGTGTGTAGCGCAGACCTGCCCCAGCCAATGAACGCTTTGAAAGAAAGCTAAATTTATCTTCCTGGTATTGGACAAATATTTCATGGCCCCAGTTTCGGGTATGTTTAGTGAGGTATCTTAGGTGTACTAGGGATTCATCTGTATTTACCTCGCTATCGACTTCAGCATAATCGCGACTAACGATGGCAATCCATTCATCGCGACGATAGGCGCGAATCAGTTTTAGCGCAGTGCCTAATGCCAGCTTGTCGCTGTTACCAATTCGACCGTCTAGGCTTAGGCTTACATTGCCGGTGGTGCCTTCTTCGGTATTATTTAAACGCGTACTTTCAATGTTGGTAATGGCAAGACTGGCGGAAGCCAAGCCGAAAGAAAACATCAAAAACAAAAAAATGCGGATCATAATAAAAACAGACTTCAGTTTAAAAAAGGCGCTACTTTAGCATAGTTTAGTCAATATATTTTGCAGAGCTAAGGATTAGGTGGGATTGGCTGAAGGTGCGGCTACTTAAGTAAATAGCCGGGGTTTATGCGGCCTGAGTTTGTTGTTGGCGGGCACTGGCAAGGTTACGAATGACATTTAAAACGTGTTTGCCTTCTTGGTAATCGGCCAGCACCGCAGGTTGGTCCTTTAAACGCTGTAAATGCTCTTCTAGAGCACTCTCAATATCCATGGGGCCAGCCTGATAATGATGATAAGCCAATTGCGGCAACATCCCTTGGGCCCGTAACTGATTCTCTTGAATGAAACCACTCTGGCGCAAGGACTCTTGCAGGTTAACCAATTCATTTACCGGTATCGATTTAACATCAAATTCCTTAGCCAGTTTATCCAAGCGTTCGCTCAAGGGTGATATTCCTTGCTGTGATACGGCTTCAGAGTTATCCACAGAGGGCGCTTTATTTACCTGATCGGCTGCGGTGAGTTGGCCCAGTTGATGAAACATACGCTTGGAGAGGCCCATTATGTCCATTTTATCTTTCCTCCCCATAGTAATTAATTGCCAGTCCTTATCAAGGTAATCAAGTTTCGGGCCAAATCTATAGGTGCTTGATTCTATTGAATAAACACTTTTGAGTTGCAGAGCAGTGCAAAATGAAACTGAGCTAATGCTCTAAAATGGGCAGATTGTTGCCTCTTTTGGCAATAGATTTTTGTTGATGGATTCAGTACTCTAGCGCCACATTGTACATAAAAATAAAAACAGGTTTGTCGCTACAACAAACCGTCTGTAAAACGGATAAAAACAAAATGACAGTGTTAGAAATGGCTCCTATTAAGGAGACGACACAGATAAAATATAGTGGTCGAAAAACTTCTCGAGCGGGCAGCGAACAGCGGCGCAGAGCGATATTAGAAGCTGCGTTACGAATTGTTGTGCGTGATGGAGTGCGGGCCATAAGGCATCGCAGTGTTGCCAAAGAGGCAGAAGTGCCTTTGGCCGCCACCACCTATTACTTCAAAGACATCCAGGAACTCATTAGCGACACCTTTATGCTATATGCTGAAAAGGCCCAAGCTATGGTGAATATATTTTCTCGGAAAATGTATGAGCCTCTGGAAAATGCCGATGGTAAGAAACTGGCCGAATTAACCACGGGACCAAAATTGGTTGAGATCATTGTGGAGCAGCTTTTAGCCTTTGTGCTGGAGAAAACCACAGAGAGTCGTGACATGGCTGTGGCCGATCAGGCGTTTCGATATGAAGCACTCTTGAATGATAACTTGCGCGGCTTGGCCAATAGCCATGCTCAAGCCATGGAACAGAAGTTGGTTGATTTCTTAAACCTGGTTCACAGTTCTCATCCCAAGGAAGATGCACAAATATTGATTAGCACTTTACGTCGAGTGGAGTACGAAGCCTTGTTGCAGAAGCCTGAAGATATCAATCCAGAGCGTATGCGCTACTTGTTAGAGCGTCAGGTTTCACTGATATTAAAGATTGAAGTGGAAGAAGTTGCTGCCTAACGGTGCGGGAACCTTGCCTTTTATCACTGATAAGTGTGAAAGGTGAGGCTGTAAATAACTCTATTATTCATATCACCACATCCCTGTGGTTATTAAATTCCATTCTTAACTGCTCGGCCTGATTTGTTATAGGCTCTTCTTGCTTAGATAGTATCCCATCTGATTTAACGCTTTTTCTAATGTGCTGAGTTCTACCTGGCTAAATGCACGGCTGTCGCCACATTCTTTGCAGGTTAGTTTGGGCAGACTGCGAAGGTGCTGCATTGAGTAATTTTGCTCATGGTCACAGGCATCACATTCCAGCGGCATGGCCGTTGTGGCCGGTAATATATTTGCCACACGCGCCACGTGAGTGTTTGGGCGTAATTGTGGTTGAACGGTTTGGTTAACTACCATGGTAGCTCCGGTGTTACCGCCTATTAACTGGCGCTTCTTATTTGTTATGTATTAATGCGGCGCCATTGTAGTCAGATAAATGCGTAATTCTAGTACCTGTGTACCGTGAGAGTGCATGTTGTCGCGCTCTAGCCAAGTGTAAATACTCTAGAAGAAGCTCTACCCCTTATGAAGTCTGGCCTTGATGGCAAGTGGAATAATCCCGCCTATTTTCAGGGGATTTACTGGTTAATTGCCTGATGGCTCATAACGGTTGGCCAAATCGCTCATTAGCCGTAACTCTCATTCTTTAGTAAAAACATTTTAATTAATTTCCCGTTATAGCTGAGCGCAAACATGCTCGGCAATGGCGAGACTGGCAGTTAACCCTGGGCTTTCAATGCCAAATAAATTAATGAGCCCTTCAACCCCATGTTGCGATTGATCATGAATGGCAAAATCCATAAAGCCTTGGCCTGGCCCCTGTAATTTAGGGCGAATGCCGGTATAGCCAGTTTGTAGTTTATCGGTATTGAGGTGTGGCCAGTAACGTTTAATGGCTTGAGCGAAGCGAGTTTTTAATTGGTTGATACCTTGTTCATCAAACTGATAATTTATTTGGTCTATGTATTGAATATCTGGGCCAAATTTTATTTGTCCCGCCATGTCCAAAGTACTATGAATACCCAAGCCCGTAGTGTTCTTTTCTGGAACTGGATAAATCAAATGCTTAAAAGGTGATTTTCCCTGATAAGTAAAATAATGCCCACGGCAATAAAATAACGGGGGGATGTCAGAGCTGGAAAGTCCTTCAATATTATTAGCGCAGTGTTGTGCATTCAAGCCGGCTGCATTTATTAATAGGCTGCAGTTTATTTGGCTGCTGGTTTCATCAATAGTGTTCTTAATTTCAACACTAAAACCTTCTTTATTCTTCAGTGCTTTTATAAATTCACTGCAGCCCACAAAAAAGGCGCCGTTTTTCTGAGCTTGCCACAATAAACTTTGCATATATTCATGGCTATCTAGTATGCCGGTGCTGGGACTAAACAATGCGCTATGGGCTGTTAGTTGAGGCTCTGTCTTTGCAAGGTGTTGGCGGTTGAGAAACTCAAGATCGCTTACGCCGTTATTATTTGCCTTTAGTTTTATCTGATTTAATTGCGCCTGTTCCTGCTCGTTAACGGCGACTATGTACTTGCCTGTTTTTTTAAAGGGCACCTTGTATTGTCGACAGTGGCTATAAAGCAAGGCATTACCGCGCACACACAATTTTGCCTTTAATGAATCTTGTGGATAATAAATGCCAGCGTGAATAACTTCACTATTGCGACTGCTGGTTTCCTGACCCACTTGATCATTGGTGTCGATAATCAACACCTGTTTATAGCGCTGGCTAATTTTGGCGGCAATGGCCAGTCCCACCACCCCGGCACCAATGATGATGACATTTACTTTATCCATGAATCTTTCAAGCCTTGTTTTCCGGCAGCCTTTGGCCAAACTATTTTAAGGCACAAGTGTATGTTGTTTAGGTCTGGCATTGCAAAACGCCTAAGGCGCTGATTTGATACTGGCCAAACGATTATTCAAAAACAGGGGAGCTTATGAGTTCTGTTCTGCAGTCTATTGAAAAAGTAGCCAACCGCATTCCGCATCCCATGGCGTTATTTGTTTACCTGTGTGTTCTGGTTATTTTTTTTAGTGTGCTAGGTAATAACTTGCAATGGGGCGCTCAGCACCCGGCAACGGGCGAATGGTTGCAGGTTAAGAGTTTATTTAGTCGAGACGGCTGGATATTTATGCTCAGTTCCATGGTTAAAAATTTCATGAACTTTGGCCCGGTGGGACCGGTATTAATGATCGCGCTGGCTTTTGCTCTGGCCGAGAAAAGTGGCTTGTTGCCCGCGCTTATTCAAAGCCTTAGCCGAGTGACTCATAAGCAGGTTTTACCTGTGATGATTGCTTTTCTAGGGGTTATGTCCAGCATCGCCGTAGATTCGGGGTATGTGGTATTTCTGCCGTTATGCGCCGCCATGTTTGTGGCAGCGGGCCGGCATCCTTTAGCTGGGCTGACGCTGGGCTTTGCCTGTGTATCGGGTGGTTTCAGTGCCAATTTAATGGTGGGGCCAGTGGATGCCATTTTAGCGGGCATCAGTACCGAAGCCATTAGCCTAGTGGCCGAGAAGGAGGTGAGCATACTGGCTAATTACTATTTCATGCTGGCCAGTGTGGTGTTAATTATTTGCATATCAGTATTGGTGAACCGCTTCTGGGTAGAGCCTTATTTAGAAGGCTCGCCATTTGATGTAGTGGAAATCGAACCCATGGCCCAACATCGTCTGGGGGGCGCTTTCTGGTTTAGCCTCATGGCCATTGTGGTGGGGTGGCTGGTGCTGACGTTGCCGGAGCAAGCGGTGCTGCGTCATGGCATTACTGGCAGTTTAATTAAAGGGCCCTTTATGGCATCCCTGGTGGCTTTGATCGCATTAAGTGTGGCTATCCTATCCACCGTATACGGTATACAGCAGGGGCGTTTTCAATCCTGGTCGCAGTGGGTGAAAGCTTTAGAGCAGGGTATTCGAGACTTGGCACCGTACCTTGTGTTGATGTTTGTGGTGGCCCAGTTTATTGCCTGGTTTAAGTGGAGTGCTCTGGGCACTGTATTGGCGGTGCATCTTGCCGCTTTATTACAAACTCTGGCGGTCTCTCCTGCCGTGGCTTTGCTGGGTTTATTGATATTTACCAGTATGCTGAACTTATTGGTAGGCAGCGCTTCGGCCAAGTGGGCCTTGTTGGCGCCAGTTTTGGTGCCCGCTTTTTACCTAATTGGCATTGAGCCTGAGGCGGTACAAGGGGCTTATCGTGTGGCCGATAGCAGTACCAATATAATTACCCCGCTAATGCCTTACTTCCCTCTGGTGCTGATGTATGGGCAAAAATACGAGAAGCATTTAGGGGTTGGCCGCTTGTTAACCCTGATGCTGCCTCATGCCTTAGCATTGTTGTTCTGCTGGGGAGCCATGTTCACCTTGTGGATAATATTGGAAATACCACTAGGCCCAGCCTAGTTTAGGAGTCGCCTGTTAACATGCCCAGATGAATGCAGCGCATGCGCTATGTCAGTTATACCTTTAAGTACCGCTTTATATTGCCTTTCTTGGCTGGTTTTACCCTGGCCTGATTGGTTATAATGCGCCCAAAATTTATACGGGCGCATTACTCTGCCCATTGATATGACAGGCCAACACAATGGATTTTGAACAATTTGAAGAAATAGCCTTAATGGTGGGTTTGACCGTGGTAATGGGCTTCATGATGTTCATTATTTATGACCTGGGTAAACGCAGCAATGCCGGTAAATTCGGCATGGGAGTATTATTTTTCGCGCTGGGTCTTGGCATGGTTGGCTTTATTATTAAAGGTGTATTGAAGCTCACCATGGATATTTAAGGGCTTTTTCTTTATGGGCGAGGGCGCTGGCTGCTCGCTTATCCTTCCTGTTTTAATTCTTACTTTTATATGTGATCTACCTCCGTTTCCTAGCTAAAAATATTGTTTATATAGTGAGACTTTGACTGTGCAAAAGTTATTTGTACTTATGTTCGATTCTTAAGGCGACTAGGGGGAAGCTGATCTATATATGATGAGACTTTGACTGTGCAAAGGTTATTTGTACTTATGTTCGATTCTTCAGGCGACTAGGGGGAAGTTGATCTATATATGATGAGCCTTTGACTATGCAAAAGTTATTTGCACTTATGTTCGATTCTTTAGGCGACTAGGGGGAAGTTGATCTATATATGATGAGCCTTTGACTATGCAAAAGT
>ERZ1027231.413-NODE-413-length-12178-cov-20.708735_pt1 | contig 12178 bp, 9 predicted proteins | sample MGYA00520866_ERZ1027231 | MGnify/ENA primary metagenome ERZ1027231 (study PRJEB33311, sample SAMEA4378411) | marine metagenome | biome: Marine biome; feature: Fjord; material: Water | collected 2014-07-20T08:00:00Z/2014-07-... | depth 75 m ...
TCACCCTTTTGTTCCATGGCGTAATGCAGTTGATCGCTAATGAGGTTGTAAAAGGTCACCGTATGTTCCAGCGCCTCGCCCAGGGTTTTGTAGTTAATGAGCTGATTGGCCAGCAGCGGAAACACCCCTAGCTTTATTTTCTGTGTGGTGAGCCCCATGAGCTCGTCACCACTGGCCTGCCAAGTAGCGCGCACTATGGTGGCCAGCTGTTTGGCCGACACCCGCGAGCGCATTTGCTGCAATAGGCCACGGGTTAATCCAGCCTTATTGAGAATGCTGCTTTCCTGAGCCCCCAGACGCACGGCGTTATCCAGATGAGCCCGAGCAAAGTAGCTGGCTACTGTGTGGTTATCGGTGATCATCTGTGGCTTGTCATATGCTGTATATCATTTGCGTATATCATTAATTGGGCCTGTCCGATATTGGCAATTTAACTGGCATTATAAGGGTTAATATGGGCAATAGTCCTCTCTCTTTTGAATTATAATGTCCGTATTTGTTAAATAAATGGCTGGTTACATCATTGTAAGTAGTGGCGGCAATGGTCAGAATTCGCAACTTTAATGCATTCAACCAGACACAATTAACAGAGGTTCCCATGGGCACAGCCATCGACGCCAACCAAGAAGAAGTACAGATGTTTCGCGACATGGTGTTGCGCTTTTTAGAGCAAGAAATCTTACCCCACGTGGATAGCTGGGAAGAAAAGCACGAAATGCCTCGTGAAATGTGGAATGTCATGGGCACTGCAGGTTTGTTATTGGTAGACCTACCTGAGCAATACGGTACCGCGGGCGCCAGCTTTGATGTATGCCAAATGATTCAAGAAGAAATGTGTCGATTGGGTTTGCACGGTTTGGCTACTGGTTACAACATTCACTCAAACATAGTGGCCCCTTACGTTTTAAATATTGGTAACCAGGCACAAAAAGATCAGTGGTTGCCTAAGATGGCCACAGGTGAAGTAGTGGGTGCCATCGCCATGACCGAACCCGGCGCCGGTAGTGATTTGGCTGCAATTCGCACCAGCGCCATTAAAGACGGTGACGAATATGTATTGAATGGTTCTAAAACCTTCATCACCAATGGTAACCAAGCAGGCATGGTAATTGTTTGTGCCAAGACAGATCCTAACGCGGGCTCTAAAGGTATTTCTTTATTCCTAGTGGATACGACTTTGCCAGGTTTCAGCACAGGTAACCCCATTCATAAAATGGGTCAGCACAGCAGCGATACTGCTGAGTTGTTCTTTGAAAACATGCGCATCCCAGCGGATGCCTTGTTAGGTGAAGAAGGCAAAGGTTTTGTTTACCTGATGCAAGAATTACCACGTGAGCGTTTAGGTTGTGCGGTACAGGCCATAGGTCATGCCCAAGGCGCCTTGGATTTAACTTTGGATTATGTGAAAGAGCGTAAAGCCTTTGGCCAGTCTGTGGGTCAATTCCAGAATACCCGTTTTAAACTAGCCGAATGCAGCACCGAATTGGAAATGTGTCGTGCATTGTTAGATCTTCACATGAACAAGTACAAGCGTGAAGCCATGACCGTCACCGATGCCGCCATGCTTAAACTGGCCGCCACCGAGATGCAGCTTAAAATGGTTAACGAATGCCTGCAGTTGTTTGGTGGTTACGGTTACACCGACGAATACCCAATTTCACGTTTCTATCGTGATGCCCGTGTACAAACCATTTACGCAGGTAGCTCAGAAATCATGAAAGAAGTGATTGCTCGTGGACTGCTGGGCCGATAAAGAGTTTAGGTCTTAGACCTTAAAAAGATTTTAAATAGTTAGTTTACGTTTTTGACCCGAACCAAAAATAAAGCTGGTGGTTTAAAATGGGAAGCCAGATTTGTTTTTTTGCTTAGGCAGAAAATCGAGTCTGGCTTTTTTTATGGCTGTTTATTTAACTACCGGCATCAGCCCCTAATGACAGTGGGAATTGGCAAAGCTGTATAGTTTGCTAAAATTTCATTAGGCTTTTGTTGGACGCTGAGTTTATGGTCAGGGCATTTACGTTTACTGCCTTTAAAACGGATATATGCAAAGCTACTTTAATACTTTTTATGCTGCTTTTCGTTCGGGGTGTTCAAGCGGAAACCCTGCATTTTAGTACTCTGGATTGGTGCCCTTTTGTGTGCCCGCAAGATAAAGAAAAGCCCGGATTTTTAGTGGAATATGTACAGACTATTTTTAAAAATACACCTTATAAAATTAAGATAAAAGCTTATCCTTGGTCTCGAGCCATAAAATACACCGAATCAGGTGAAACACTCGCCTTGTTAGGACCCGCGAAGGAAGAAGCACCTAATTTGATATTCCCTAAATCTGAAATTGGCCAGCAGAGGTTTTGCTTTTTTACCCGCACCGAGGACTCGTGGATGTTTGGCCAGCCTAGTTCGGTGATGGGGCGAACGGTAATGGTTCCACAAGATGCATTTCCTGCCGCCTTAAATGAGTATCGCCATAAGGCCCAATTTAAATTCAGGCCCTACAATAACGATTATGTGCGTTTAGTTTTAGAGATGCTGCGTGTTAAGCGCATAGACACAATATTGCTTACTTATAATTCCATGATGAATTTTTTAAGCGCTCAGCCATTTGTACGCCAAGAAATTAAATACGCTAACTGCATCAGCAAACAAAACCTGTATTTGGCCTTTACCCCTAATATAAAAAAGCGGGCACAGGTTGATAAAGTGATGGCCGTTTTTGAGCGTGAAATTGCTTTATTAAGAAAGAAAAATTATCTGCAGGATTTGTTGGTTAAGTACCAGTTGGATTAACGTCTGCTATTTCCTAAAGACTTGAATTCACCCTCTCATATTTAGTAAAACCAAGCCCATTTTAACCTCACCTAATTGCTGCCTTTATTCTCACCTTGGTTAAACCATAGTCTCAACTAATGCATTGTTGGAAATAGCCACTCGTTTGTAAGGTTTGACCATGTGGCCAACTACCATAGATTCTTGTATGGTGCCCCCAATTAAGTCGCAAAATGATAATAAATCGTTAGACGGATATATCCATTATTTGGTTTTACTCAGCCATTTAGCCCAAGTCAGTAGCAAGGACAATGAATGCCACGTTTTATTGTGATTTTGTTGGTTGTTTTATGTACACAAACAAGCTTCGCGCGCCAGTCCTGTGACTGGCCTTTCCGCACCAGTGTGACCATTACCCAAAATGATTTTGATGGCTTAACGGATTACCCTGTGGATTTGTTTTTAAGCAGCGCCAATTTACACTCCCAATACCAGTGGAGCACAAACGGAGCGGATCTACGCATTTATAGTAGTGATGACACTACAGCGTTGCCTTTTACTATTAATAGTTGGGATGCCAGTGGCAAAGAGGCCAGCGTGAGCGTAAGCATGGCCACTCTTGATATTGGCATTTCTCAAACTATTTACGTTTATTATGGCAATCAAGATGCAAGCAGCTTAAGCACCACCATTTCCGATTTACCCTATGTAGCCGGTAAAGTTAAATTTCATACCCGCTCTAATAATGGTGTGGACCCTGATAGTTATAACGAAGCCATTTCGGTTTTTAATCAAGGGAATGACAACAACACGTCTTACGGCTGTAGCCATCCAGATAACTTTACCGTTGTAACCAACCAAAACCAGGGCACGGGTCGCAGCCGCCAGAATTTCATCGCCTATTCAAAAACCTTCTTTACTGTGGCAGCCGGGGAAAGCGGTAATTGGGGAATACGTTATGGAGCCGATTATGGATACGGCGGCGGGCTTTATGTTGATACCGTTAATGTACTAGATGAAAAATGGCTAGATGATTTATGGTGGGCCAATAACTGGGAAGTGAATGGTGGCATTAGTAATGAAGTGTTGGTGGGCTCGGTTTTTTTAAGTGAAGGCGAGCATGAAATGGAAATAATAGGCGGGGAGCCTGGAAATGACGGTGGTTTAACCGTTCAGTTTTCACGGGATTATTCCGGCCCCACCCAATATTCCACCGCCACCTGGTTGCCGTTTACATCTGGCAATATCGAAATTCGAAGTGAAGCTTGCCCGATTCCTAGCTTGTCTATTTCATATGGCAGCCATGATGTGTGTACTAAAAACTTATCCTTAACCAGCAGTGAAAGCAGTAGTCAGTCTTGGCTGGCAGGTAGCAGCAATATCGTTACCTTAAATGTTAATAATTTAGAAATAAGCAGCGGCGCCAATAGCAATACCTTGTTGGATATAACTTTACCCAGTGACATTAGCCTTACGAGTTACACAGGCAGCAACTGGAGTTGTGCAGAATCTGGCGGCATCGTCAGTTGTGTATATGACCAAACCATTAATGCCAATACCAGTGCCAGTACCTTAAGTTTAACCACCTTATTAGATAGCGGTGCAACTACCGGCAGCACACAAAGTATTAGTGCCACGGTAAGTGGAAGTGTCCCTGACAGTGATACCAGCAATAACACGTTAAATATGGATGTGTTTGTATTATCCAATAGTGGTATCCCTGCCGATTGTTCCAGCCCTAAACCGGGTTTACTGGTGAAGTTTTTTGATATCACAGGATACGGCACCAGCGACCTGAACAACGCTGCTACATACCAAGCGCTGGTGGATGCTCGAGCTACGATAAACTATTTACAAGGACAAACTATTTTTTCTAATATTAATGGATCGGGCAATCCGTTTACCACTATTGATGATTATTTTTTAGCGATATTTGAAGGTTATATCTACAGGGCCAGTTCTGAAAGGCGTTATTTTGGAGTTGATGGTGATGATGCCGTTGAGTCCTGGGTAGATGGCAATATCGTGAGTGCATTTTATGGATTACATGCACCGGCAGGTTCTTCGCAAGATATTAGCTCTAGAATTACGCTTGCATCCGGATTTACGCCAATAGAATTTAGAATGCAAGAATATGGCGGTGGCGATCAATATGATTTTTATTGGAGCACCAGCAATCGCTCAAGGAATCATACAATCATTCCCGGTGATGCCTTTTACCACTGTGCAGGTGACCCAAGTTTTCAATTAAACTCTACCACCACTGTAATAAGTGACCCCATTAACGGCACAAATTTTCCCAAAGCTATTCCTAGCGCCGTGATGACCTACACGGTGGAGGTATCAAACCCAGGAAATATCAGCAGTGATTTAGACAGCACTGTGTTGGTTCAAGAACTGGCTTCGAATTTAGAATTGTATGTAGATGATTTTGACGGAGCAGGCAGCCCGATTAAATTCACCGATGGCAGTGGCACCACCGCCAGCGGCTTAAGTTATGTTTTCAGTGGTATTAACAGTGGCAGCGACAGTATTAGCTTTAGTAGTGATGGCATAAACTTTAATCATTCGGTGACCAATACAAGTGGTTATGATAGTGCCATCACCCATTTTAAACTAACTTTACCGGGTACCTTTAAACCAACCTTTGATTCAATTACTCCCACTTTTACTTTTGAGTATCAGGTGATGGTGAAGTAGCCTTTAAATAATAACTTTCAACGAATTACAAAAAGAAAACCGTGCGTTATTTTTATATTATATGAAAATATATCACGGTTTTTTTGTGGGTGAACGGAATACACATTAGCGGCGGTTGATAGAGTTTAAAATTTATCTTTAGATGTGATTTCAGTTATAGAATGTTTCTCAAACATATTTTGAAAACCAAATATAAAGCCCTAAGAGGCAGATTATAGTAGTGTTGGCTTTACTATTTTTTGATGTGATTAAGGCGATAAATATGGGCATTGATTTTTCAGAGCTAGCGACAACTGACTATGGAAATATATTAGGTCGCGAGCAATTTTTTGATATGTCAATTAATCCTCTTTGGCAAAAAATGCCACGGATATCAGGCCCTGCATTTACGGTTCAGTTGGCTTCTGGAGATAATTTGATGTTGCATTCGGCAATCTACAATGCACCGATGGGTTCAATTGTGGTGGTGGATGGTGTTGATTGTAACTACGCTGTTGCTGGAGGCAATGTATGTGCGGTGGCTAAGGAGCGAGGCATCAAGGGTTTTATTATTGATGGCGTTATTCGTGATTTAGCCGAAATAACGGAAATGAAATTTCCAGTTTATGCAAAGGGTGTATTTCCTGTGCCTGGCAAGAAGAAACAATTTTTCGAACTGGCTGCACCCATCGTGTGTGGTGGTGTAACGGTTAATACTGGAGACATTATTGTCGCAGATATTGAAGGTATTGTTTCCATTCCTAAGTCTCAGGCTACAACAGTATATGAAATGGCGAAAGCAAAATGGCAAGCAGAAAGCGAGATGACCTTATCTGATTGGAAAGCGAACCATCAGCTGAAAATTCAACAAGCCCTTGAAGCAGCTAAAGAAAATTAATTATCTTAACTAGATCGCCTGCAAATATTCTCAGATTAAGGGTCGGCGGATTTGAAGCTGAGGTAGAGCAATGCAGCAATTGACGAGAATGAAGCAGGGTGCCGCCATGGATGGTGGTATGCAGATTTGTCGGGAACAAAAATCTGTAAGGGGAGGTCAACCTACATGAATGTAGATATTACTTGAGCAAATACCTGCCCCACAAAAAGAAACATCTGGCACTTCCCTCAATTGAACCCCAAACTAAATATTTAAACACAAACAGGTCTCAATCCCAGCTAAGACCCCACCCATCAATAAAAACAACTATTAATTACACCAACCCCTATAACCAATTTCATAATATGAAAATAACACTACACCCATCACAATAATGTGTTATTTATATGTAATGCACTTCAAAAACGCCAAATCCAGAGTTCGTGTGTCACCACTAAAAAACGATCAGTAACCTAGCACACATAACGATCAAGCCAGCTACCATCATTCACACTGGCCAAGAAACCTTACAATTTTGTACTAACCTATAACCATTACTTTTAAACCAACCTATTAATTCAATTTAACTAATAAAAGATCACAATATGAAAAAGCCAAATAAACAAAGTCAGCACGAAACCAAAATAGTTGCCACTCTAGGCCCAAGCAGTAACAGCGAAGAGAAAATTGGCCAGTTAATTACCGCCGGTGCCAATGTCTTTCGCCTAAACTTCTCCCACGGTGATGCCCAGGGGCACATAGATACAGCAGCGCTTATTCGCAAGGTGGCGGCCGAGCAAAATCAATACGTGGCCATCTTGGCAGATCTACAAGGCCCTAAAATCCGCATTGGTAAATTGCCCGATGGCAAGGTCACCCTAGTGAATGGCGCTAAAGTGGCCATTGATATTAATCCTGATTTTGTCGCTAAAGATGAAAATATTATCGGCTGTGATTTCAAAAGTTTGCCGCAGCAGGTAAAAAGTGGCGATGTATTATTACTTGATGACGGCTATATCCAGTTAACCGTTCAGTCTGTAGAGGGCAGTATTACCCACTGTACTGTATTGGTAGGCGGGATATTAAAAAGCAACAAAGGCATTAATAAATTAGGTGGTGGTTTATCGGCACCTTCGTTAACGCAGAAAGATTTAAACGACATCAAACATGCTGCTAAGACTGGTGCTGACTTTTTAGCGGTTTCGTTTGTATCGTCTGCTCAGGATATGAATGAGGCCCGTGAACTTGCCAAGCAGGCTGGTTTCACTCCGGGTTTAATTGCCAAGATAGAGCGTGCGGAATTGGCCAACGATTTAGAGTTACTTGATGACGTGATAAACGCATCCGACGGGGTGATGGTGGCCCGCGGTGACTTGGCAGTGGAAATTGGTGATGCTGCCTTGGTGGGCATGCAAAAACACATTATTCATCGCGCCCGTTTGTTAGGCCGCTTTGTCATTACCGCCACGCAAATGATGGAGTCTATGATTAAGCAGCCTTCACCTACTCGGGCCGAAGTCATGGATGTGGCCAACGCTGTATTAGATGGAAGTGATGCGGTGATGTTATCGGCGGAAAGTGCTGCCGGGGATTTTCCAGTAGAAGCGGTGCAGGCCATGGCCAATATTTGTAATGGTGCCGAAACCCAGCGCTTTATTGACCGTCGCGCCTTGCAAGACATGGAGATCAGCAGTGCAGAAGAAGCCATTGCTTCTTACGCCATTCAAACCGCCAATAGCTTACCGGGAGTGAAGTGCATTGTGGCGTTAACCGAAACCGGTAATACCACCTTATTAATGTCGCGCTTTAATACAGACTTTCCTATTTATGCCTTTAGTGCGCACCAGAGCAGCTTACAGCGAGTGGCTATTTATCGCTGGGTGCATCCCGTTAGCTGCGATAAAAACCATTTGAAAAATAACTCACAAGAAGCCATTGCCCTATTGAAAGAGCAAGGGTTAGTGGAAAGCGGTGACCGAATTATTATTACCCATGGCGATGTGGGCAGTCCTGCTGGTGGCACTAATAATTTACGTATTGCGGTGGTGGAATAAGGTGCTGAATAATGTGCTGAATAGAAACCAAAAATAAATATTAGTAGGGGCGCCTTAAGGGCGCCTTTTTATATTTATTCGTTTTTATTTTTGGCGTATTGCAAAGACTCACAAATAAAGTTCTCGTATTCATCTTCGAATTCCAGCGGAATTAATACCCATTCTTTAAAGCGTTTTTTGGTGAAATTAAATTCCATACCACGGCCTTGCTCGATGAGTTCATTAACTCGTGCAGCGGCCACCTTAATAATAAGGGCATCTTCTTTTTCAAAAAACATAGCCATAAATTCACCCTTGTATCTCAGGCAAGGGGTTTTCATCATGGTAGATAATGCCATGCCACTTTGTTGAGATATTTTTTTAGCCAGTAGTTGAAAGTTCATTGCAACCCTCCAGTTTTTCGCGCTATGTGTTGGCCCAGCTTTAAGCCTAGGCCAGCAGTAACGTTTTTAAAGGTTAAGAAATTGGGCTCACTTCTGCTTCAGGAATTCGGCCGATGGCTTGTGGGCTTGTAGCTTTGGTGGCTAACCAATGAGGGTCTTGCCCCATGCGTTCAAAATAGGCATTTAGGTGCGGGAACTCGCTCCAATCAAACGGAATCATCTGCTTGAAAAATTCCACATGTATCATGGAATAATCGGCCAGGGTAACAGCATCTCCTACCAGGTAAGTGCGGTCTTTCATGTGTCTATTCAGCACAGACGCAAAGCGCGTAAGCTGTTGCTGGCTCCAGTCTATGATGGCCTGATTGCCCTGCATGTTCATAAAATTAGGTTTGGCCACTGCTTCAAAGGCCAGGGTGCCAAAGGCCTGATTAAAGTGGGCCAGCTCCCAACATTGCCAGCGAACAATATCGGCCCTTAGGGCGGGGTCTGTGGGAAACAGGCTATGCCCCTGGGACTTATCCGCCAGGTATTGAGTAATGGCATTGGATTCCCACAGATTTAAATCACCATGAACCAGGGTGGGCACCATGGCATTGGGGTTTAAGGCTTTATAAGTGGCTTGTTGGTGGTCTCCGGCAAACAGGTCTAGATACTCAATCTGTATATCAATACCGGTATGGTGAGCCACGGCCAATACCTTACGTGAATTGGGTGAGCCCACTATGGCGTAGAGTTTCATGTTTTTCTCCTCCGTGAAATTAACTTGCTTTTAACAAGTGAAACTCTAGTAATTTAACTTTCATTTTGCAAGTGTTTTTTTGTTGGGGTAATATCCGGCCATGGTAGATAAAAAAACAAAAGTTTGGTCTGGTTGCCCGGTACGGTTTGGCATGAGTCAGTTTGGCGACAAATGGAGCTTTCTCATTTTGCGCGACCTCATGTTTAAAGGCCGAAAGTATTACTACGAATTTATGGAGGCGGGAGAGGGCATATCCACTAATGTGCTGGCCAGTCGCCTATTGGATTTGGAAAACAATGGCATCATTAGTAAAAAAAGAGACCCACTTAAGGGTTCACGGTTTATATACAGCCTCACGCAGAAGGGCACTGAATTATTGCCCATGATGCTGGCCATGATGGATTGGTCGGAAAAGTACGATAAAGAGACCGAGGTGCCCCGGGAGTTCATTACTAAACTGCGAAGCGAGCCTGAAAAACTGCAACAGGAAATCCTAGAAAGCTTACCTGGCTAGGCTAGTAGCGGGTGAGAACCTTGTTGGCGATACCTGGATTACACTACGGCTTCAGTTGAACCGCTATGCCGTGTTTTTTGCCCAGTTTATGTAAGCTGCCGTCTTTTATCATGGAGGCTAGCCCGGCATTGAATTGTTTTAATAATCTCTCAAAGCCTGGGTAAAACCTGGAAAACCCTATGTGCAGTGCGCGACTCGACAGCACCGGCTTCAAGGTTTCAATCTTGTCTCTGCCATCTGGGGCATGTAGGTCAATTAGATACCATTGCACATCGATGGAGCCGGCAAATAAATCCAGCCGTTGTCGCAACAACATATTGGCATTTTGTATATCCTTGACCACTTCGTATTTATCCAGGTAATTTGCTTTATCAAACTGCTCACCGTAAGAAGAGCCTCTGACCACACCAATCTTGTAACGGCTTAAATCCTGCAACTTGCTATAACGTATCTTTCTGGATTTTAATGAAAAAATTCCAGTTTGATTGAAATGAACCGGGTTTGAAAAGGCCAAAAACTCAGTTCGTTCTTGTGTGAAGAAAACACCTAGAATAATAGGGGCTTTGCCAATTTTTACTGCCTGAATTGCTCGCGCCCAAGGCACAATGCTGGTTTGGGTTTCTATGCCTTGGCGTGCCATGGCTTCATGAACCACCGCCGCTAAATAACCCTGATTGGCTAGGCTTTTTCCCATATACGGAGGGGACTCATCGCCCATTACTTGAATAGTCTCTGCCAGCACTGGCTTCACTATGCTTAATAGTAGCCACAACCCCATAGTCGTTACACAAGTTTTGTTCATGATCACGGTGGCCTGCTTTCCTCTGTCTATCTTCATATTTCGAACTACTGAACATACTTCTATAAAGCGTTTACGCGCTATTCCGCAAAGCTCTAGATAAGTCTAGGAGAAAAGTGAGAGTCTGGTCATTTGTAGCCTTATTATTTTCAGGACCTTATGATGCTGCTGGTTAGAGCTTGTCTGCTTCTTGAATATACTAGTAAGTTTCAGTGGATTTAGCGGCTAAATCTTTGGTATTCAGCGCTTAAAAGCAGAGAATATGGGGATCTTCTTCGTTTTCAGGATGTGAAGACTAACTGCTTTTTAGTGGTTTTTTAGGGCTAATGTAGGCTTTAAATGCACCTGCGACAGGGTAAATTAGGAGCTGATCAAGCTCCTTATCTTTTAGCAAGGTCCCCGTGGTTATTGGCTTTTGTATACTACTTGGTCAATTTACGCCAGTATATTTACCATTATAAATTTGCCTTATAGCCACTATTCATAAACAGGCCTTTTTATAGGAAATTAGAAGTCTTCCTTCCTATTTTAAAACCTGTACAATCGGTCAGGTAATAGATTTGGAGGGTCAAACACAGCCTCCTTTCTGGAACCCAGCTTTGCTAAATTTAGATAGTCAGTTTGGCAGGCAAATCGCGCCGTTATAAAAAAAACAAGCGGCATAAATGATTAAAACAATAGAGTACTGTAGTTATGGAACAGGTTAATCAAGCCTATGAATCCGACGCGGCCAAACCATCTGGCTTTGGCGGATTGTTAGAGCGTCTTTTTAAGCTTACTGCGCATAAAACCACCCCTAAAATTGAGATGATGGCAGGTCTAACCACCTTCGTTACCATGTCTTATATTATTGTACTGAACCCCATTATCATGTCTAAAACCGGCATGCCTTTTGACGGTTTATTCCTGGCCACCTGTATCGGTGCCGCCATTGCTACCATATTCATGGGTTTATACGCGAACTGGCCTGTTGGTCTTGCTCCAGGCATGGGTCTTAATGCCTTTTTCACATTTACCGTTGTGGGCTCCATGGGCCACAGCTGGGAAATTGCACTAGGTGCAGTATTCCTTTCAGGTGTTTTATTTGTGCTCATGAGTGTCACGCGCTTAAGGGAATGGATGCTAGACAGTATTCCCATGAGCTTACGTTTAGCCATGACCGCAGGTGTTGGTTTGTTCCTGGGTTTCATTGGCCTGCGTTTCACCGGTATCGTTATCCCAGACGCCAACAACGTGGTAGCACTTGCTGACCTGACTCACTTTGGTTTTGGTAAATTCGGTCCAGAAGCCCCGGCTCTTGGCCTATTAAGCTTCTTCTTAATTGCTGTTCTTAGCTACCGTAAAGTATTTGGTGCCGTGGTAAT
>ERZ1027231.414-NODE-414-length-12139-cov-21.234690_pt1 | contig 12139 bp, 10 predicted proteins | sample MGYA00520866_ERZ1027231 | MGnify/ENA primary metagenome ERZ1027231 (study PRJEB33311, sample SAMEA4378411) | marine metagenome | biome: Marine biome; feature: Fjord; material: Water | collected 2014-07-20T08:00:00Z/2014-07-... | depth 75 m ...
TGTTTAAAGGTGTGCGTAATTCATGAGTCATGTTATTCATGAATTCCGTTTTACTGCGACTAGCAATTTCAGCTTTTTCTTTTTCAACATTTAATTCTTTTGTTCGAGTCAGCACCCTTGCTTCTAAATCTTGATTAAACTGTTGCAGTAAGACCATGGTATTTTTTTTATCGGTCAGATTTTGCGCTAGCTGCTCCAAAATGGCTTTAATAGAAAGCTTAAGTGTCTCCACTTCTGCCTTAGCCTTAATATTATCCAAAGATTGCACGTCTTGTTGCGCCAATTCTACGGTATTGATGCTGCCCACTATATTAGCAAGATCAATAATGGGCTTAGCAACCTGATGCTGCACTACCCAATATAATAGTAATAACGTCACAGCCCCCATTAGGCTTGAAAAACCGATATGAGCCAGAATATTTTCTTTGGCCTGAACAATCATATTTTGATCATCCAAGGCCATACGCAAAAAACCTATATTCTTATTGCGATAACTTAATACCCACTGTTTAGTTAGCCATGGTTTTTGCTCAGGAGAGTTTTCTCTTATCCATCTATGAACTTGCACTTCGTCTTCATCGAGCAACCAAACACCCAAGACCGCAGGATAGGCATTAAATGTTTTTAACACTTCACCGGAGACACTTTCATTGTATTGAAACAAGGCTTCAGACAAAGCAGGACGTAAGCTGCCCACCACTTTATTAATTTCCTGTAAACCTGCTTGCTTTGCTTGTGGGATATCACTGGATAATCGATAAATAGCATGACCAAACTGCATAAAAATCGTCACCAGTACCATCCACAAAGCCAAGCGCATGGAGAGGTGTTGCAATACCATGAAAACTCTTGAAAGAAACTGTTTAGTTAAGCGTAGCAGATACTATATAAGCAGATGAAATAAAGGCTGAAGCGAGAGCCCAGCCTTGAAGTTTAACAAACTAGAATTAACAGCTCCGTTGACGTACAGCTTCAAACAAGCAGATACCGCCCGCCACAGAAACATTTAGTGAGCTTACATCGCCCGCCATGGGAATATTAATTAAATGATCACAGGATTCACGAGTTAATCGGCGCAACCCCTTGCCTTCAGCTCCCATTACAATTGCAATAGGGCCCCGTAAATCTGTATTAAAGACTGAGTCACAGGCTTCACCTGCTGTTCCATACAACCAGATTCCACGCCCCTGCAGCTCTTTTAAAGTACGAGCCAAATTAGTCACCTGATAATAAGGAACCGATTCGGCGGCACCGCAGGCAACCTTGCTTACCGTAGCGGTAAGACCGACCGCATTATCTTTAGGCGCAATCACCGCATGTACACCTGCAGCATCGGCACTACGTAAGCAAGCACCTAAATTGTGAGGGTCGGTAATGGAATCAAGGACCAGTAAAAAAGCATTTTCAGCCAAATCATCTAACTGCTTATACAGCTCATTTTCTTTTTTAGCCTGTGGCTGTTTTGACTTAACCGCCACCCCTTGGTGATTTCCGCCTTCAGCGAGGTTATCCAAAAATGTCTTTTTGGCTTCCTGAATACGCAAACCATTACTACTGGCTAATTGAAAAAGCGCCCTAAAACGCTCGTCATCTCGGCCTTTTTGTACATACATTTCACTGATACGCTCTGGTGCACGTTTCAGCAAATTATTTACGGCATGTATGCCAAAAACGATTTCATCACTCATTCACTAACAACTCTTTTAAATCTTTATTTGTTTTTTGCGTTTTTCTTTTTCTTAGCTGGCTTTTTCTTGATTTTCTTGGCGGCTTTTTTCAAGCCATCTAACAATTGCTGCTTGGCTTTTTTTGCCCCAGCAAAAGGATCTTTAATGCTTTTCTCTGGCTCCGCTGCTCCAACCTCGCGCTTGCGCACTTTTTTGGCTGGTTTAGCCGGTAATTCCGGTTTCCTTGAGCGTGGAGATTTACGTGAAGCAGGCTCCCGAGAACTCTTGGGCTTTTTAGCCTTACGATGACTGCTACCAGCACCAGCGTCTGCCAGTTCGAAATCAATTTTTCGATCATCCATATCAACGCGACCTACTTTGATTTTCAACTCATCGCCCATGCCAAATGACTTACCAGAGCGCTCGCCATTTAAACGTAAGCGTATAGGGTCGAACTGATAAAAATCATTATTCAGGTTAGTAACGTGAATAAGGCCTTCAATATATAAATCTTTAAGCTGCACAAACAAACCAAAGTTGGTCACCGCACTGACCACACCCGTAAACTCTTCCCCCACGTGAGTACGCATATATTCACATTTCAAAAAGTCCATCACATCGCGGGTAGCATCATCGGCACGACGCTCGGTTAACGAAGTTTGTTCACCAAATTGCAGCAATGCATTCATATCATAAGGGTAAATTTTATCCTTGGATAAAATACTAGCTCCCTCAACACGGCGAGTGGTTTTCAACAAAGCCTCGTCCTGGCGCTCACCACGAATTAAATACCTAATGGCTCGGTGTACCAATAAATCGGCATATCGGCGAATAGGAGAGGTAAAGTGGGTGTAAGCAGTATAAGCCAGCCCAAAATGCCCTTCATTTTCTGGCTGATACATGGCCTGACTCATCGAACGCAGCAACATAATTTGCATGAGAGCCGCATCTGGGCGATCAGCGATTTTCTTCATAACCTGCAAATAATCTTTTGGAGTCGGCTCTGTGCCTCCCTCTAAAATGAAGCCTTGCTCATTTAAATATTTACGTAAATTCTCAAGTTTTTGCTCACTTGGCCCTTGATGCACTCGATACAAGGCAGGCACTTTATGTTCTTGTAAGAAACGTGCAGTGGCCACATTCGCACACAACATACACTCTTCAATTAACTTGTGAGCATCGTTGCGTTCAACTGGCACTATGTCTTGAATCTTGCGTTCGCTGTTAAAGACAATGCGTGTTTCGGTAGTTTCAAAGTCTATAGCACCACGCTGCGAACGGGATACTCGTAGCGCTTGATACAAGGCATACAGGTTATCCAATTGAGGTACGATGGCGCTGTGTTCTTGACGAAGCTGTTCGGCTTCGTCTTCATCATTTCTTTCCAGGATTTTACCCACTAGGTTATAGGTTAACCTGGCATGACTGTGCATCACCCCTTCAAAAAATTTATATGAGATTAACTGGCCTTCCGCACTAATACCCATTTCACAGACCATGCACAAACGGTCGACCTTGGGTTTAAGTGAACACAAACCATTACTGAGTTTCTCTGGAAGCATGGGCACAACGTGTTCAGGAAAATAAACACTGTTACCACGATTTTGAGCCTCCACATCCAACGGGCTGTTTACCTGAACATAGTGGCTAACATCAGCAATGGCTACAAACAATCTCCAGCCACGGCTTTCACTGTCGTACTCACAATAAACCGCATCATCAAAATCTTTGGCATCTTCACCGTCTATGGTGACAAAAGGTATGTCACGCAGATCAAAGCGTTTTGCTTTATCTTCTTCGCTTACTTCACTTTCGATGGCGGCTGCTTGCTGCTCAACTTCTTCACCAAAAACAAAAGGAATTTCATGGCTACGAAGAGCAATATCAATTTCCATACCTGGCGCTAGGTGGTCGCCCAATACTTCGATAATTCGTCCTTCAGGCAATTTACGAGATTCAGGTTGGCCAGTGATATCCACCACCACAAATTGGCCATGCTGAGCATTCGCCATGTCGTCATGGTGTATTAGTATTTCATGGGGAATACGACGACTGTCCGGAGTCACGTAGGCACTATCGCCTTGGGTATAAAAACGCCCCACCAACTGGTGAGTGTTACGCTGCAATACTTCAACAACCACTGCTTCTTGCTTGCCGCGATTATCTACTCCGGCTAAGCGTACGGCTACTTTGTCGCCATCAAATACTTTACGCATCTGTTTAGCGCTAATATGCAGGTCTTTTTCGTTATCTTCTCTTATTAGGAAGCCATAGCCATCTTTATGACCCAAAATACGGCCACGGATAAGTTCGATTCGGCTTAGGGGAATAAAGGCTCGACGACGATTTTCAATTAATTGGCCATCACGGCACATAGCAATTAAGCGACGGCGCACGGCTTCTATTTGATCTTCATCATGTAAATTAAAGATTTCCACCAACTGCATGTGGGTGGCAGGCTCATCGCAATTTTCTAAATATTCTAGAATGAGTTCACGGCTTGGAACCGGATTTTCATATTTATCCGCTTCACGAGCGGCATGGGGATCGGACCAGGTAGATTTACCGGCGTTATTACTGTGTTTTTTGTTTTTACTCATGCTCGCCATTATACACAGTAAATTGTTGTGATTGTGTGAAAGATAGACGAAAAGCCCTTCTATTATTCATTATTCAACTTCTTACGCAGTTGGTGCCCCTGCCTTTGTACTACATGTTGAATGAGCAGTTCCTGATAAGCATTATGAATATTGTGAAAATCCAGATGAATCACATAAGGTTCAGCCTCACGGGTTTGAGAATCCGGATTATCATTTACCGCGGCAACATGGGCCTCGGTACGAATTAAGTCGTGCCTGGGCTGTAAATATAAACTCAGGTTAACCAGCTGATTGACATTAAGCGGCTGGTGCCAGGTAAACGAAATACCACAAGCACTGATATTTGCAGGCTTTAATCTTGGCTCTGCTTCGGCTTGCTCTTCATTAGAGCGTAATAAATTCATTTTTTGATTCAGTAGATCTAACAGGTGCGCCACTTTAGGACTTTGAGCACGCACTTCTGTCATGGCTTGACGAATTTGGATTTCAAGGCTGACATGAAACTCCTGATTTAAATCAACAGTATTATCATGACTGCTGGCACCACCGTACTCTTCGTTAATCAGGGTAAATGACATGGCAACTTCATCGTTTATTCGAAAATAACGACGACGCTCTTCATCTGTCATAGAGCACTCCCCCAGCGCCTAATGTAAATATGGTAATTTAAAAGACCTCATCAGGGTCTAATTCAAAATCTTCTGGCCGAGCATTAAGCTGATCATCAAACTGAATGTCGTCTTCTTGAATTTCTGGAATATCGTCATCATCATCGATATCGCTTTTTAAAATGATGATTTCTACACGGCGATTTTTAGAGCGGTTCTCTGCCGTTTTGTTATCAATTAACGGCCTTACATGGCCGTGTCCCACCACCATGAACCGACTCTCGTTCATTTCAGGCGCTATAAATAGTTGCTCAGCCACGGCTGAAGCCCTAGCAGCGCTGAGGTTCCAATTTGATTTGAAGCGCCCAAATGAACCTAACGGTGTATTGTCTGTATGCCCCTCCACACTGATGCGCCCGGGAATATCTACCAGCACTTCACGAATACTGTCCAGCACAGGCAAAAAGTCATCCTGAACATAAGCGCTGCCCGCCTTAAATGAACCACTGGCATCAATTCTAATTATAATTTTACTGCCCTGAGTTTCCAGTTCCACCTGACCCTTGCTGATTTCCTGCTCGAGCTCACTGGCTATTTCCAGAGCTTGCTCTTCGGCTTTCTCAGGAGTAACCACATCTCTGGGCACGACTATCTCACGTGTTTGCTTGCCACTGTCTCCCTGGGCCTCGGTTTGTGCGGTAATTTCATCCTGACATAAAACTTCCAAACTGCTTTTGGTTACATCAGAAGTTTTCTGTCGTATTTCATTAATGGGGGTGGGCTCCGGAATAGACGGGCTAAAGTGCTTGGCAATCAAACTTGTTCCCTTTGGCGGGTCATCGGCATTAATGGCAGTTTGCACCCCAAAGGCCATACGTAGCTCACCGGCTAAACGCTTAAATTTCAATGCATCCATTTCGGCAAAGGACAATAACAACACAAAAAAGCACATGAGCAATGACATGAGATCGGCAAATGTCGCCAACCAGCTGGGGGGACAGACCGGACAATCAGGACAATCGGGGGCGGCGTCTTCATCATCAGACATGAAAGATCTCCATCAAGATTTTCCATGGCCTAAAAAAATACTCTGTAGATTTAAAATTAACATTCATCCATGAACAAAAGGGGAGTATTACTCTTCCCCATCTCCTCGTTTAGATTCAGGTAGATAAGTACGAAGAATAGACTCTATAACCCTGGGATTTTGTCCGGCTTGAATAGCCAATAAGGCATCTATCACCATACTTTGCAGTCGTCCCTCTTCTTCCGAGCGCAATTTGCACTTATCCGCCACTGGCAGACAAAGCATGTTGGCCATCATGGCGCCATATAATGTGGTTAATAGTGCCACCGCCATGGCCGGGCCAATTGACTTAGGGTCATCCATGTTGGCCAGCATCGCCACCAAACCAATAAGAGTACCTATCATGCCCATGGCAGGAGCTACATCGCCCAGCTGTGAAAATATTTGCGTGCCCACCATGTGACGATCTGACGCAAGCCTTACATCCTTACCTAATAAACCTTTCACCACATCAGGGTCATGACCATCTACTAGCAACTGAATGCCCTTAGCCAAAAAAACGTAACTCACTTCTTTGCCTTCCAGGGCCAGTAAACCGTTTTTTCTGGCTTCGCCTGCTAGTTCAACAATTTCGTCAATAAGGGCATCAGGTTTGGGAAGTTTAAAACTGAAGGCTTTGGCCGCTACTTTTCCAGCACTAATGAATTGACCCAGTTCGAATTTCATCAATACGGCAAAAAGGGCTCCACCAATAACAATAAGCATAGAAGGAATATTCACAAACATGGCAGGGTCTCCCCCTAATACCATGGCCATGATGATGATGCCCCAGGCACCAATTAATCCAACCAGTGTTGCTAAATCCACAATTTCACCCCAACTTCCTTATTAACTGGGCAGTCATATAAGTCAGTCTAGACAGAGTATTTAGGTTTGCACGGGCATTTAGGCTACAATCGGCCCAAGAACAAATGACGCCCAATGGGCAAGCGCATTTATGCCTGGAGAGAACATGGCTGAACAACCCGCACCAATAGATTTTGAAGCCTCCTTGGCACAGCTTGAAACCCTAGTAGAGAAACTGGAAAACAGTGAATTTACTTTAGAGCAATCTCTTCAAGCATTTGAAAGTGGTGTCAAACTCACTCGCCAATGCCAGCAAGCCCTAGGTGCTGCCGAGCAAAAAGTACAGTTGCTCATCGAGGAAAATGGACAAAGTCAGGCGATGCCTTTCCAAGGCGATGCGCTTTAATGTCTTTTGTAGAATATAGTAATGAATGTCAGCAACGCATAGATGCCGCCTTAAAAAAACACATTACACAACCGCCTGCCAGCGCCAGAAAATTACAATCTGCTACCGAATACAGCTTATTTAATGGTGGCAAACGTATCCGCCCTTTATTGGTCTATGCAACAGCCCAAGCCTTAGGAGCCCAGCCAGAACAAGCTGATTACCCAGCAGTAGCAGTGGAAATGATTCATGCCTATTCTTTGGTACACGATGACCTACCCGCTATGGACGACGATGACCTGCGCCGAGGAAAGCCCACTTGCCATATTGCCTTTGATGAAGCCACCGCAATATTAGCCGGCGATGCCTTACAAACGCAGGCATTCTTGGTATTGAGCCAGAAAAATAGTGGCCTGAGCCCACAACAGCAATTATCCATGATTCAAGTTTTAGCTAATGGCAGTGGTTTACATGGCATGGCTGGCGGCCAATCTTTAGACTTAGAAGCTGTGGATAAACAAGTGGATTTACCATACTTAGAAAATATGCACTCTCATAAAACAGGTGCACTTATTCTCGCCAGCGTTCTGATGGGTGCCCATTGCAAGCCTAATGTAGACCAATCAACCCTTGATGCATTAGCTCAATATGCTCAGGCAATTGGCTTAGCTTTTCAAGTACAAGATGACATTTTAGATGTAATTAGCGACACCAATACCCTTGGTAAAACTCAAGGGGCCGACATTGCCAATAACAAACCCACTTATGTATCTCTGCTTGGCCTTGAAGGGGCTCGTGATAAAGCACAGCAACTTCACCAGCTTGCCATTGATTCACTAAAGACGCTGGGGCCTGATACTTACCACCTTGAACACATTGCCAACTATATTATTGAGCGCAGCCACTAGCCTTGACCTGAGCCGCTGATTTGCCCTACATGTCCATTACCTTTTGGGCCATAAGCAGGTAGAATGCGACTCTCGAAAAAAGTCGTAAGCGGTACCCAATGCTTCAGGAAATCCCACAAAGCCGTCCATATACACCTTTATTGGACAGCATTGATGACCCTAGTCAATTACGTGAACTTGAACTTCATCAACTGGAGGAACTGAGTCGCGAGCTTAGACACTATCTTGTTTATAGCGTAGGCCAAAGTGGCGGTCACTTTGCATCTGGCTTGGGCGTTGTGGAATTAACCATTGCCCTACATTTTGTTTATGACACCCCGGTGGATCAATTGTTATGGGATGTTGGCCATCAGGCTTACCCTCATAAAATACTCACAGGTCGCCGCGAACAGATTGCCGGCATTCGCTCTAAAGATGGTTTATCTCCGTTTCCAAAACGAACTGAAAGCGAATATGACAGTTTTGGCGTAGGCCATTCCTCCACCTCCATAGGTGCAGCCTTGGGCATGGCTCTTGCCGCTAAAAATAACGGCAGCAATAAGAAAGTGGCAGCCATTATTGGTGACGGTGCATTAACCGCAGGCATGGCCTTTGAAGCCTTGAATCATGCAGGCCACACCAACAGTGACATGCTGGTCATTTTAAATGATAACGACATGTCCATTAGTGAAAACGTCGGTGGTCTCAATAAATACCTCAGTAAGATCTTAAGCTCAAAAACCTACGCCAATATGCGCGAAGGCTCAAAAAAGGTATTGAGTGTTATTCCCCACGCTTGGGAGTTGGCAGAAAAAACTGAAGAGCATGTAAAAGGCTTTTTAACACCTGGTATTTTATTTGAAGAACTAGGCTTTAATTACATTGGTCCTGTTGATGGCCACGATGTAGAAACACTGGTTAAAACCCTACGTAATATTCGCGAACTTAAGGGCCCTCAATTTCTACACATAGTTACCAAGAAAGGTAAGGGGTTTCAGCCAGCTGAAGATAAACCAATTGATTACCACGCACTATCCCCTATTCCTAAAACTACCGAATTACTTGCGCCTAAAGCCAAAAAGAAGGCTACATTCAGTAATATCTTTGGCCAATGGGCGATTGATACAGCTTCAAAAGATCAACGTTTAATGGCCATTACTCCTGCCATGCGCGAAGGCAGTGACTTAATTAAGTTTTCACAATTGTATCCACAGCGTTATTTTGACGTGGCCATTGCAGAGCAACACGCTGTGACACTGGCTGCCGGAATGGCATGTGAAGGAGCAAAACCGGTTGTGGCTATTTACAGTACCTTTTTGCAAAGGGCCTATGATCAATTGGTTCATGATGTGGCACTGCAAAATTTAGATGTGACCTTCGCCGTTGACCGAGCAGGGGTAGTCGGTGCCGATGGCCCTACTCACGCTGGCGTATATGACATTGGCTTTATGCGCAGCATTCCCAATATGGTGATTGCCTGCCCCAGTGATGAAAATGAATGTCGCCTGTTACTCAATACTGCTTATCAATTTGAAGGACCCGCTGCTGTACGTTATCCGAGAGGAAGCGCCAACGGTACAGAGGTCACCTGTAACAATGAAGTCACTGAAGTCGGCAAGGGGCGAGTCATCATAGAAGGCCGTGGTATCGCTATGTTATGTTTTGGCCCTCTTATACATGAAGCTATAAAAGCCGCCCAAGAACACAACTGCACCATTGTTGATATGCGCTTTGTAAAACCTATTGATGAAGCTTTATTGGCTAACCTTGCACAAACTCACTCTCACTTCATCACAGTCGAAGATCACGCTATCATGGGTGGGGCTGGATCTGCAGTCAACGAGTGGCTTTCAGCTAATGGACTTAATAATAAGACCACTAACCTTGGTATTCCCGATGAATACATTCAGCATGGTTCACAACAAGATCAGTGGGAGTTTATGGGATTGGATGCAGCAGGTATTAAGAACACAATTGAAAAATTAAGATAGCTAGCCTTGGCCAGCCACTTGAGTTAAGAGCCAATCTGACTATTAACCTTTAACACACTCTGCACTTCCAGGTTTCACCTTGATGTCATTGTAAGCAATTAACCAACCACGTAAATTCCTAACGACTTTATCTCCGCACAATGAGACAAGTAGCTCACCTCTTTCAAAGCGAAAAATTTCACCAGTATAAATTTTAAAATTGGCCATTTTATTACCCTTGGTTTTTACCGGGCTCACAATATCGGTAAGAACGATATTTAATGACTTATTATAAACGCCTATCAACTTCTCCTTCAGGTTCGATGACTTTATTCGTTTTTCAGTTCCCGGAACCGTGGAGGTATCTAGGACTTCAACCATGTTTTCATAGACTACTTTTGAGTTAGTCGTTAAATCAAGCAGAGTAAAAGCGACAGACACAGTTAGAGTGTTCAAGTCTTGTGATATATTAAAAACAGGATTAGTTTTTAGAACATAATTCGTATTTACAAAGCTAAGAATATCAGCCGTTTTAAGATCAGAGATAGAATTGAAAAGTTCCTTCTCAGTTAAAGTAGATATTACTTCATTAAACTCCACTAATATCTTGTTCGCCTCAAGCTGCCTTTCATTGTACTGGCCATTCCTACTACCCTCTTCAGCTGCTGCATGTGCCGCTATTTGCGCAGCAAACCCCGCAAGACCAGCAGCCCCCGAGTACATCATACTTCCAGAGCTGGACTCCTCTTCATCAGCTATCTCCCCTATAACCTCAATGTCTTTTGAGGTTAATAGAAGAGTAATATCATTTAAACTAACTAAATTATTTTTATCCGAATAATATTTAACATTATTTGTTTTTTGGGTAGATGCACAACCTAAAAGAGTGAAGACAAACAGAAAACTCACTAAATATTTAATATCCCTATTCCTTTTTCTATTCCCAGAAAAGATCTTATTGTTTTTTAAAAAGCCGAATAGATAAATGGCCAGCAATACTGGCCATTTACGAAGCTGACGATTAAATACTAAACAGCGTCTTAATCTGTTCTTTTAAAACTTCTATTGATTGAAAGTACGCAGTGGTTACGCCAGGGAATTGATTGGGCTCATCCCAGTCTCCCTTTACGGCTGTTTTTATATTAAAAGATTCGTACAGGTTGTAGCGATTATCACTTAGATCAATAACCGAAATTGCACCGTGAGCGTAGCCTAAAGGGTCACTAGTTGGAACATATGCATTATAAGAGCGCTGAACACCAAGCTGATTAATATCTATGATCACCAATTTATCTACACCCAAACTGTCTTTTAAACTTCTGTAGTCTTTTCTAGCATAAGGAATTGTTTCACTTTCGCTGCTAAAGCTCTCAAGTTTCTTAATATCTATTTTGTTTTCAACACGAATAACATCCAACCCTTTCGCTTTCAAAATACCTTCAACGATTGTCACGGAGTCGTTTAAGTCAGTATTTGGTAACGACTGAACATGATCGGATAAATCAGAATTTGCCACTTCAGCAGCTGCCAAACATAACAAACAATTTGCACCAGGAAAATGGGTGTTTGCCTTAGGAAGTGCATCTAAGTATATGCCGACCTTTTCATTTTTAATTTGATAAAACTGGCTATCCAATGGAACCGGTTTTTGTGGTGTGAAGGAACACCCTGAGAGTAAAACCACTGCAACAGCAGCGAATAAGAATTGAATCCGTTTCATATTAAATCCAGAAAACACTATTAAGAAGCAAACTATTATATATGATCATGGAACAAGCTCACCAAATTAATAAGCATAAATAATGAATTAATTTTGTATACTTCATGATTCTTATCACTTTTATAACCACACTGCTAACCCAAAACAGCTCACCCTCAATTTTTATTTAGGCAGTAACTGGAATCATTTTAGCATTCTAAAACCTGCCCCCCTTAATACCCAAAAGCCCCTGATGCGCGAGCATCAGGGGCTTTTGGGTTTCTGTCTATTGGCTTTTTCTTTTGGCAGCTTTTGGTTCTGCTTGTATTTACCTAATGCTGCAGCGGCACCGCGTGCATGTTCCCGACACACGCTCAGTAGCTATTTCCTACAGGCAAAAAAAATCCCCGATACTTTCGTATCAGGGATTTTAGTGTTTGAAGCTTGACA